>Ga0129308_1003607_pt1 | contig 10835 bp, 13 predicted proteins | sample L827metagenome_FD_94440 | JGI IMG/M metagenome (GOLD analysis project Ga0129308, IMG submission 94440) | Ring-tailed lemur group fecal microbial communities from Wisconsin, USA - L827 metagenome | ecosystem: Host-associated > Mammals > Digestive system > Large intestine > Fecal | place: USA... | reverse complement strand
TATCCCATGTTGTTTTAAATGATGATCATCAGCGTATTAGTGAAAATATTATTGATATGATTGAAAATCAAAAAGTTGATATGGTTTTATGCACAGGAGGTATGAGTGTTGATCCTGATGATAAAACCCCTCTAGCAATTAAAAATAGTGGTGCTCATATTATAAGCTATGGTGCACCAGTATTACCAGGTGCAATGTTTTTACTTTCCTATTATCAAGATAGAGTTCCTGTTATTGGACTTCCAGGTTGTGTTATGTATGCGAAAAGAACGGTCTTTGATATTGTTTTACCTAGACTGTTAGCTGATGATCCAGTGACTGTAGAAGAATTGTCTTTATTAGGTGAAGGTGGTCTTTGTCTAAATTGCTCTGTTTGTACTTTCCCTAATTGTGGCTTTGGAAAGGGGCATGAATAGTGGAATTTACGCATTTTGATAATAATGGTCAAGCCATTATGGTCAATGTTTCAGATAAAGAGAACACTCATAGAATTGCTATTGCGACTGGAAAAATCAAGATGTCCAAGGAATGTTATGAGATGGTCAAAACTGGTGGACATAAAAAAGGAGATGTTTTAAATATTGCTCGTGTTGCAGGAATCATGGCAACCAAGAGAACCTTTGAACTGATTCCATTATGTCATATTATTTTATTAACAAAGGTAACGATAGATTTTCAATATCATGATGATGAAAATGAAATTCAAGCATTTTGTAGTGTTGAAACAGTTGGTAAAACAGGAGTTGAAATGGAAGCTTTAACAGGTGTTAATATTTCCCTTTTAACAATTTATGATATGTGTAAGGCTATTGATCGTTCAATGGAAATATCTGATATTTATGTTGTAAAAAAAGATGGTGGAAAGAGTGGATTGTTTGAACATGAAAGAGGTGTAGAAAATGATTGATCGCTATCATAGAAATATTCATTATTTGCGTATTTCTATTACTGATAGATGTAATTTAAGATGTCAATATTGTATGCCTAAGGGAATTGATCTTGTTGAACATGATCAAATCATTTCTTATGAGGATATTATTCAATTTGTAAATATGATGACTCATTTAGGAATAGATACTATAAAAATCACTGGTGGTGAACCATTAGTGAGAAAGGGTTGTCCTTCTTTGATTAAAAAGCTTAAAGCAATCGATCAAATCAAAAAAGTAACTCTGACAACAAATGGTGTTTTATTAGAAAAATATTTACCTGAATTAATTGATGCAGGAGTTGATGCCATCAATGTTAGTTTAGATACATTGGATTATAAAAAATATCAATTAATTACAGGTTACGCTTGTTTAGATAGTGTTTTAAGAGGAATAGATCAAGCTTTAGAAGCCTCTATTCCTGTTAAAATTAATTGTGTTGCTTTTAAAGGAAATGATGATTGGAAAGAATTGATACAATTAGCTCAAGATAGAAAAATAGATGTGAGATTTATTGAATTGATGCCTATTGGACTTGGCAAAAAGTATATCACAATGAATAATGAGGATTTACTTACAGAAATCAAAAGAGATTATCCTCATATCAAAAAAGATTATCGTATTCATGGTAATGGCCCAGCTCATTATTATCATATTCCATCATGGCAGGGAAGTATTGGTTTTATTAGCGCAATACATCATTGTTTTTGTGAACAATGTAATCGTATAAGATTGACATCACAAGGATATTTAAAATGCTGTTTATGTTTTCATCAAGGTGTAAATATATATGATATTATCAATGAAAAGATAAGTGAAGAAGAAAAAATAGAAAAATTTAGAGAAATTATTTTTAATAAGCCTAAAGAACATTGTTTTTTAAATGAAGAAGATATGACTGAACAAATGATGATGTCATCAATAGGAGGTTAAAATGTCAAAGATACAAGGTATATGTATTAGTGAAAAAAGAGGAACAGAAAAACATTGTGTTGAAGAAGCAATGCTCATAGAAGATTGGGGAATAGAAAATGATGCTCATGCTGGTCATTGGCATCGTCAAGTTTCACTTCTTTCATTAGAAAAAATTGAGGAATTTAGAAAAAAGGGTGCAAATGTTGATTTTGGAGCATTTGGTGAAAATTTGATTATTGATGGTTTTGATTTTAGAAATTTACCTGTGATGACAAGATTTCAAATAGGTGAAGCTATTTTAGAAATGACTCAAATTGGTAAGGAATGTCATTCTCATTGTCAAATTTATAAACGAGTGGGAGATTGTATTATGCCTCGTGAAGGTGTTTTTGCAAGAGTAATCAAAGGTGGAAAAATCAAAGTTAATGATGAAGTTCAATTGATTGAAAATAAATCTCATCTATTAACAGCAGCAATACTTACAATGAGTGATAAAGGAAGTCAAGGACTAAGAGAGGATACAAGTGGAAAAACAATTTTAAGAATTTTGAAAGATCATCATTATCAGGTCGAAGAATATATGATATTACCAGATAATCAAAAGCTTTTAGAAAGAACATTAAAACAACTGAGTGATCAAAGACAAATCAATCTCATTATTACAACTGGCGGAACAGGTTTTTCACCGAGAGATTTTACTCCCGAAGCTACTTTAAATGTAATGACAAGAAACGCTCCAGGAATTAGTGAAGCCATTCGCTATGAATCTATGAAATATACAAAACGTGCTATGCTTAGTAGAGGGGCATCAGTGATTAGAAATCAGACTTTAATCGTCAATCTTCCAGGAAGTGAAAAAGCAGTGAAGGAAAGCATGGATATTATTATTGATACTTTAGAACATGGATTAAAAGTTTTGAATGATGATGTTCATGAATGTGGACGTCAATAATGGATTATTCACCAATATGGGTATCTCTTAAAACAGGGATCATTACGATTTTAGTGACTTTTGTATTAGGTTTATTGACGGCTAAATGGGTCATTAGTAGAAAAAGTGAAAAGACAAAAATTATTATTGATGGTATTTTAACAATGCCCCTTGTTTTACCGCCAACAGTTGCAGGATTTTTCTTATTATATATTTTTGGAGTTAATGGTTTTATTGGCAAATATGTTCATGAAATATTTGGTTTTAAAATAGCATTTTCTTGGGTTGCTACCGTTATTGCTGCAGTTGTTATTTCTTTTCCTTTGATGTATCGCAGTGCCAGGGGAGCTTTTGAACAAGTTGATCAAGATATGATTGATGCCGCAAGAACGCTTGGTATGAGCGAGTGGACAATCTTTTTTAAAGTTATGATCCCTAATGCGTTGTCGGGAATTGTAAGTGGTGGTGTTTTAGCCTTTGCAAGAGGATTGGGTGAATTTGGTGCAACCTCGATGTTAGCAGGTAATATTGCTGGAAAAACGAGAACTTTACCTTTAGCTGTCTATAGTGAAGTCGCTGGAGGAAATATGGATAAAGCTTTTGTCTATGTCATGATTATTGTGATGATTTGTTTCGTTGCGGTGGTCCTCATGAATACTTATCTCGTTTTATTAAAAAGGAGGCAAAAGCATTGACATTAGAAGTAAAAATTTATAAGAAATTAAAAGAGTTTGATCTTCATGTTGATTTTTGTGTTGAGGATTTAGTTGTTGGTTTGATGGGACACTCTGGCAGTGGTAAAAGTATGATTTTAAAATGTATTGCTGGTATTATGACTCCTGATGAAGGAAGAATTGTTTTAGATGATCAAGTTCTCTTTGATTCTTCTCAAAAAATCAATCTTATTCCTCAAAAAAGAAATGTTGGTTATTTATTTCAAAACTATGCTTTATTTGATAATATGAACGTTTATCAAAATATTGAAACAGGTTTGAAAGCACACAACATTTCTAAGAAAGAAACAAAGGAAAAAATCAATCAAATGTTAAAAACATTTCAATTAGAAGGTTTAGAAAAAAGGTATCCTAGACAACTTTCCGGAGGACAAAAACAGCGTGTTGCACTTGCAAGATTATTGACTTATCAGCCCAATGTTATTTTATTAGATGAACCATTTTCAGCTTTGGACAGTGATTTAAAAGGCCAGTTACAAGATGAATTGATTTCTATTTTAGCACAGTATAAACAACCAACGATTTTTGTTAGTCATGACAGGAAAGAAGTTAAAAAAATATGTCAAAAAATTTATAAAATTAATAAAGGAGAATTTGAAAAATGAAAAAAGGATTTAAAGTATTATTATGTATGATGATGGGTGCTTCTTTAGTAGGTTGCGCTCAATCTCAAGAAAAGGAAAACGTAACACTAACAATTGCAGCAGCAGCAAGTTTAGAAAATTGTTACAAAGATGAATTAATTCCAATGTTTGAAAAAGATCATTCAAATGTTAAAATCGAAGGGACTTATGACAGTTCAGGAAAATTACAAACACAAATTGAAGAAGGATTAGAGGCTGATGTTTTCATGTCTGCTGCAACAAAGCAAATGAATGCATTAGTTGATGAAAAACTTATTGAATCTTCTTCTGTTGTTAACTTATTAGAAAATAAATTAGTTTTAATAACGAAAAAAGATAGTCAAACAAAAGTCACAGGATTTCATGATATTACTCAAGCTTCTACAATTGCTTTAGGCGATCCAGAAAGTGTACCAGCAGGACAATATGCAAAAGAAGCACTTACTAATATAAAAAATTATGATGTTGTTCAAAAGAAAGCAAGTTTAGGTACAAATGTAACAGAAGTATTAAGTTGGGTTGAATCTGGCAGTGCTGAAGTTGGTATAGTTTATGCAACTGATGCAGCGAGCAGTGATAAGGTGCAAGTCATTGCTGAAGCACCAGAAGGTTCATTAAAAACACCTGTTATTTATCCAGTGGCTATGGTTGCTAAATCTAAACATAGTGAAGAAGCAAAAGCATTTATTGAATTTTTACAATCAGAAGAAGCTTTAAAAGTATTTGAAAAATATGGTTTTACAATTAACAAATAATGAGAAAAAATATACTGATATAGGTTTTAGCTTATATCAGTTTTTATATTCTCAATAAATGCTAATGTATGAGAAAATTGTTTATTTTCTATAATGAAAGTAAGAAAAATATGAATGTATGAAAGTATTATGAAAAAAGAATTTCATTTTTGTTCTATCTATATAATCATTTATTATGTAAATAGTCAAAAGAGAAAACTATTTCTAAATATTTTTAATAAAAAGACGATAACTGTTTAAATCAGTTAAAATAAGCTGACTATTATAATAATTATATTGTTTTAATGAATTTCTCTATCAATAAATTATTAAGCATATCTCTCGAAATTTTTTAAGCGTTCAAGTATAATGGAAACGAATAGGAGGAAAATATTATGAAATTTTATATTTGTGAACATTGTAAAAATGTAATTATTAAAGTCACTGATCATAATGTACCAGTATTTTGTTGTGGTGAAAAGATGCCTGAATTAGTTGCGAATACGACTGAGGCGGCAACAGAAAAACATATTCCAGTGGTAAGTATAGATGGAAATAAAGTGAATGTGGAAGTGGGTTCTACATTACACCCAATGACAGCAGAACATCTTATTGAATGGGTTGTCTTAGAAACAGATAAAGGATATAGTATTCATCATTTAACTGCTGATGATGAACCAAAGACTTCATTTGTATTGGGTGATGATGAAAAAGCAGTTGCTGTATATGAATATTGCAATTTACATGGTTTATGGAAAGTTGAATTATAAAAGATAGAAATGAAACAGTAACATATTGTTGCTGTTTTTTTATGAAAAATTTGATTAAAATCATATATCAGGAAAACGTTAAAAGATATTAAAAAAAATAAAAGACATATGTTTTTTATTGCTTATGATGTCATAATGAAAAACAAAAGATGAAGTTTTTGAGAAAGGAAATAGTAGAAAATTGTTAAATGAAAGATTACAAGTCATTGTTAATATTCTTAAGGATAAAGATGAATATACAACAAGCTTACAACTTGCTCAACAGATGAAAATAAGTGTTCGCACAATCAAAAGTACACTTCAAAAATTAAAAAGTGAGATAGAACCCCATGGTGCATTTCTTGAAATGAAACGAGGTGTAGGTTATCGATTGCAAATTATCGATGAAAAGACTTTTTCATCATTTTTAAATAGAAAAGAAGATAATTTTTTACAACAATTTTTAAATACTCATAAAAAAAGAAGTGTTTATATTGTATGCAAATTATTATCAATAGATGCGCCAATCCCACTTGATGATTTAGCTAATGAACTTTATATATGTAAAAATGCTTTATCTCTAGTTATTAAAGAAGTCAAAAAACTTTTAAAAGATTATCATCTTGTTGTCAAAATATTAAATAATGATATCGTTATTGAAGGCAGTGAAATTCAAAAAAGAAATTGTATTAATGATTTTTTCTTTCAAGCTTCAATGACTCATGCTTCTATTCAAAATAATATCATCTTATTAAGTCATTATAGTCAAGATGAAATCCGTTATATCAAAGAAGCGTTATTATATGTATTAAATGAAAATCATATTCATTTTTCTGATATTTCTATTCAAAATATGGTTATTCATATTCTTATTCAATTATATCGCTGTCAGTTGGGTCAATATGTGACATTAGATCAATCACTTATACCGCATATAAGACGGTATCAAAGGGCTTATAAGGCGGCTAATGAGTTGAAAGAAAGATTAGAAGAACGAATGAATGTCGTTTTTCCGGAATATGAACTCATTTATCTTACAATGCATATTCTTTCTAAAACAGTGCTGGAGAGTAAAGATATTCAAAAATTAAATTTATCTTATATTGATGATCTTTTAGATAAGATATTCACTCAAATCAAAGAACGTTTTTCTATAGATTTACATGATGATCAAGAAGTCTATTATTTTTTGAAACTTCATATTCCACTCATGATCGAACGTATAAAGATGCAAATCACCATGCGTAATCCTTTCGTATTAGAAAATAACCGTCATTATCAATTAGCAGTAGAAATCACATTAGAAGCTGTTTATATTATTGAAAATATTTTTAATATTCAAATTGATCGTAATGAATTTGCTTATCTTGTTTTATATTTTCATTTAGCATTAAATAAATATTTTCATCAAACAAAAAAACGATTGATTTTAGTTTGTGGCTATGGCAGAGTGGAAGCAGTGACGATTTTAAATGTTTTGAATCAGAATTTTAAAGGTCTTTTTGAAGATATTAAAATTTGTGATATTGGTGAACTGGATCATTTTGTTTTTAATAATCATGATGTCATTATAACAACAATTCCATTAATAATTTCTCAACATATTCCTATTGTTCATATTCAAGGAAAAATTGAAGATTATTATCAAGAAATTTTATCACTTTTTAAAAGTGAACATGATATTCAATATTCTATTGGTGATTATTTAAAACCTTCATTATATAAATATGGTGCGTTATGTAAAAATCAAGCAGCTGTATTTAAAGAACTTTTTTGTTTATTAAAGAATGTTTTTGGTGAGGAAGAAACTATTAAATTGACAAGAGATATATATAGTTTAGCTCAAGAAGTTGGAAATGAAACAGTATGCTTACATTCTCGTTATGATTGTCAACAACCATTTATTGCTTTGATCTGTTTAAAAAATCAAATATTATGGGAAAAACAACAAGTAAAATATATTTTCTTTTTAAATATGAATGGTGAAACACATAAAGAAATTATGCATCATATGTATCAACATATTTCAAATTGGATTGAAACAAAATCAAAAATAAAGAATGATCAAAAATATGAAAAGCTTATTGAAAGTTTAGATCATAGTTATTAATGAGAAAAGAAAATGGAGAGATGGGAACTTTTAAACTATGAAATAAAAAACATAGCGTTTTAGTAGGAATTTAATATAAATTATGATAGAATATGATAGAAGGAAGTGATCATGAATGAAATCAATTCTTATTAAAGATACGACAAAAGAAGAAAGAGAAAAAATTATTAATCAAAGTTTATCTGTTTGTGGTGGTACTTGTGATTTTTGTAATGGCTGTGATAATCTAGGTGGTGGTAGAGTTGAAACACTCTATGAAGCTTATATTAATGGAGAGAAAGAAATTGCAGAAATCAATATGGAATATAATTCAAGATTAGTGAGAGGATAGGGATACCTTAATATAGTTTAAAGCTATATTAAGGTTTTTTATCATTCATTGATGATATTTTAAAGTAATGAGTATATAATGATTATAAAAGTGTGAAATGATAAGAAGAGCTTTCAAGGAATATAGAAATTGTTGTTTTTTCAAAAAGAGTGAATTATCGTTCTATTTTTAGATGATAATTATTTATTTCATGATTTACAAATATTACGACTTATTGATACTTATAAGAATGTTATCAATGATATTTTTGTTTATGATAGGCATTATTAAGGCAATGATGAGAGTAAGTCTTAAAGAACAAATAGAATTACATGAATTATATGTTGATCCTTTCTTTATTTATCAGGGAATAGGAAGTTTAATGTTGCAATATTTAATAAAGAAAAATCAAAATATTGAATTATAGGTCATTGATTATAATAAGAATGCTAGATTGTTTTATAAAAAATATGGTTTTCGTTTTACCGAAAAAAAGAACAAATTCCTTGTACTTCTCAATATAATTTAAGATATAGGAGGACTGTTGATGAAAGTTAATTTTTATGATGAAATTGATGATAAATACATTCAATTTGTTGTTATCATTTCTATGTCAAAAGGACAATGGGTATTTGTCAAGCATAAAGAAAGAGATACTTATGAAATACCTGGTGGTCATAGAGAAAAAGGCGAAACTTTATTAGAAGCTGCAAAGAGAGAACTGAAGGAAGAAACGGGAGCTATTTCTTATGATATGAAGCCAATATGTGTTTATTCGGTCATTGGAAAAACAAGAGTTAATGAAAGTGGAAAAGAAACATATGGTATACTATATTTTGCTGATATTTATTCTTTTGAAAAAGAGCTGCATAGTGAAATAGAAAAAGTCATATTGTTAAATGATTTACCAGAAAGCTGGACTTATCCTCTTATTCAACCAAAATTAATAGAAGAAGCTTTAAAGAGAAAAATAATATGGTAAAAAATGAGTGAATTTTTGTAAAATTATCAAATTATTTTGAGAGCATATGTTTATGATTTTATTTATGTTAAACTATACATGAGGTGTATATGATGAATTTTTTTAAAAAGAAAACATTGAATGATATTTTAAAGATAGAAAATCAAGAAGAAAAAATCAATGAAATTTATAAATATCTGTCAAGAAAATGTCATTATGGGGAGAAAGTCGATCAATTGAGTGATGAAGAAAAAACATTATATGATGTTATGGATTTTGAGGCAGAAATGAATGATGGTGGTTTAGAGCAGTTCTTATATAGTGAAGCAAGTGATGATATTGAAAGGACCTGTCAAAGTTTAAAGAGTTTAAATCTTGAATCTATTGCTGAATTATTACAAGATGTTAAAGAACTCTTTCCTGGTGGATTAGTTCCATCTATTCAAAGTGAAAGAGCAAGAATTTTAGAACTGATGTTAAATGATGGTCCTATTTTTCAAGAGTTTGATGATAGATATTCTAGATTGGATATTCATCTTAGTGATCATTATATTGTTTATATTAATGAAAAAATGATGAAGAATAAATTTTAAATATGGAGTTGCAGGGATAGTTGATGTAAAAGACTATCTTTTTTTATAAGTAATAGATTGATCGAAAAAAGTGAAGATTTTAAATCTGTATTTTTATTTTTACAAAATAAAAAAAGGTATTTCATAACTGCCATAAGTTATGAAATACCTCAAATCGCCATTAGGCTTATCCAAGTCTGTTGTAGTATTCAACAATTAATGCTTCGTTGATTTCTTGGTTTAATTCTGATCTTTCAGGTAATCTTACTAATTTACCTTCCATTTTTTCAGGATTTAATTCAACAAATCCTGGAACATGAGTAATTGCTTCTAAGTTAGCTTTAATGATTGCTAAAGATTGAGATTTTTCTTTAACTGCAACAACATCTCCAACTTTAACATGACAAGAAGCAATATCAGTTTTTACTCCATTTAATAAGATATGACCATGGTTTACTAATTGTCTAGCTTGTCTTCTTGTAGAAGCAAATCCTAATCTGTAAACGACATTGTCTAATCTTGATTCAAGTAAGCAGAAGAAGTTATAACCAGTGATTCCTTCCATTTTACTTGCTCTTTTAAATGTGTTATGGAATTGTTTTTCGTTAACTCCATACATATGTCTTACTTTTTGCTTTTCAGCTAATTGTAATCCATATTCTGTTGGTTTTTTTCTTTTTTGACCATGTTGACCAGGTGCATATGGTCTTTTTGTTAATTCTTTTCCTGTTTCTAATGTAGAAAAACCTAAACGTCTAGATTTTTTCCATTGTGGTCCAGTGTAACGTGACATTTTATTTCCTCCTATTGTTTTATTTGGCATAAAACAATAACATTCATAGATTAATAAGGTTGTGTTTGTATTAAGTATTTCTCTTTGCAGCTAGATACTTTACATACAATAGTTACAAACGCATGAGCTTATACTCTATGTGCTGCTATCATTCGTGCACTATGATATTATATCTAAACTTCTGGAAATGTCAATAAAAAAAGAATAAAATGTTGATATAATCAAAGATAAATGATACGAAGGGTAAAAAATTAGAATGATTTTTATGTTTATGAGAAAAAACGAAAAGATAGCTTTTTATATATCGAAATTTTGTAGTTTTTATGTTATGATATAAGATGTAGAAAAAACAATGAATGTGTAAACATTAGATATAAATAGTGAGGTATGAAAATGGAAGCTTTTTTAGAAACAGTAAAAGAATATGCAAATATCATAGGAATAAAAAATCTAATTATTATTGGTGTGGTCATC
>Ga0129308_1003606_pt1 | contig 10835 bp, 12 predicted proteins | sample L827metagenome_FD_94440 | JGI IMG/M metagenome (GOLD analysis project Ga0129308, IMG submission 94440) | Ring-tailed lemur group fecal microbial communities from Wisconsin, USA - L827 metagenome | ecosystem: Host-associated > Mammals > Digestive system > Large intestine > Fecal | place: USA... | reverse complement strand
TTCCCCCAATGTTTGAGTTAAATAATGGGGCAACTTGAAGTGACACCATCAAAAAAGCCCGATATATCAAGGGGTTTGAGCACATAGATATGTGTAGTACGGCTTGAAGGCTGCCCGTCGGGCTCCTCAGTTCAGCAAGCGTTAACTTTTTGCCAAAAGCTTTTCAACCCGCCCCTGGAAGTCTCAGACTTCCAGGGGCGTTCTATATCCTTGCGGCAAGCCACTGCTCTGTGTCCTGCTGTCCAAGAACGCCTTTCAGCCTTCTCCTATTGAGAAGTTTTAAGAAAATTAAAAGGAAGCCTTAATAATCTCCTCCTATGCATTTGGCCTGCAATCATGTAAAATGAAATCAAAAATATCATTGGAGGAATTTTATGTTGATAACAAATATTTTAATCCGTTCACTGAGTGGATATATTTTTGTAATTCCAGGTATTCTACTCTATTTTCTGTATTTAAGGCAACACCGCATAATGGGGCAAGAGCTTTTGGCGAGGGATTTTGCTCCAGCTGAAAGTTTGAAAAGGGCGGGAATACTTTGTGTATTTCCCACTTTTAAAACTGCACAGATGGGGCAAAAGATCCGCCGAAAGCCGAAGCTCCCATTGTGCGGTGTTGCCTTAAGGAAATCCGGGAAAAAGCAAACGCAGCTCCATATGGCAGGCGTATTTCTTTTTTGCTACTACCTTATCGGAGTTCTGACAATGACGGGCATCGGCAAGCTGAAAGAATTTGCTCCAAGAATTGTTTTTATTCCTTTTGTAGATATGGTAAGTGGGCCAGTTGATACCGTGCTGAATGTGATCCTGTTTGTCCCACTTGGACTTTTTCTCCCCCTGCTGTGGAAGAAGCTGTGCTGAATCAGAAATGCTGCCTTGACTGGTTTCCTCTTTTCACTGTTCATAGAAATCCTTCAAATGTTTGGCAGGGGCACAACGGATGTAAATGATTTAATAACAAATACGATTGGAGCTTGCTTAGGATATTTGATTTATACGCTATTATCAAAGCGCATTCCGAAAGCGGTTTGCAGAAAATTTCAGTCTTGTGAAACCAACGATGGCCTGGAAGTGATGTTCTATATCATATATGCAACTGCTATTATGGTCATGATTCAACCGTTTGTCATCCACAGTCTTTTTAGACTGGGATAGGCCCTGCACTTACAGGCGATAAATTCCGCAAAAATAATCGAGAGGTTTTCTTCCAAAGCAATTACAATACGGGATGTCAGGAGGTGAGGAAAGTGACGCAACAGGTTTTGGCGGTTCAGAGAATGCAGGACTACATTGAAGAGCATCTGAATGAGGAGATTACCCTTGCGAATTTATCGAAAGCATCGATGTTTTCACCGTGGCACGCCCACCGCTTGTTCCAGAAATATGTGGGCATCCCCCCTGCCGAGTATATCCGCAAGCTTCGCCTTTCCAAGTCGGCCATGCGGCTGAAAAACGAGGATGTGAAAATCATCGATGTGGCCTTTGACTTGGGCTTTGGCAGTGCGGACGGCTATACAAGGGCTTTTCGCAGGGAGTTTGGCATGAATCCCCGTGAGTATGCCAATGCGCCTGTTCCAATTACACTTTTCATCCCCTATGGCGTGAAATTCAGAGAAATTGGGAAGAAGAAAACCAACATGGAAGCAGTAAGGACCGTATTTATCCAGGTGATCAAAAAGCCGGAGCGAAAAGTCATCATCAAACGGGGCATCCAGGCAGAGGACTATTTTGCCTATTGCAGTGAAGTCGGCTGCGATGTCTGGGGGATGCTGATGAGCATGGATTCCCTCTGTGGGGAGCCGGTGTGCCTGTGGCTGCCGGGCACATACAGAAAACCCAATACCTCGGTATATGTGCAGGGCGTGGAGGCAGCTGCCGATTATGATGGCATTATCTCCGAAGGGTTTGACGTCATCACTCTGCCGGAAGCGCAGTACCTGATGTTCCAGGGTGAGCCTTTCGCCGAGGAGGATTACGGAGAAGCCATTGAGGCGGTGCAGCAGTCCATGGGTAAATACGACCCCAGAGTAATCGGCTATCAATGGGACGATGCGAATCCCCGAATTCAGCTTGAACCCAAGGGGGAACGGGGCTACATCGAGCTGCGGGCCATAAAAGCGCTCAAATAAAACAGCAAAGCACCTCACCGCCGGAGAACAGCACTCCTGTTGTGAGGTGTTTTCCTGTAAATCGAGATGCAAAAAAATTCAATCAGTCATTGACAAAGGAATCTTTCCATGTTACTATCGTAACCGACAGATTGTCGGTACATCTTTTTGATGGAGGAGAAGATTGGACTTATGCGCATCGTCAAAGAGGCGGCTATCCGCAGAAATGAGATATTGGATGCCGCAGAGCGGCTGTTTGTAGCAAAGGGCTTTGACCAGACCAGTACTAACGATATTCTCGCTGAGGTTGGAATCGCCCGTGGAACGCTTTATTATCATTTTAAGTCCAAGGAAGAGATCCTCAACGCCATGATACAGCGGATCACCGAAAGTCTTGTGGCAAAAGCCGCCGAAATTGCCGGACAAAAGGATTTTCCGGTGCTCCGACGCATGACAGAAATGATGATGGCTCTGAATGAAGACAACGACCTGGGCCACGAAATCATGGAGCAGGTGCACAAGCCCCAGAATGCCCTGATGCACCAAAAGATGCAGGAGGGACTTCTGGCGGGAATCACGCCGCTGATCACCAGTCTGATCGAGGAGGGTATTTCCCAGGGAATCTGTCAGACAGACTATCCCAAAGAGACGGCGGAAATGCTGCTGCTCTTCTCCAACACGGCCTTTGACGACCTTGCGGAAGGGAGCCATGATCAGCAGAGAATTCTGGCCTTTATCTGCAATACGGAGCGTCTGCTGGGGATGCCCCAGGGCAGTATGCGTCAGGTCATCCTGCCGATTTTCAGTGCTGCCAAAACCCATGGGCCAAAGTGAATGCAGCAGGCAAATCGAAATATGAGGTGAATTTATCAATGAGTGAATTTTCGTATATTACCCTGAAAGAAAAGCCAGAATTAATGGAATATGCAGCGGAATGGTTTCATGGCAAATGGGGTGTCCCGAAAGAAGCCTATCTTGAATACATGGAAGCGTATTTGAAGAATAAAACAGAATACGGATGGTATCTTTGCTTCGATGGAGACAGAATTGTCGGAGGCATGGGCGTAATCGAAAATGACTTTCACGACAGAAAGGACCTGTCCCCCAATGTATGCGCTGTATACACAGAAGAAGAATACCGCTGCAAGGGAATCGCAGGGCGTCTGCTGAATATGGTTGTCAATGATTTAAGATTAAAAGGAATCACGCCGGTCTACCTGGTTACGGATCACACCGGTTTCTACGAACGATATGGCTGGGAGTTTTTTTGTATGGTTCAGGGAGACGGGGAACCTGAGATGACCAGGATGTATATCCATCGATAACTTCGGCCTGCCTGTGCAGATGAAAAAATAGTAGGATTTTGTACGTTTTCGGAGAAGGACGAGTTGGCCACTGAATATGAGTTTACTCCATTCATTGGGTTCATTTTTGTCAGCGAACAACATCGTGGTAAAAGAATATCAGAATTGATGATTCAACGTGCAGCTTTATATGCACATACGTTGGGGCATCAAAAAATTTATATCATGAGCGGTGAAATTGGGCTATATGAAAAATATGGCTTCGAGAAACTTGGGAATTATAAAACAATATACGGCTCAACCGACCAGCTTTTTGTTAAGTCAACATCATTATAAAATACCCCACGTTTACAAGAGATGGACAATGAGAGGTGAAGCATGTGGAATTAAAATTCTGCGCAAGAATTCTTCAAAATGAGAATATGGATGCTGCCTATATAGAGGTTCCTTACGATATAAAAGCGATTTTTGGCAAGGGACGTCTACTGGTGAATGCCACTTTTGATGGCATGGCTTACCGTGGGCAGGTGGTGAAAATGGGAACGCCATGCTACATCATCGGCATTTCCAAACAAATCCGCAAGCAGATTGGCAAGAGCTTCGGTGACGTGATTGACGTAGTCCTTCAGGAAAGAGACGGTGAGCACCTCCCAATGTGGAAATGCCCCAAATGCGGCAGAGAATTCCAGAAAAAAGAGCAGATTCATTACTGCGGCGAAAAGCCAAAAACGATTGACGAATACATTTTGAATCAGGATGAGGATAAACAGGAAGACCTGCGCTATATTCGTCAGATTCTTCACAGTGCGCTGCCGGAAGCGGAAGAACGGATTTCCTGGAGCATGCCGACTTTCTGGCAAAAACAAAATATCCTTCATTTCGCAGCTTCCAAAAAGCACATCGGATTCTATCCGGGTCCTGCTGCTGTCGTGCAGTTTTCCAAAGAACTGGAGGGATATAAAACGGATAAGGGGACGATCCGAATTCCCTATGGCAAGGTGGACGCTGCATTGATTGAAAAGATTGCAAAATGGTGCCTGGAGACTGGCAACCATGCGTAGATCGAGTAAGAATCCACCCTGTCCAAATAAAAAAGGGGAACCGCCGTTCCCCCATTTTTATAGGATATTGCCGACCGTCAGACGGTCTATAAGGAGGAAACCAATATGAAACCCAAAAGCAATTTCTCCAAATTAATGCTGCTGGGGGTGGGAGAACTAATCTGTGCAGTGGGCAGCGAACCAAGATACCTGATCTCCCCCATTCTAGCGGGAGCACTGCTGGCAGTCAGCAGCGTCAAACTGCTGCTGATGATCGACATCTGTACCTTCTTCCCCACAGTCATTGCCGCAGCGGTTGTCCGGAAAAACCTTGCTGTCAAACCGTCAGAGGAGAAGCCTCCATTTTGGCAGAGTTTGCGCCAGGGCTGGGCGGCTATTGCAGGCAATCAAGGGATTTTGATTCTGGTGGCAATTGGAGCACTATAATGTATATGTCATAGAAGTTGACGAATTTGCATATGAGGTATTTTGAACATGCGTAAAATCACTTTGTTTATCGCCATGAGCCTTGACGGGTATATTGCGGATTCTCACGGAAAAGTTGACTGGCTGCAAGGCCAGGCAGATGAGGATGAAAGCATCGACTCTTATTCAAAATTCATAAAAGACATTGACACCGTAATTATGGGCTGGAATACCTATCAGCAGATCGTAACGGAGCTTTCCCCCGATCAGTGGGTATACGACCAATTAACGACTTATGTCATTACCCATAGGAAGCTGGATTCCTCAGAGAGAATCAAATTTACGGATACAAATCCTGTCGAGCTCCTAAAGGAAATGCGGAACGAAAACGGAAAAGGGATTTGGATTTGCGGCGGCGCAAATCTCATTCAGCAGCTTGTAAATGAAAACATGATCGACTGTTATTACATCACTGTCATTCCCATGCTTCTGGGATCCGGTATTCGCCTTTTTGAAAATGGGAGAGCCAAAATACAATTGAAATCGTTAAAAACGCAAACATATAACGGTATGACTGATTTGGTCTATATTCGGCGATAATCAAAAACCAGCTGTGGCAATATTCACTCAGTTCCCCGCCTATTCTATTGCAAACTCCCCGAAATCCGAAGATTTCAGGGAGTTTGCACGTTACTCTTCAATTGCACTGAGAATGGCATGGTAGCCGTCTTTTTCCGTATAATGGCCCAGAAGGTATTCCATCGATTTGCGGCCCATTTCCAAAAGATCGCTCCGCAAAACAGTATCCACTGCATTTTGGAAGCCCTCAACGCTGCTGCTTTCACACCACCAGCCGAAGCCGCCCTCAGAAATCACTTTTCCCACATCGGTATTGGGATCAGTACAGGCAAGAATCGGCAGCTTGGCCTGCATGTAGGAAAGCATCCGGCTGGGGAAATTCGGGATGGTGAACCGATGATCCAGGAACAGCATTCCAACATCGCAGGCCCCTACCAGAGTATCATAATCCTCCTTGGGGAGGCGCCGCATCAGCTTAAAATTTTCCTGATTTGAGGTTTGATGGTATCGCTCCAAAAGCTCATATTCCGTTCCGTCACCAGCAATCAGGAAAAACACATTCTGATTGTCCTTCTGGCTTTTCAGGCAGTCGACCAAAAATGGGATGCCCTGGGGTTTTCCCAGGTTGCCGCCGTATACGAATACCGTCCGATTTTGGGGAATTCCGTATTTTTTCCGCATCTGTCTTCTGACATCATCCGTTACGGATCGGTCTACATACTCGGTACAGTTCGGGCATATCCCGACTTTCTTTCCATCTAATTCGGGATTGTGCTCCAGGATATAATCCGCATTTGCCTGGGACATGCAGCCGATATAGTCCGAGACATCGTAGAGCTGCCGCTCTTTCTGACGAAAAAACCGGTAAATCAGTCCTGAGACACCTTGCTTGGAAATAGCTCCAATATCCACCGCATTTTGCGGAAAGATGTCCTTCAGCATCAAATAAGTCTTGGCGCCGTCCCGCTTTTTTACATACGCCACTGCCCCGACGAATGTGATCGGCGGCGTGGGGTACAGAACCAGGTCAAAGTGAACGTCAGAAAAATGCTTTTTGATGGCTGCTTTGAATCGTCCTTCGATCAGGAGCGTATTGATGCCCTTGCGGATAAAGTTAACTTTTTCGATTTTACCAGTGGGGACCTGACAAATGGTGCAATTTTCCTCAACGGTCACGGCCTCACGGGATTCTGTAGGAGACAGGAGAAAGACCTTGTGCCCATTTCGGATAAACTCCCGGAGCAAGTCCGTATAAATATCCCGCTCGGAAACGGAATGATACTCCATCAGGCTCATGAACAGAACATTCATAGCACACCACTAATCTTTCTGACCATTACCTCATTGTACTTCATCATGCAGATTCCCTCTTCATATTCCCCGATGCGGCGGGGATTGGGGTTTCCGTGGAGATTATTGACAATCAGCTCCATGTGGTTACAGCCACATTCATAGGCGTGGGGATACCCGCCGCCAAAGCGTGGATTGACCTCGGAGATATAATACTCTCCGTTTACCTGGAAAATATCAATGTCAATCTGGCCCAGGAAACCTGCCTCTGTTACAAATTTCTCAATCAGCTGAAACAGCTTCTCGTCCCGGAAGGAAACAGCCTTGTCCGTCTCCCCTGCCCGCATGAGGATTTTCTTCTTGGTGAAGATGGAAACCACCTGGTGGGATACCATGTCGATATAGACATCCGCCCCAATTTCCTGTCCGTCCAGGAATTCCTGAATCATCAAACCATCACTGTGGGAAAAGAGAAGGTCAATGGTCTGCTGGTCATATACCTTGGAAATAGCAATGCTGGCGCTGCCTCTGGCGGGCTTCACAAAAACGGGATAGTGTGCCTTCCCTGCCGCCACATCGGCATAGAAGGCTTCTTTGTCCATGTAGGATTTGGCGCACCGGTAGCCATGAGCAGTGAGCCAACGGTACATTTGTAACTTATCAAGGGACATTTCGCATAGCTCATAGGAGGAACCGATTACTTTTGTGCCAATTTGGATGAAGCGCTCTTCGTTCTCTGCCAGCAGAGACAGCTCCGGGTCAATCAGGGAGAGTACGCCGTCAACCTTTTCCTTTTTACAGATGTCCAAAATCACATCGATATAGCCGGGAGCAGTCATTCTGGGGACGGTGTAGAACTGATCCGCCTCATAAACCGAAGGCGCAAGACTGCTCATGTCCGTGCAAATCACTTTCCCCTGCCCTGCCAAAGTCTTTTTGAAATACTCCACAACCTTATTTCTGGTTCCGGAACTCAGAATCAAAATATTCATATGTCTATTCCTCTGCTGTTTGGGATTTCATCATAAATTCTTCTGGCGTCCAGGCTTCCCGAACCTTCCGGAAACGGCCGTTGCGCTCCACATACACATCCGGGAAGTACTTGATGAAAAGGGGCGTCAGGCACATGGTATAGGCGCCCACCTTGTCATAAATGATCTGATCTCCCGGCAAAAGCCCGGACTCGTTTTCCGCCGTAAAGAGCCGGTCATGCTCCATACAGGTGTAGCCGCAGATAATCTGCTTCGGAATCACTCCGCCGTCATGCAGCCGCCGGTAGGAATGGAAATAGGAGGATTTGGTCATCAGTGGGTCAATGCTGGTACGGCTTCCATCGGTGACCACAAAACGGTTATACTGGGTATCCTTTACATCGATCACTGAAGTCACGTAACGAACATAAGCGCCTATCACCGCCATGCCAGGTTCAATCACAAGCGTTGTCCGCTTCCTGTCAAATTGGCTGCTGAGAATTTCCGCCATCAGGGAAAGGTATTCATCAAACTGGGGCTTCGTCGGCAGCCCACCGAAAAAACCGCCCCCCACATCGATGTAATCCAGATCAAACCGAAATTCCTCCTGCACCTGACACGCAACCGTGGCAATGGCACGATAGATGTCCAGCCCTCTTGACTTGGAGCTTGTGTGGAGGTGCAGGCCTGCAATCCGGACATTTCTTGCTCGCAAGGCGGCTATGGCTCTGGCAAATTCACCATTTTCATAGCAGAAGCCAAACCTGCCCCCCTCTTCCGGGCACTGGGACTGTCCGGGACACATACGCTCAACGTCAAAATTGATCCGGATGCCCACCGCTCGATTCTCCGGGGGAAGCTCATCCACCCAGTCTATTTCACGGCTGGAATCAATATTGACAATGCAGCCGTTCTGAATTGCTTCCAGGAAGGTTTCCTTTGTCTTGATTGGCCCATTATAAATAATCTTTCCCTTTTGGACGCCGATCAGCTTCGCAAGGTGATACTCCTCCTCGGAGACCACCTCCGCATAGCAGCCGAGCTGATTGAAATGCTGAATAATCCAGGGAAGGGCATTAGTTTTATAGGAATATCCGATGATTGAATTTTTCCAATTGTTTTGAAGCGCCTGCTTCAGCTTCTCAAAATTGTCGTCCAGCGCCTTTTGATCGATGACATAGTATGGCGTTTTCAATTTCAGTCTCCCCTGTTAGTTTGTCCCATCAAAATCTTCCATGGTGTCGCAGGTTTCAGAGGAAATCCCCTCCTGCTTTAGGAAGGCCTTTCTTATGGTCTGACAAATGATCTTTAAGTCGCCCAGGAATGTAATTTTCTGAACATAAGCGCAGTCCAGTTCAAACCGGTGTGTCCAGGAAATTGCGTTCCTCCCGTTCACCTGGGCATATCCGGACAGGCCTGGGCGAACATCATGGCGGTGCCGCTGGGTTTCGGAATAGAGGGGCAGGTATTGAACCAGCAGTGGTCTCGGTCCGATGACGCTCATGTCGCCTTTGATGATATTAAAAGCCTCCGGCAGCTCATCCAGGCTGGTTTTCCGTAAAAAACGCCCGTACCTGTTGAGCCGAACCGCATCCGGGAGCAAACGACCTTCCTGATCCCGTCGGTTATCCATGGTACGAAATTTGATTAGTTTGAAAATTTTTTCGTCCTTTCCGGGCCGTTCCTGGGTGAAGAAGGGATTTCCTCTCATAAAGATCGCCCCAAGAATGGCCAGAAGCAGATAGAGCCAGGAAAAAACAAGAACTGCCGCCAGGCCGCACACAATATCCAGAGGGCGCTTGAAATATTTCTCATAGGGGCCGAAAGGGGTGTGTTTCTCCATCTCTCTTCCTCAATTCATTTATTCAAAACAGGCTCTGATTACCTCGATGATTCTGTCCTGCTGCTGAGGCGTCATTTTATGGTCGCTGGGCAGGCACAGGCCTCTTTCAAAAATATCCATCCCTACATCCAGGCACCCGCCCTCGATGTAGGCGTTGGTTCTGGCCCGGCCGCTGCCGTCACGAACCACAAAAGGATTCATCCGGTAAATGGGCTGCATGTGCATGGGCTTCCAAATGGGACGGCCCTCGGCATTGATGGAGGCAATTGCCTCCAGAATCTCGGTGGGACAGCTCTTCCCGTGCTCCGGAACGAAGAGCGCCTCCCGCTCCCCTCTGACCTGGGCGCACATGGCATCCCGGCCAATCATCATGCAGCTGAGCCAGAAATTGGGTTCGCTGTTTTTTTCGTCATAGGGGTTCATTTTTACCGGCAGATCCCGGAATCCCGCCTGATAGCGCTGATAGATTTCTTTTTTCCGGGCGATATGCTCCTCCAAATGGGGAAGCTGCCCCCGGACAACGCCTGCGATGACGTTGCTCATGCGGTAATTGTAGCCCAGCTCCTCGTGCTGATACCAGGCAGCCCGCTCCCGGGATTGGGTGGACCACTTGCGAACCTTTTCCGCCGCCTCCTTCTCGTCGGTGAGCAGCATTCCGCCGGAGGAACCGGTGATAATCTTGTTCCCGTTGAAGGAGATGGCGTTGTATGTTCCGAAGGAACCGGTCTGAACACCTTTGTAGGACGCACCAAGGGACTCTGCGGCATCTTCAATGATAATCGCCCCATGTCTGGCGCACACTTCCCGAAGGGCGTCAACCTTTCCCGGAGTACCATACAGATGGGCGAACACGACGAGCTTGATTTCCGGGTAGATTTCAAAGGCTTTTTCCAAAGCCACCGGGTCCATATTCCAGGTGTCGTACTCCGTATCAATGAAAACAGGGACACCGCCCTCATAGGCGATGGGATTCACCGTAGCGTCAAAGGTCATGTCGCTGGCGGCAACCAAGCGCCCCTCAAGAGCACCCTTGCCAATGGGTGGCTTGCCGTAAAGCTGCTCGCCTGCCAGTTTCATGGCAAGGTGCAGCGCAGCCGTACCGGCGGAGAGGGCCACAGCGTATTTGCACCCAACCTTCCGGCAGACCTCACGCTCCACCTCATTGATGTTTTCTCCAATGGTGGACATCCAGTTGGTTCGATAAGCCTCCATCACATAATCCATGGAATCCGGATACATGGTGGGTGAGGACAACCACACCTTTTTTTCAAATTT
>Ga0129308_1003605_pt1 | contig 10839 bp, 9 predicted proteins | sample L827metagenome_FD_94440 | JGI IMG/M metagenome (GOLD analysis project Ga0129308, IMG submission 94440) | Ring-tailed lemur group fecal microbial communities from Wisconsin, USA - L827 metagenome | ecosystem: Host-associated > Mammals > Digestive system > Large intestine > Fecal | place: USA... | reverse complement strand
GCGACTGCCAGCCCCAGCTCCCGGGTCGCCCGGTGAAGGCGAGGAAGAAGGGCGTGAAGGGAGCGAAGAGCGTTGCTGCCTAGGCTAGCCCCTTGTCACACAAACTACCGAAGCCTCAAAAATCGTCAGGCGATAACAAAAGCAGGCGGTTTGCTACGGGGTAATATTGCGCTGTCGTGAGGGTGGTGCCTTTGCGAGGGTGCTTACCGGAGGGAAGGGAGTGCGTATGCGCTACAAGCTTTTGGGTTGCAAGATCTTCGAACGCGAGATCGCCAGTGTGGTGGCAAACTGCCCGAACAACATCGACGTCACCACCATCCGCCAGCGCCTGCATGATTATCCCAGCAATCTGAAGCAGCAGCTGCAAGACGAGATCGACCAGATCGACAGCAACACCCATCGCCAGACCGACGATGCGAACTTCACGCCCTTCGATGCGATTCTTCTGGGCTACGGTCTGTGCGGCAAGTGCACCATCGGTTTGAAGAGCGCCAAGTACCCCCTGATCATTCCCCGGACCCACGATTGCGTCGCCCTGCTTTTGGGAAGCCGCGAGCGCTTTGCGGAATTGGCGCCGAAGAGCGCGGGCGTGTTCTTCTTCTCGCCCAGCTTCTCTTCGGGCTATGCCAAGCGCATGAGCAATGGCGAAGACGAATTCGATATGTGCCGCTATCTGTTCTACCTGGAGCGATACAAGGGCAATGAGAAGCGTGCTCTGAAGGCGGTGAAGCTGGAGCAGAGCCTCACTTCGGCGTATCATTCCTGCGCCTACATCAAGTGGCCCACCATCGACCTGCCCCAGCACGAGGAAGACGTGCGCGAGCTGGCCAAGGCGAGGGGCTGGAAGCATCTGGAGATTCCCGGCGACGACACCCTGTTCCGCAAGCTCGTGGACACCGACTGGCTGGACCCTGCGAACGCGAACGATCCCGACTTTTTGGTGGTTCCTCCGGGGCATGCCATCGGCGAAAGCTACGACGGATCCATCTTCTGTGCGGAAGATCCTGTCAAGGAAGGCGAATAGGTCCGGCGGTTGCCCCGATGGCGCATTCTGCGGAAGAGGCCTTTTCGCCAGCCGGATGGCTGATAGGGCCTTCGATGCGGTCAGGATGCCTTGGTTGGCAACCGGGGAGGCTCCTGCGGGCCCTCGCTTTGCCCTTCGGCACCTCCTTCTGGGGGGGGGCTCGGAAAGCTCGGTTCTCGAAACGAAAAAGGACCCCGGGAAGGGGTCCTTCGAATGTCTGGCGGATGAGGTAGGATTCGAACCCACGGAACCTTTCGGTTCAACAGTTTTCAAGACTGCAGCCTTAAACCGCTCGGCCACTCATCCGAAAAGCGCTGTTTTCCTGCGCGCGAGCACAAAGGATAGCATATCTTGGCCGATTGCGCCCTATCCATGGTGCGGGTGGGTCCTGGCGTATCCCTTTTGTGGGCGATTGGTATAATCGGGTCATTATGCGCGAATCCGACTACGAATATATGCGCCTCGCCATGGAGCAGGCGCGCATTGCCGCTTCGATGGGCGAGGTGCCTATCGGGGCGGTTGTGGTGTACGAACCTATCGACCCTGCAACCCGGCGTTCCTTGGCGAAGCCTTGCGTGATCGCTGCGGCCTGCAATCGCCGTGAAACCGACAATGACCCCGCCGGGCACGCGGAATTCCTGGCCATGAAGGCGGCATCCGATCATCTGGGCGTGTGGCGGCTTACCGGCTGCACGGTGTATGTGACGCTCGAGCCCTGCATCATGTGCGCGGGGCTGATGCACCAGGCCCGTATCGACCGCTGCGTGTTCGCGGCGCCCGACCCGAAGGCGGGTGCGCTGGGTTCGCTTTATTCGGTGCACGCCGACGAAAGGTTGAACCATCGCTTCGAGGTGACACCTGGGATACTTGAAGAAGAGTGCGCCGCCATGTTGAAGGATTTCTTCAGCGCAAGACGTGCCGCCGCGAAGGCTGCGAAGGCGGCCAGGCGTGCGCAGGTGGCAGAAGACGGAACGCAAGCCCCATTACCATCCGAAAGAGAAGGCTGATTACATGAAGACCTGCAAGGTCATTGCCCCGGCAAAGGTAAACCTGTTTTTGGGCATTGGAAAGCCCCGTGAAGACGGCTTCCATGATGTCGTGACGGTCATGCATGCGTTGTCCATGCATGACACGCTGCAGATGTGCCTGGTTGAATCCGGCGAGCACGTGCAGATTATGGAGGAAAACGACCCCGCCCAGCCCTTGCGCCAGGCAATCGTGAAGGTGGAGGAAGGCCAGGGCCTGCAGGTAGTCGTGCGCAATCTGTGGTTCAACGCCATCGAGCCTATGGATATCCCGTCCGAAGACAACCTTGCATGCAAGGCAGTGCGCAATCTGGCCGAAGAGCTGGGCCGCACTCAGGATGAGACCATCCGCATCGTGATCGAGAAGCATATCCCGTACCAGGCAGGCTTGGGTGGCGGCTCATCCGACGCAGCGGCTGCAATCTTGGGTGCGGCGAATATGTGGGGTGTGCCCGCAGACGACCCCGCCGTCGACCGCGCGGCCCGCAGGACGGGTGCCGATGTGTGCTTCTTCATCCACGGCGGCTGCGCGCTCATGACCGATCGCGGTGATTGCTTTGCGGGAAGCCTGCAGCCTCGTCGCGATTCTGTAGTCATCGTCAAGCCGGAAGGCGGCGTATCTACGGGTGCCGCTTACAAGCTATTCGACGAAGCTCCCGACTACTTCACCCAAGGGGATTTCGACGACATCAGGGCGGCCCAGCATGCCGAAGAGGTGCGTTTGGGCAACAACCTGCAGAAGCCCGCGCAAGTGCTTCTGCCCATCATTTCCGATGCGGTGGAATTCGTGCGTGCCAGCGAAGGCGTGCGCGACGTCCTGCTGTGCGGAAGCGGCTCGGCGGTGTTTGCCCCTTGCGAAAGCTACGAGGCCGCACAGGCGCTGGTTGCCCGGGCTTCGCTGCAAGGCTATTGGGCGCGTGCGACCACGTTTTCCGGAATCCGCGCCGCGGTGATGCCCGCACGTCGTTAGCGGGCGGACCCGTTTGGATCGGGTCGAAGCGGCATATCCTAAAGCAGAGCGCCTGCCATCCGGAAGGCGCTTTTCGCTTCCCCGATTCGGGGCGCAGCTGCGCATGGAAAATGAAAAAGCCCCGGTGAAGGGGCTTTGGATTCAAGTGGCGGAGAGCTGGGGATTCGAACCCCAGATACGCTTTTGGCGTATACTCGCTTAGCAGGCGAGCACCTTCGGCCTCTCGGTCAGCTCTCCGCGTATGCGTCATCGAAACGCGTCTATGCATATTAACGCTAAACCACGGAACTTGCAAGGAGTCAAATCGTGCAATACACAAGGCGGGCGAACTGCGGGATAATCGGCGCATTTGCAGGGCGAAACAGCCTGCGATCCGTGCTGCCCCCTGTGCTGTTCCTGCTGTTCGCGATCGCCTTTGCCTGCGTGTTTGCACCTGCGCCTGCCTTTGCGGATAGCAACCCGGATTCCGGCGAGTACAGCATCGAGCGCGTGACCATTTCGTCGAACGTGCAGACCGACGGTTCCCTGCATGTGGTGGAGCAGCGCGTGATCCGCTTCGAGGAAAACCACGCCAATCTGTGCTGGTGGCAGGACCTTCCCGGTGGCGATTCCGTGGAATACCTGACTGGCATCTCCGTGGCGCAGATGGGTTCTGTCGACCAGCAGGAACTGAACCTGGTCCCGCTTGAATATGCTGAATACGATCCGCAGTGGCGCGAAGGCGAAGTGCCTGCCAAGGACGTGTATTCCTTCGACGAAGAGCATGGGCGCACCTATGCCTTCTTCGATGTGACCGGCGAATACGTGCTGCTGCAGAGCGAATACGACATCGTGGGCGCCGTGCAGCTGTACAAGGACTGCGCCGAGCTGCGCTGGAAGTTCGTCGCGGCGGGCCAGTGGTCTTCCGCGTCCCAAAACGTCACCTGCACGGTGAGCCTGCCCGTCCCCGCCGATGCGCAGCCCGTCGCGGGCAAGGATGTGTATGGCTGGAGCCATGGCCCCGAAGGCGGTGGCCTCAGCTTCGATGCGGGCGTTAATTCGGTGACTGCATGGGAAGAGGTCGTGCCTTCCGATGAATACACGGAAATCCGCATCCTCATGCCCGCCGAATGGATCAGCAACGCAACGCCCGAAGTGGCGTCGAAGCATGCGGGGTCGCTCCGCAGGGACAAGGTGCTGCAGGAAGAGCTGGAATGGGTGGACCAGCAGGCGTATCGCCGTTTGAGCGAGCTTTCCGCATTCATCGTATTCGCAATCCTTTCCCTCTTGCTCACGGTCTTTTCGGTGCTGATGTACGTGCTGTTCGGGCGCGTGCGCAAGGTGAAGGGGGAGATGGAAACCCCGCTTCTGGGCTTTGCCGAAGACCTGAGCGCGCCTGTAATCAGCCGCTTGTGGCATTGGAACCGCGCCCTGCCGCAGGATTTCGCCGCCTGCGTGATGGGTTTGGTGGAAAAGGGCGCCGTGCGCGTTGGATGGAAGCGCTTCGAGGGAGGTCTGCCCGAAGCCGGTGAAGGCGGCAAGGAGGCGCTGGGGCGTCTGGCTGCAGACACCTCCTCCCGCTCCGACGATCCTAAGGTGCTCGCAAAGGTCGTGCAGGATACTGTTGCCCAGGCGGGCGAGGACTTGTGCTACCTGGAGGAAACGGGCGATGTTGCCCGCGGCGACCTGGACGACCTGGAGCGCATGGCGATGGGCATCATCTTCGATTCCGTGGGTGCCGGCAATCGCTGCGTATGGATAGATGATATCGCCTGCGGCGGAAGCGCGAAGGTAGAGCCGCTTTCATATAGCTTCGACAACTGGCACCTGAAGCTTTCCGGAAAGGTTGCACGGGCGGGTCTTTTCGAAAGCCGCGGTTTGTTCTGGCAGCGCATGCTGGTGCTGGCGGCGGTTGCCTACCTGGTCGTTGCCGTAGCGGTTTCCTTTGCCCTGAACAGCTTCTGGCCGGCGCTTCTGGCGCTTGCCTGCGTCATCGCCGTGGTGGCCATCGCAAACCAGCTGGGACGCCGCAGCAGGTACGGGTCGCAGGTCTATGCGGCGTGCCAGCGCCTGCGCGCCGCGCTTGCGGCCGACGCCCAGGCGGCGGGCAGCGATTTCGATGGGACGGCTGCGTTCGGAGGGGGCACGCGCCCTGATGGGGACGCCGAGTCCGCGGCGGATGCCGAAGCGCCTGCCGAATCGGGGGAATCCACTAGCGCCGCAGATGGGAAGGCTGGCAAGGCCCAGCTCGACGCGCTTTCCGCAGCCGAATGGGCACGGCTTCTGACCTGCGCCTATGCGGTGGATGCGCGCGAGGCGGCGGTGTCTACTGTAGAGCGCCGATTGGCGGATGGGGAAGAAGATGGCCCCGGCCGCACCCTCGCTGCAGATGGTGCGCTGCACCAGGATGCCCGTTTGCGCGCGATGCTGGACGCCTGCCTGCCCCACGGCGAATGCCTGCCCGCGTGCGAGCAGGTGGCGCTTGCCGTGGAACGGGTCTATCGCAGCGCCTCGTGGAGGAAGCAACGCAAGCGCGCCAAAGCGGCCAAGGGCGGTTTCTTCAACTTGCGTAGGGGTTCGCGCCGCTAGGCTTGGTATAGTTTCCCAGGTGGGAAAACGAAATCTGAAAGGGAAAGCGAATGGCGAAGAAAAGCAACATCGTGCTCATCGGCATGCCGGGTGCGGGCAAATCGACCCTGGGCGTGGTCTTGGCGAAGATTCTGGGAATGGACTTTGTGGATGGGGACATCTTGATCCAGAACCAGGTGGGCAATACCTTGCAGAAGATCATCGACGCCCAGGGCGTAGACGGCTTCCTGCAGGTGGAAAACGACGTGCTGGCAGCGGTGGATGCGCAGAACACGGTCATCTCCACCGGCGGCTCGGCCATCTATTCCGACGAGGCGATGAGGCATCTGACCGAAATCGGCACCGTGGTGTATCTGGACGTGTCCCTGGAAGAACTTCGCAGCCGTCTGGGCAGCCTGCACGAACGTGGCGTCGTCATGCGCAAGGGCGTGAGCATGAGCCTGGACGAGATCTTCGAAGAGCGCGGTCCCTTGTACCGCAAGTATGCCGAAGTCACCTTGCAGACCGATGGCCTGACCGTGCGCGAGGCAACCCGCAAGCTGGTCGACGCCCTTTCGGTGATGTAAGGGGAATTGCATTTACTGACGCCCTATAGGCTGCTTTAAAGAAGATCGAGGCCCCGATGGGAAGCGCGCTTCCCATCGGGGCCTCTGCTGGTTCGTGACGAGTGCGTTATCGGGCGTTGATTTCGCAAAGAGAATCAACGAGGGTGTCGACGAATGTGACCGGTCTGCCGAAAACAGGGTCTTCCCCAAGCTCGAGCAAGCATTCTCGGCGTTTTGCTGCCGCCGCAGAGGGGCGTCTGGTTTCGTACTTTTCCCAAAGCAGATCGAAAGGGAGCTTTGGTTTTTTGTAGCCGTTGATTCTTTCCGGCTTCGATAGCTCGCGACTTGCCTGCTCTGGGTCGGTCACTATTATTCCTGGGGTGAAATGCAGCAAGGGCCAATATTCGAAGCAGGGACTTGAATTGGCGAGGTTGAAATGTCTTCCCCTTGCCTTGGAAAGTGCATCTCTGTACTTTCGCTTAACCTCATCCGCTTTGCTTTCAGCATCCAGAACCACCCACGTTTCGACTTCAAGGCCTTTTGACTTCAGCTCTTTTTCAATCCTGCATGCGCAGTCGACTATTCCGAGAGGGTCTGGCTTGTCAGACTGTTTCACCTCGATCCATCGTGCCTTGAATTTGGACTTAATCGCCTTGAAGTAGAGGAGTTCGGTTTCTCCCTCGCAAACAATCAGGATGGTCGGTTTCGCCTTCTTTCCTCCAGCGGTTCTTTCCCTGGGGCGTTTCCTAGCAGCCAACTTACAACATCCTTTCGATGAAGGGGATGGCGCCATATGCGCCGTAAAGGTAACGGTTCAGGATGTTGTCTTCCTTTCGGGGGGAGAAATCGGATAGCGGGTAGAGTTCGCTTGAGCCCGTATCCTGGTTCTTTTCCACGAACCAGATCTGATCTCGTCTGAGAAGCTGTTCGTTCATAAGGGAAAGGTCGTGAGTGGTGAAGATGAGCTGGGCGTTCTTTCCATTGAGCTCTCGATCGAAGAACAGGGAAACGAGATTGCCTAGAAGAACAGGATGAAGGCTCCTTTCGATTTCGTCGACTACAAGGGTCCTGCCGTTGGAAATCGCATCGAGGAATTCAGCGGCAAGGTTGAGCATAGTGATTGTGCCCAAAGATTCGTTATCGAACCCGAATCCGATTTGCTGGCTTCCGATTCGATGCTGTAATTGGAAGATGATCTTCTTATCGGCAGGAGCGATTTCCTCGACGTTTTCGCCGGTGAGGGCCTCGAAGATCGCTTTGACCTTGTCGGTGAGGACTTTTTGGTTTTCGAGCTCTTCATCGCTGAAGTCGCTTTCCGCAAGCTGGGCACCGGTGATTCCCAGATCGGCTGATTGGATTGCCTCTACTGCTTTGGAGAAGTTGTCTTCCCCTAAATCTCGAAGTTTTTTCAGAATGGTGCCGTAGTCGACGGGCATCGAATGGTCGATTATCCGAAAATCATGCTGAATCCAATGAAAGACGGTGGAGCAGTCCTCGACACCGAATTTCGAAAGCAAACCGAGCACAGGGCCGTTGTCTGAAAAGTCTTTGAGTTTTGTTGTGATCCCCGAGTATTTCGATCCCTGTTTTATCTCGTATCGGCCGCTTTCGGTACGAGTGCGTTCAAAGACGAGCCTTTCGAGTTTTGGCTGGGCTTTGAGCGTCTCGCGGACAATACCGTTGGAATCGAGCAAGAATTCGTAATAGTACTTCGTTTTGTCGATAAGAATCGAAAGCCAGAACCTGGATGGCTTATCGGATTGTCCGACGAATGCTTCATGAAATTGGTTTCCAGCGAAGGAGGTTCCCCCCATCACGTAGGATTTGGCAAAATTCATTGCTTTAAGAAGATTCGATTTTCCCGATGCGTTTGCTCCGAAAACGGCAGTAGCGCAGAGTACTCCACTGGAGCCGTATCCGGTTGGTTTTACTGGTGCAAGGTTATCGGGAAGCTCTTTATAGGCGTTGACGGGAAGCATGCTCAGGGTTGCCCCGCCCTGAAAGGAGCGGAAGTTATCGCAACCGAACTCCAATAGCATTGTTCCTCCTAGAATCGTTATTTATTCAAGTAGTAAAGCATATTTTAAGAAATGTCAGCAAAAAATGACCTAATAAACGGTAAAAGCAAGCTGTATGAATATGGGGATACGTTGAGGAAAGGGTGGGGTTGAGCGGATGGCAATCCGAGACTCCACTGGAAATCGCATTCCCGCCAGGGTTTTTCGTTTCGTCTAGGGCACCCGGCAGGGTGCCTTCCTGCTGACCGGGCAGCTGTTCTCGCGTACAATCAAGGGGTTGTGTCCGCTGCAGAATGGAGCCCCCATGTCCGATACCCTGAACAAGTCCGCTATGATCTGGGCCGTTGCAGAATTGCTGCGCGGCGACTACAAGCAGCACGAATACGGCGATATCATCCTGCCCTTCACGGTGCTGCGGCGTTTGGACTGCGTGCTGGCTCCCACCAAGCAGGCGGTGCTGGAAGCGCATAAGAAGTTCGCCGGAACCGCGTTAGAGGAAAAGTTCCTCACCAACGCTAGCGGACTGGGGTTTTACAACCTTTCCTGTTCGACATGGAAAAGCTGCTGAACGATCCCGACCATATCGCATCCAACCTGAACGATTACTGGGGCAAGTTCTCTGCGGACGCTTTGGATATCTTCGAGAACTTCAAGTTCGGCACCATCGTGAGCGAGCTGGACGACAAGAACCTGCTGTTTCTGATCGTGCAGGAGTTCTGCAAGGTGGACCTGCGGCCCGAAGTAGTACCCAATGCCGAAATGGGAGACATCTACGAAGAGCTGCTGCGCAAGTTTTCCGAGATGTCCAACGAAACCGCTGGTGAGCACTTCAGCCCGCGCGACGGCTTGAAGCTGGCCGTGGACCTGGTCACTGCCGAGGCGGAAGAGGACCTGTGCACCCCAGGGCGCATCATCACCTGCTGCGACCCCTGCTGCGGCACGGGCGGCGCGCTTTCCGTGTTCGAAGACCGGGTGCACGAATACAATCCTGCGGCCGATGTGCGCGTGTACGGCCAGGAACTGAACGAAGCCACTTATGCCATGTGCAAGGCGGATATTCTGATCAAGGGCGGCGACGCCGGATCCATCGCGCAGGGAAACACCCTGGTCCCTACTGACAACACGGTTTCCAAGGCGCGCGGATGGGCCTTTGGGGACCGCACCTTCGCCTACCAGGTTTCCAATCCCCCGTACGGCGTGGATTGGAAGAAGGTGAAGAAGGAAGTGGAGCTGGAAGCAGGCGTGCCCGGCAAGCGTTTCGAAGCGGGCGCACCCAGGGTTTCTGACGGGCAGCTGCTGTTTCTGCAGCACATGATCCATTCCATGAGGCCGCGCAGCGAAGGCGGCGGGCGCATCGCCGTGTTCATGAACGGCAGCCCCCTGTTCACGGGCGGTGCCGGCAGCGGCGAGAGCAATATCCGCAGGTGGGTGCTTGAAAACGACTATCTGGAAGGCATCGTGGCAATGCCCACGGATTTCTTCTTCAACACGGGCATCGCGACTTACATCTGGGTGCTTTCCAACAACAAGCCCGCGCATCGCAGGCGCAAGGTGCAGCTGCTGGATGCCAGCGGCTTGGGAACCAAGATGCGCAAGAGCCTGGGCAGCAAGCGCAAGGAGCTTTCCGACCAGGCCATCGCCGATATCGTGCGCGAGTGGACCGATTTCGTGCCCACCGAGACCTGCAAGATATTCGATGCTGCCGACTTCGGCTATACCACGGTGACGGTGGAGCGCCCGCTTTTGGACGAGCAGGGCAATCCCGTGACCGACAAGAAGGGCAGGCCCAAGCCCGACAGCGCAAAGCGCGATACCGAAAACGTGCCGCTTTCCCAGGATATCGACGAATACTTCCAGCGCGAGGTGCTGCCCTATGCGCCCGATGCCTGGATGGACCGCAAGAAGGACAAAGTGGGATACGAAATCCCCTTCACCCGCTACTTCTATAAGTACACCCCGCTGCGCCCCAGTGCTGAAATCCTGGCGGAATTGGAGCAGGTGGAAGCCTCCATCGCCGAGAAGCTCGCGAAGGCCAGGGGCTAGCCGTGCAGCGCTACGGGGCGTACAGGGACTCCGGCGTCGAATGGATCGGCGAGATTCCCGAGGGGTGGGAGGTTCGCAGGGCCAACACGCTATTTTCGACTCGAAGGAACGTGGCGAAGAAGGCGATTGCGTTCTTTCAGCAACGCAGGATAGAGGAATCATCCCCAAAGACCAGCTTGAGTCTGTCGTGCAAAACGCCTTGGATGCGGATTTGAGCTCCTTTAAAAAGGTCAGGATTGGCGACTATGTAATCAGTCTGCGAAGCTTTCAGGGTGGGCTTGAGCTTGCAGCGGAGCATGAGGGGAAAATCACCCCCGCATATACGGTAGTGAGGCCGATGCTACCCCTGGACTCGCGGTACTTCAAATACACCTTCAAGGAAAACCGCTATATACAATGCCTCGACTCGATGACTTCTGGAATCAGGGAGGGGAAAACCATTCGTTTTTCCGAATTCAGAGAATCCATGCTTCCGTACCCTTCTCTTCCTGAGCAGCGGGCCATCGCCGACTACCTGGACGCCAAGACCGCCGAGATAGACTCCATCGTCTCCCAGACGGAGCGCTCCATCGATCTTCTGCGCGAGTACAGGAAATCCGTCATCTCTGAGGCCGTCACCAAGGGTCTGGACCCTAACGCCCCCATG
>Ga0129308_1003603_pt1 | contig 10846 bp, 14 predicted proteins | sample L827metagenome_FD_94440 | JGI IMG/M metagenome (GOLD analysis project Ga0129308, IMG submission 94440) | Ring-tailed lemur group fecal microbial communities from Wisconsin, USA - L827 metagenome | ecosystem: Host-associated > Mammals > Digestive system > Large intestine > Fecal | place: USA... | reverse complement strand
TATTGACCTGGCTAACGCGGTCAAAGCCGATAAAGAGCGCGACAAGGGAAAGCCGGAAAAAAAGCCCTCTATCCGGGCGCAGCTTAAAGCGGATAAGGAAAAAGCGCAGAAGAAAGCCGCAGCAAAAACAAAAAATCACGATTTGGAGGTATGAGCATGAACAGATTTACCGTTGAGGAAACAAACCTTTTAAGCATTTACCATGAGGGAAGCAAGGCGCAGCTTGTAGCAAACATCAACGCCGCGCTGCCCTACATGGAGGAAGATATGCGGGAACTGGCGAAGCGTACCCTTTCCAAAGTGGACGCGCTGACCGAGAAAGAATTTGCGGAGCTTGCCATTTACGCCGCAGAGGAAGTATGAGCGGGATTAAGCGGCTGTCGCCGCCCCAGAGCCGGAAAGTCAATTCCCTTGTACGCCGGGAGTGCTGCAACTGCGATAACGGACATTGTATCTTGCTTGACGACGGGGACGAGTGCGTATGCCCGCAGCTTATCTCTTATTCCCTCTTGTGCAAGTGGTTCCAGATTGCCGTACTTCCCCTTGATAAGCTCCTGTATGCCGAGCTTTTTAAGACCGAGGATAAAAAGCGTTGTACCGTGTGCGGCGCGTCCTTTGCGTCAAAGTCAAACAGCGTCAAATACTGCCCGGATTGCCGGAAGCGTATCACGAACAGACAGGCAGCGGAGCGCATGAGGAAACGACGCGCCCTTGTTACGCAATAGGGGCAAAAAAAGCCTTGATTGACAGGGCTTCCAGAGCGTGAAAATCACTTAGATGATACAGAATACCTTTTCCCCTTAAAATGGCGTTCTACTGCGTAACATTTCAAAATCTGCCCCCACAAAAAGACAGGGCGCGGGAAGTCATTACTGGCTTTCCGCGTCCTGTTCTTTTTTTAATCTTGTAATTACCATTATTTAATCTTTTCAAGTAATTCTGTTAAAGCAATAATCTTTTTCGTATCATATAACTCACTTATTCCTAATAAGAGTTTTTTTAAGTATTCTTCGCTTACTCCTGTTAGTTTAGAAGTAATTTCACACGAAATAATACCCTTTTCTACAACAGTCCTAAACAGACTTATAACAGCTTCACTTGGTTGTGTTTTTTCTCCCATTTGAAATGTCGCAAGAATTTTTACCATATCCCCTACAATTTCATTCGGGCAAGAATATTCTACTATCTATTTGCCATTCGCTTTGGCAACAAGAGTCCATTCATAGTTTTCATTATTAGCACTATCCATTTTGGGAAACATCTCCTTACTCACCATTATATTATAAGATTCAGAAAATTAAAAAGCAACTTGCCGCCATAAAAAATAATGATAACACCACAAACCAAATTGATTACTCGTAATACTTTGGCATTGAACCGATTACTAAAAATAGAGATTACAAAAGATAGACCTGTAAACCAAAGACAAGACGCAACACCAACACCAGAAATAAACGGTATAGACTTTGCAGCAGGTAAAGTTACATGAAATGCACCTAACATCATTGTCCCGTCTATTACTGCTTGCGGATTAAACCATGTAACGACACAAGCAGATGATATTGTTTTTCTTATAGATAGCGTCGATTTGGAATTATCTATTTCCTTTACCTTTGCTCTAAGCAAACCTATCCCTATGTAAATAACAATCAAGCTACCCGCTAATAAAATAACCATTTGCAGCCATTCATAACGCTGCATAACAGCACCAATTCCAAAGAAACAGGCTAATGCTAATGTCACATCAAAGAAAATTACAATCAATGCGGTTAATAAAGCACGTCGCCGTGTATGCGTCAATGCTGAATTGATAACGAAAAGATTTTGTAGTCCAATAGGAGCTACATACGCAAGCCCCATTGTTAGTCCCTGAAAGAAATATCCCATTTAAACAACTCCTATCTCAAAATTTTGTTTAGTTACCGGGTAAAGTATTCATTCTTTTACCAACCAAAATAATTTTTTTATCCTATGAAAGCAAGAAAACATCTGATATAATCAAAGAGCAATTTTCAATACAGACTAAATTATACGAGAAAAGCAGGAGTTTGTAACCAACCAAATTTATTATATTGAACCAACCAAACGGAGTTGATTAAATGCAGAGAACATCACCTATTCAAATATCTTGGACGCCAGACAAGAAAAGCCCAATCCCCATATATCAGCAAATAGTACAATTCATTCTTGGTAAAATATCAAGCGGAGAATGGACTATTGGAACACGCCTACCCTCACAAAGAGCTTTATCGGAATTATTTAATGTTAATCGCAGTACCATTACAACGGCTATTGATGAATTAACTTCTTATGGTATTATTACTGGGAGTTATGGAGCAGGTACACAAATTATTAGTAATACATGGTCTTTGTTTTTATCCCAATCCCCCGATTGGGGGAAATTTATATCATCTGGCTCTTTCAAAGAGAATAGCAAGACCATACAGGAAATTAACCGTTTAGAATTTGCGCCGAATATCAAGCGATTAGGGACGGGAGAACTTGACCCTCGATTGTTTCCTAATGATATGTGGCAAAAAATTTTGCAGAAGTTGAGCCTACAAGTGAATAGTCTGGGGTATTTAGAGCCATTGGGGCTATTTGAATTACGAAAAGCTATATCGACATACATGGAGAATTTTGGGGTAAAAGTGCCGCCCTCTTGTATATTGATTACATCTGGTGCATTACAGGCATTACAACTTATTTCTGTATGCCTACTTCAAAACGGGTCAACAGTTTATACCGAAGCACCAACATATCTAAAATCATTACAAATATTCCAATCCGCAGGAATGAATTTATCTGGTATTCCAATGGACAAAGAGGGTATGCAGTATTGGAAAATTGCACCTTTATTAAAGGCAGACCGTTTGCAAGGTTCTTCGCTTATATACACAATACCTACTAATCAAAACCCCACGGGCATTACAATGTCCAATAGTAGACGAAAAGACTTAATGCAATTTTGCATTGATAATAGACTTCCGATTATTGAGGACGGTGCTTACCATGAATTGTGTTATGATAATCAACCACCATTACTATTAAAATCTATTGATAAAACAGGAAACGTAATTTATTTAGGAAGCGCGTCGAAAACTTTAGCTCCGGGTTTGCGTATAGGTTGGATAATCGCTGCCGAACCTATTGTGCAACGGTTGGGTGATGTAAAAATGCAAATGGACTATGGTGCAAGTTCTATTTCTCAATGGGTATTTGCTGAATTTCTGGAGAGCGGTTTATATTATGAGTATTTGTCAACTCTAAAATCCGAGCTGCAACACAGAAAAAGCCATGCCATTGCTGTTCTGGAAAAATATTATTCAGACATAGCAAATTGGAATATCCCTACGGGTGGTTTCTATATTTGGCTTACGTTCAAGGACAATATCCGTATAGACCAACTTTTTAAAAAGGCAGCAAAAGCAAATATTTTGTTAAATCCGGGAGATATGTACGATTTTGAACACAACAATTCTTTGCGGTTATCTTATGCCTATACATCATGTGATGAATTTGAGTATGCGGCTAAAATACTTGTAGAAATCGTAGAATCTCTAAAACGATAAAATCGCTAAAACAGTTATTATATTAAAAACAGGACGGGAAATTTATATTGAGTTTCCTACGTCCTGTTTTATTTTTACCCACGTTCTGCTTCCTTGCCCCGTTCTGGTTCTTTCTCCTGTCTTAAAATGCTGTCTATGTTCTGCTTGATAACGTCGTATTCCCGGACTTTCTTTTTCAGCTTGCCATAATCGGCGTAAAGAGCTTCTTTCTGCGCTTGGAGTGCTTCATATTCCTTTTGCAGCGCGGCGGGATTGGGGAGCTTGGAAATACCCGCTGCTTTGAGTGCCTTTGCCGCAGCTTCATGGAGGATAATATCGCGCTCATGTCCGGCGCGGTATCGCTCTTTGTTCTTTGCCTTGCGGTATGCGTCATAGACAGGCTTTGTCTTTTGGTAGGTAGCGACGTGTTTCATCAGCACCGCCATATCTGCAAGCCGCTTTTCAACGCTCTTTAATGCGTCGGCGGTCTGTTCGCTTTCTGTTGCTACTTCCTCAATCCGGCTGACTAAATCCGCGTACTGTTCAATCCTGTTTTCCGTCAAGAAATTCATGGTCTTAGCGGCCTGTTTCAAGTTGTGGATTTTCGCCCAGTGTTCATAGCCTTTGCTCTGCGCAGCCTTGATACTGTTTTCAATATCAATCAGCAGGCTAACGCCGCCGCGATCTGCGCGGGGAGCTTTCGCAGCGCGGGCGCGTTTGCCCTCTATGCGTTCCCTTATGGCTTCCTCTGTATAGTCTGCGCCGAGGGTTTTAAGGCGGGTAAAGCGTTCCTGTCCGGGAGCGCGGCAGGACACATATTTCCCCGGCTTTATCTCATAGCCTGCCGCCTGTAACCGCTGCAATAATTCTTCAAAACTTGATACTTGGGGAATGAGTGCGTCAACGGCAATTTTCAGCTTGCCTTTCCAACTGGTTCCCGTCTTTTCCGCTTGATACTCTGCATAGCTCTTTCCCTTGTTTCCCTTTTTCGGGACAACGACGGATAAGCCGTTTTCCCGGCACAGCCTGTCGCTCATGTTCCGTATGCCGTAATAGCTGCGCTTATTGGAATTGTACTTGTGGTGGTCTACAAAATTGACCGCGCAGAAAATAATATGATTATGGACGTGTCCTTTGTCAATGTGCGTTGTTAATACATACTCATGCTGCCCCTTTGTTACCGCGTCGGCAAGCTGCTTTCCGATTTTGTGGGCGGTTTCATAATCCACTTCCCCCGGCTCAAAGGACTGTATCAGATGAAAGGCTAAATTGTTCCCCTTTTGGAGAGCCTGCGACAAGGTATATTCAAACTCAATGTCTGCCGTTTCATAGCTGCACCCAAAGGAGGACACAAGCATTTTACCGTCCGTCTTATCGGGATTTTGAATATAGTCAAGGGCTTTGCTCAACGTACTTTTAACAGGCTTAATCTTTGTAACCGCCATATCTCATTAAGCACCCCCTTTATTTCCTCTATATCCTCTTGGTAGACGCTGCCCGTACTGTTTACGCGCTTTGCAATCTGATTGACATTGACCCCGATTTTCTGTATCTCTGCTGTCATGGCTTTTATGTCGCTATGGTCTACTTGGATAATGTACCCGTCGATTGCCATTTTCCGCAAATAGGCTTCCATGTTCCGGGTAGGGACGAGCTTCATTTTTTCAAGAATTAAATCCCGTTCCGCTTCTGTTACTCTGAATTTGATTTGTACCGTTCTTTTGCGTCCGTCCATGCTTTCGTTCCTTTCCATTCCGAGGGTTTGGGACACTTCCCAACAAGCCATTTTCAACCGACGTGCCGCAGCGCAGGAGGGCGAAAATACGGAAGTGGGTACCCGCTTCCTATGCTTGCTAAGAAAGTTTTTCCTTACTTCCTACTACGGAGTTATTTCCGATTTTGCCAAACTTCCGCAAAAGAAAAACGCTGCAATCCAAAAAAGATTACAACGCTTCCTAAATCCTATTCAGTTTTAAGCCGGACATTCCTATTCGCCCTCTTTTTCGACTTCTGCAATCTCTTTCGCCGTTGCGGTCACAATCCGTATTCCCTTATCGCTCATTTCATCAAGGAGCGCGTCAAGCTGCCGCCGCTGCGTGTTCTTCTCCGGCGGCGTATCTAATAGGAATTGGTCTACGGATATATGATAGCGGCGCACAAGCTCAAAAAAGATTTGCAGACTTGGGTGCTGCCCCTTATTCTCAATGTTCGCAAGGTAGCGCGGCGAGATGAACATTTCGTCGCTTACTTTCTTGCGGCTCTCTTTGCGCTCTTTCCGCGCGTCCTTTATCGCTTGCCCTAAAGCCTTGAAGTCGTATTTTTCTACTGGTCTTTTTGCCATATTCATTCACCCTACTACATTTTACTGTTCCTCTTTTCTTCTGGATATGTCTACATAGTTCTTAGTATTAGCCAAAATAGAGCATAATATTATTGCCAGACCAAAACGGCTATGGTATAATAAACCCTACACTATAACACCAGACTTTTCGGCTATGGTATATTTTAAGGAGAATGGAGGCGAGAAACAATGACTACATATAAAACTGCGGAAGTTGCTGCAATTATCGGAATACACCCAAATACAGTTCGCTTATATGAAAAATTGAAGCTGATACCAAAACCGGAACGTCTGTCAAATGGTTATCGCGTATTCACAGATTTTCATATATGGCAATGCAAACTAATACGGCTTGCGTTTCAAGTGGAAGTATTGCAAAATGGTTTGAGAAAGAAAATTGCACGAATGGTTATGGTATCTGCTATGGGTGACTTTGACACCGCAATCACACTGACAGTGGAATACTTAAAGCAGATTAGACAGGAACGAAGAAACGCCGAAGAAGCAATTAAAATTGTGAAACAGATATTGTCCGGCGGCGTGCCGGAAAACTCACACAATCTGAAACGGAAAGACGTATCAAATCTACTTGATATTTCTATGGACACACTCCGAAATTGGGAAATGAACGGTCTGCTTACTGTCAAACGAAAAAATAACGGGTATCGTGTTTATACGGACGAGGACATACAGCGGCTAAAAATCATTCGTTCATTAAGATGTGCAAATTATTCTTTAGAAGCTATCCTACGGCTCTTACAACAATTATCTAAAAATCCCAATACGGATATTCGTGTTGCACTAAATACTCCAAAACAGACGGACGATATTATTTCTGTCTGCGATAGACTTATCATATCCCTTTCAGCGGCGGAAACAAATGCAAAATCTCTTTTGGAAATGCTGCAAGAAATGAAAATCTTATTTTCATAAACCCTACACTTTGCCACCAATGTTTTCATTGGTGGTATTTTTATAGAGAAAAAACAAAGGAGGTCTTATCATGCAAACTGCAATCAAAGTCGAGCAGTTGTCAAAAAGCTATGGCAATCTGCTTGCAGTAGACAAAATCAGTCTATCAGTAAAATGCGGCACCGTTTACGGGCTGCTTGGCGCAAATGGCGCAGGAAAAAGTACAACGATTGAATGTATCTTAGGTACAAAAAGGGCAGATAGCGGAACCGTATCAGTCTTAGGTTTTAATCCTCAAAAAGACAGACGCCGCCTGTTTCAAAATGTCGGCGTACAGTTTCAGGAAAACGATTATCAGCCGGAAATCAAAGTTTCAGAGTTATGCGACGAAACAGCCTGCTTATATGAAGCTCCCGCAGATTGGAGAAAACTATGCGAGCAATTCGGGATCGGAGGTAAGGTTGATAACGCAGTCAAAAATCTGTCCGGTGGAGAACGTCAACGCTTGTTTATTGTACTTGCCCTAATTCCTAATCCGGAGCTTGTGTTTCTTGATGAACTGACCACCGGACTTGACGCAAAAGCCCGGCGTGATGTTTGGAAAATCCTATCAGAATTAAAGGACAACGGATTGACTATCTTTTTGACTTCTCATTTCATGGACGAAGTGGAAGCCTTATGCGACGAGATATGTATTCTGAAAAAAGGAAAGGCTGTATTTTACGGAACTGTTGAACAAGCAAAGAAAGCCAGCGGCTGCGAAAAATTTGAGGACGCTTACCTTGCGCTTTCTGGAGAGGTGGTAGAGGAATGAAATCATTTGTAACACTCTTAAAAAATGAGCTAAAACTCAATATCAGAAACATGAATATGGTTATCTTTGCCGTTATCATGCCATTGGTTGTATTAGTCATTCTTGGCTTTATATACGGCACAAAACCCGCCGCTGACGGAACGGCATATTCTTTCTTGGAGCAATCCTTTGGCGCACTTTGCTGTATTTCCATTTGCGCAGGTGGACTAATGGGCTTACCGCTTGTGGTATCAGAATATAGAGAACGCAAAATTTTGAAGCGTTTTCAAGTTACCCCTGTTAGTCCGGCAAAATTGCTTACCGTGGAATTTGCAATTTATGTCATATATTGTGTTGTATCAATGCTTACTTTGTTTCTCGTTGCTATGCTGTTCTGGAAAATAAAGATACATGGCTCTTTGCTCTTGTTTTTAGGAAGCTGGCTGCTGACTATGGTATCTACGTTAAGCATTGGTCTGTTAGTCGGCGGCATTGCTAAAAATATGAAAAGTGCAAGTGTCATTGCCTGTATCTTGTACTTTCCTATGCTGATTTTTTCGGGAACCACGCTTCCGTTTGAAGTTATGCCCGTTGCTATGCAAAAGATAATCAGTATCTTTCCTATGACACAAGGTATTCAGTTAATGAAAGCAACATTTCTTGGATTGCCGACCGAAAATGTCCTGCTTCCTGTTGTTGTTATGGGAGCCGTTATACTAATCTGTTTTGGAATTTCTGTAAAATGCTTCAAGTGGGAATAAATAGCTAAAAAAATAAAATCAATTCTAAATCTGCCGGACGACGGCAAAAGAAAAAAAGCCGTCGCAGAGCAGACATATTTTCACGCGCCTATTATAAATTCGGCGGCTTTGATTTTCAGAGCCGCCGTTTATTTTTGTCTATTCGACGACCCTTGACTATGTAGACATGGCGGCTAAAGGAGGTAGCCGCCATGATGTATAAGGCGTATCGACAAAGTACGACTATTTTCTACTTATCAAAAAAAGCCCGACCACCGCCGGGTATCTTTCTACCCATGAGTATGAACTATCAAATCATCTAAATACTGCTTACAATTCCTTTGCGCCTGTCCGCGTCTTTTGCGGACAGGCGCATTTTGTATTTTCTCAAACTTTTTTTGAGAAAAATACCGCAGCTTCCGGCTTTTCTAAAATCCTTGGTGTTGAGGGGTTACGAAAGGGGAAGTCATCACCCGCTTTCGCGGTTGCGAAAGGAGGTGAAACCATGAACGAGCCTATTCGTACCCAGTGGCAAATCCGGTGTGCTTTTAACGGTTTTTGCAAGCGGACGTTGAAAAATGAAGCTATCAACGCCCACAGGGACACGCGGCGGCGACAGATACGCGAAGTTAGTTTTTCGGACTTGACCCCGCAGGAGGAAAATCAGCTTTACACCTACGACACATACTTTGCGAATGATGAAGCTGAAAAATCCTTTTGTGTGGCGGGAAAGGAAATTACCGCGAAACTGCTTGCCGACGCCCTGCACAGCTTGCCGGACGAGAAGCGCGAAGCCGTATTACTGTATTACTTCTTTGATATGAATGACGCGGAGATTGCAAAACTCCGTGACGTTCCGAGAAGCACAGTACAGTATCGGCGGACAAGCTCTTTTGAACTGTTAAAACGCTATTTGGAGGAACACGCCTATGGAAAAAATGATTGGTAACACCGAACAGGACGAGCGCGGCTTACTGCCTTACCCGGTAATCATAGCCGCAGCAAAGGGCGACCCGGAAGCCATGCAGATTGTCATACATCATTATGACAGCTACATAGCCACCCTATCAATGCGGAAGCTCCGAGACGAGCGCGGAAATTCCTACTACGGCATTGACGAGGACATACGCGACCGCTTGCGGTCAAAGCTCATGCGGGCTGTCCTTTCATTCGAGGTCTGATGTGATATACAGGCAGCGTCCCCCTTTCCGCAGCCTGTATCTTTCCGGCCTGGTTCTGCACCTTGACAAAGAAAGCGACGCAAGATAACGGCGACGCAGTATAGGGCAAATCGGGTACGTCCTTTTTGCGCCGAGCCATACAGAGGGTGCGCCATGACGCTTTTCCTATTAGGAGAAGCCGAGCGAGAAACACCGCGACGGAAAGCAAGTTAGCAACTTGCGGGCGACGACACGCATTGAGGGGAGATAAGCCTTTACAGCCACAGTCCGAGCGTTAGAAGCGTCGCAGGCAATGGGTAAAGCTACCTTAAATGAGCAGGGGTGAAATTCCCGCGAGGTTGTGCTGACAGCCGCCCGATGAAAGCCCACTTTTCGTAATTTGACCTTTTAGCCATTTTATGAAAGGGGGTATTCCTATGGCAAAAAAGGAAACTGGAAGCCCCGCTATCCCTGTATTTCCTATGTTAAAGACCGTTGAGCAAATGAGCAAAGTTAGCGGTATCGGGGAAAATAAACTGCGCGAGCTTATGGATAGCGGCGAGCTTGAATATATACAGAATGGGAACCGCCGTTTGATAGCTGACGCTGCTATTTGGGACTGGTATCACAGAGCAAAGACAGCAGCGAAGCCCCCGGCACATCAAGGGGGTTAAGCTATGGCTATATCTGCAAGACAAGTAAAGAATAAACGCGACAGCAACGGCGTGCTGACCGGGCGGCCGGGAACCGTTTACGACGTGAATATAAAGTACACCGCCCCGAATGGGGAAAAGAAAACCTATTCAAAAAAGGGCTTTTCAACAAAAAAGGAAGCAACGCAGCATGAAGCAGAGATGAAAGCAAAGCTCCATAATCCGGGACAGATTGCGTCTATCGCTTCACAGCGGAAACAGACCGTTGCAAGCTATCTGAATGAATGGGTAGAAAGCTATGCAAGAGTGAACTTGCGCCCCTCTACTTACGACGGGTACAAAAAGACGATTGCAAACTATATCAATCCCTATATCGGCGGCGTTGCCCTTAATCAGCTTACCCCCGCTATGGTAGACAAAATGTTTCAGCAGATTATCGACAAAGGCTTAAAACCGTCCACCGCAGCCGGGGCAAAGCGTGTTTTGAGCGTGGCGTTGAGCCATGCCCGGAAATACCGTTATATCGAAACCAACGCGGCAAAGGACACGCTTACGAAGTTTGGAAAGAGCGACAAGACCCCCGACCCTTACACGCCGGAACAGGTAAAAGCCCTTATGCAGCGCGTCGAGGGTACCGTTTGGGAAATGCCCGTTATCTTAGGCGGGCTTTACGGTATGCGCCGTTCTGAAATCCTG
>Ga0129308_1003602_pt1 | contig 10849 bp, 11 predicted proteins | sample L827metagenome_FD_94440 | JGI IMG/M metagenome (GOLD analysis project Ga0129308, IMG submission 94440) | Ring-tailed lemur group fecal microbial communities from Wisconsin, USA - L827 metagenome | ecosystem: Host-associated > Mammals > Digestive system > Large intestine > Fecal | place: USA... | reverse complement strand
TCAGCTGGATAGAGCAACGGCCTTCTAAGCCGTGGGTCGGGGGTTCGAGTCCCTCCTGGTTCACTTTTAAATGCTCAATCCTTTTGCAAAAGGCTTGGGCATTTTTAATAGCAAAATCAGATATTTATGTGCGGATATGGCGGAATTGGCAGACGCGCCGGACTTAGAATCCGGTCCGAACAGGGTGCAGGTTCAAGTCCTGTTATCCGCAGCTTGAAACCCTTGAGAAATCAGGGGTTTTTGTGTTTTTGGGGCGTATAATACACTTGAATGAAGCTTATATTTTTCTAATAAAGGAGAGATAGAAATATGCTTTTTGATGAAAGCAAGTTCAAAGAAGTAGAAATATTGGCTGATAAATATAAAAAAATTAAAATATATCTTATAAATGGTGAGGTATTAGTTGGCGAAAGTTGGGGAATAGAGCCTGCTTTTGATGATGAAGGGGAGGAACTGCCATATAATTGTCTGGTATTTAAGCCTGATGATTATAAACATACAATAGCATTGAAAAATGAAGATATTATTAGGGCAGAGAAGGCTTAATTAACCACTTACATTATGATGCAGGTGGTTTTTTTATGTCTGTTTTTGATTAAAAAACTACACATTGCTTTAATCTGACCATAAATGTGCCGTAAAGCGTTAAATATTTAATATAAAAAAGGTGGGAGAAGCATCGAACATCTCCGCGTGCTTATCTGAAAAACAGACAGGGAACAACGGCTACGATAATTCTCCCACCTCGATAAGCATATCAGAGCCATTTTAAAATGTCAATGGAAACAAAAGAAAAGATGAAGCATCAGATTATGTGAAAGAATTGAAAAAATAATTAATATTATATGATTTTATTGATTTAAAACCAAAAACGATTTCAATAAAAAACGGACAACACGTACAGCCCATTCGTTAAAATCGAAGAGCTATAGAAATGTATTGTCCGTCAATAACAGTATATCAGATGGAATACGAAATGACAATGTAAACAGAGACGAAAATACAGAAACAGCAAGCGCAAAGGCTGTTAAGGAGATAGAGCGAAGAAAATCGGAGACTGAAGCCAAAGTACCTGTCAGCAAAACTGCCGAGTCTCTCATAAAAACGAATCAGTCTCCGATGGAAAAATTATATCACACCGCAAAACCAATGGCAATGCGAGGTTATCAATAAAAAACCATTTGCATTAGTACAGTATACAAAAAAAGGTGGGAGAATATTCCATTCCTCCATGGGCTTATCTGAAAAACAGACAGGGATCCTTGGCTACAAATATTCTCTCACTAAAATAAGCGTAGCAGAGCCGTTTTAAAATGTCAATGGTAACAAAGTTGAAAATACAGAAACAGCAAGTGCAAAGTCTGTTAAGGAGATATAGGCGAAAAAAGCAAATGAAAGCAAACTTCAGTTTGGATTTGCTGATAAAAAGATGTTGTGACTATTATTTTATTTAGACACAAAGAAAGCCGCCGGATTACTCAGAGGGGCCGGGCTCCAATTGCCCGGGCGCTCCTTTCTATCCGGTGGCTATATAGCTAATATAACAGATAAGAATGCAAATATCAATATGAGATTTGAAAATGTAACACAAACGCAACAATTTAAGAGTTGGTTTGGCGACTGGGAAAGCGGCAACAGAAATAACAAAAATGTAAGCAAGGTTACAGACAGCGACGGCAAGCCGAAAAAACTGTATCATCAGACAGGTGCAGAGATAGAGGAGTTTGATACAAGCGTAAAGGGAAGCGGATATTATGACAGCGGAACGCCGGAAGGAATATTTTTAAAAACAACGTCAAAAGACATATACAAGAAAACTGGGTAAATAGCGCAAGAATGAAAAACGAGCTTAGAAATATTATGAAAGACATAGGAGATACCATAAAAGGAACGGCAAAGGAGGGCAATCTGTAGCTTAAGGAGCAGCTTTTTGACCAACAGAAAAGGAGCTAATGTTTTATACATAGACGACACCACTGTTATTAAAAAAGCAGGAAACAAGGCGGCAGACATGACAGCTGTTTCTTTTGAGGCGGTGGACGGATTTACATGTGAGGTGGTATACAGAAACTTAAATAATGACAAAGGACAATGTTAAAAGCATGAAAAACATTGTCTTTTCTTTATACTGAAAAGGTGGGAGAATATTCCATTCCTCCATGGGCTTATCTGAAAAACAGACAGGGATCCTTGGCTACAAATATTCTCCCACTAAAATAAGCATAGCAGAGCCGTTTTAAAATGTCAATGAAAACAAAGTGCGGAACATCATATTATGTGAAAAAATTGTAAAAAAGACGCTTCGGTGACGGATTCATATCCTCGGAATATGAATTGCGGCGAAGCGCCTTAGGAAAATGTCTCATCTACGGGGAGCGCCTCCGAGGATATACGACTTCCTTCCGCTGAAACATCTTCCGTTATGAGTATTTCAGAAATACTCTGCATTTTTGAAGTGTAGTCTGAAAATCAGAAAATGTCTCCAACTGCGAGTATTCCGCAAGCATAGCTTTATCAGCCTGTCAGAAGTTAATGCGACTTGTAATGGCAGGAGAAGTATCCCATTTTTATGGGCTTATTAAAAAAATAGACAGGGTTGTTATATTGTAAATATTCTCCTGCCATATTTAGTGTAGCATATACAGAAAATAATGTCAAAGCATGAAGTGAAATTTCGTCATTATGCATATAAAAATTAAAAATGAAGAACGCCGCTGTTTTTGGCAAAAAAAGAACCATAATTGGTTAAATCTCAATAGGCTCTCATTGCCGTTACAAATAACCAACTATGATTTTGTTAAATTATATAGTGTTTATGATGAAAAGTAAATATGTTTAGTTATATTTGTAAAAGTGAATTCTTTGAAAACTGTTTCAAAACGCCGTAAAAATGATAGTGCAATACGCAAACGGTTATTTTGTCAAAAAAAGAACCATAATTGGTTAAAACGTACTAGGCTCTAATTGCCGGTCGGAATTAATCAACTATGATTTTATAAAATTCTATAATGTTTATGATGGAAATTCAATATGAAATACCAAAATGTAACACAAACGCAACAAAAGCTGAAAACATGCTTGTCGGAACAGTAATACAGCAGATATGAATTTTTGTTTTACGGTGCATTTTCTTAATTTATTGTCAATTAAAATACACTCTTTAATTTATCTGAAAAATATGATACTATTTTTACTTAAAGGAGTGAAAAAAATAATGGAAATACTTAACAAAACAATTTCTGAAAAGGCTGAAAATGATTTAAAAAATCTTACGGCTGAATTTTCAAAGGAAACACAGTATTTTGATATTACAAAAACCACTTTAAAGGGCTTCGGCGCAGTTTATCACGACAACCCTGAAATGTACGAGGTTTATATAAGCAGTCTGCTTGAGGGAAAGGATTTTGAGGCAAATCTTATTTGCGAGCTTCTTCATATAAAAGAGGCTGAAAGCGGATTTCCTTCATGTGGAATAAAAAACAGCGAAACCGTTATTAAAGAAAAAAATATTGCCTTTTTCCAATATCTTAAGCATTCTCTTGAGTCTGCCGTGCTTGACATGAAGGTTTTCGGCATACTTAAGGAAATGGGCTATGACTATTCATTTTTTACAAACTACAAGCTTAAGCTGATTAAAGAAATAAATAAGGAAACCAACATGGCAGACAAATATAACAGGGCGTCATTTGCGGTTCAGTTCCTTCTTTTTGCGCTTACGGCTGAAAATTCTCAGGTAAAGGAAGCTATTGATTTTATCGATTCCATTTTTGACGGAGAAGCCACAAAGGTTCTTCCTATGGCTGAAAAAATAAAGGAATTTGGTCTTGATACCGAAGAAAAGGCTTTCCGCATTATGTGCTATATTGCCGACGAATACAAGCTGTGGGATGTTTTCTTTTTTGAATTTAACGCAAATAAGGTAAAAACCCACGGAACATACATGAAATATTTCGGCTTAAATTAACAAAATAAGGAGATGATTAAATGCCTTTTGGTGTTATAGCCAATGTTTCCGCTGTTGCTGTGGGCGGTGTTTTGGGCTGCATTTTAAAAAACCGTTTCCCTAAATATTGGACGGAAACTCTGCCTCTTATTTTCGGTCTTTGTGCCATAACCATGGGAATTTATTATATAAAAAATCTCCAGAATTTATCGGCTATTATGCTTGCCGTTATATTGGGAACTATGATTGGGGAAATGCTTAAAATTGAAAGCAGAGTATCCTCCTTTGTGGGAAAGCTTACCTCCGCAAATCCTTCAATGGGAATGACTGAGGAGCAGCTTGAAATGTTTACAGCCATTGTGGTGCTTTTCTGCGCCAGCGGAACGGGAATATTCGGGGCAATGAATGCGGGCTTTACAGGCGACCACGGTGCGCTTTTTGCCAAATCTATACTGGACTTTTTTACGGCAATAATTTTCGGCATAACCTTAGGCTGTTCGGTAGCCTTTATTTCGATACCACAGGGAATAGTTGAGCTTGCGCTTTTTTTCAGCGCCGCCATGCTTATGCCCTACATAACGCCTGTTATGGCAGATGATTTTAAGGCGTGCGGTGGAGTTATAACCTTTGCGGTAGGCCTTAAAATGCTTAATGTTCAAAAATTCAGAATTATGAATATTTTGCCGGCGCTTATTCTCATTATGCCGTTTTCAAGCTGGTGGACAAGCTTTATGGCATAAATTTATAACAGACATAAATACCTCTTTTTCTTACGGAAAAGGGGTGTATTTTTTGTGCTTAAAAACGGTTTTTTGTATATACTTTGTGCTGAATATGCAAATATTAAGGACATTTAAAAGGGCATTAAAAAATATAAATTTTTTTAACACCTTGTTCAAAAAAAGTTAAAAAAAGGAGTTTATAATTCATCTTGTAAAACAAAAAAAGCTAATGCTATCAAAGATATTTTACTTTGGGAGGTATATATATGATGTACAACGAAGATGACAGAGAATTTGAATTAAATAACTCTGAAGAAACCGAAAAAATGAAAGAAGAAAATATTGAAGCCCAAGCGGCAGCTTCAACCGAAACGGAAAACATTGAAGCTCAGGCGGCAGCCTCAACCGAAACAGAAAACATTGAAGCTCAGGCGGCAGCCTCAACCGAAACAGAAAGCCATGAGGTTCAGGAAGAAATTAAGGCTGATGAAAGCAAAGAAAATGCTGAGATTGAAAAAGAGGAGGAGATTAAAACAGAAAGAAGAGCTCCTTACGAACCTATAAAGGATTCCTATTACAAGGAAACCGTTAAGCACACAAAGAAAAAATCGTCCTTTAAAAAGATTTTGGCGGCATGCGCTGTAATAAGCCTTTGCGGCGGCGTAGGAATAGGCGGAGCATACAGCGTGCTTCAAAACACCGTATTTGGCAAAGCCGACAGCACTCCTTCGGCAAATGAAAGCGCCGACGATACATCGGATGCGGGAAAAACCTCGGTTAAGGCTTCATTTGTAAGCACAGGCGGCAGCGACGCCGTTGAGGTGATTGAAAATGTTTATCCTGCCATTGTAAACATCAACACAAGCGTTCATTCAACGGCAAACTATTACGGCATTTCAATACCTTATGACAGTCAGGGTGCAGGCTCAGGTGTAATATTCAATGAAGATGACCAGTATGTTTACATTGTTACAAACAACCATGTTATTGAAGACGCCACAGACATATATGTTTCCGTAACAGGAAATGAAAGTATTTCGGCAACTCTTGTGGGAACAGACTCAACAGCTGACATAGCGGTAATAAAGGCGCTTAAAAGCGATTTTACGGGTGCCGAAGTAGAATACAAAATTGCTAAATTTGCCGATTCAGACAAGCTTAAGGTTGGCGAAAGCGTTATAGCCATAGGCAATGCTTTAGGCGAAGGAAAAAGCGCAACAGGCGGTATGATAAGCGTGCTTAACAAAACCATCGAGGTAAACGGTCAGGCACTTTCGGTTATACAGACCAGTGCACCTATTAACCCGGGCAACAGCGGCGGCGCACTTGTAAACTATGACGGTGAAATTATAGGTATAAACACAGCCAAAACAAGCACCTCGGTTGCTGAGGGCATGGGCTACGCAATACCAAGCAGCACGGCAAAAGAGGTTATGGAAAGACTGCTTGTTGACGGAACAACACCAAAGCCATACCTTGGCATTATGGGTGCAGACATAACAGATGAGCTTTCACAGCTTTATAAGTTGCCGGTGGGCGTGCTTGTAAGCCAGGTGCTTGAAGGCGGAGCTGCTGAAAAAGCAGGCGTTCAGAGCGGAGATATTATAACATCCTTTAACGGAAAAACAGTTATGGACATGGAGGATCTTCAGGCGGCATTAAAGAACAGCGAAATAGGCTCAACTGTTGAAATGAATATTATACGAAACGGCGATGAGTCCATGACTCTTAAGGTAACGGTTATGGACGCAAATGAGTAAGTTTTTTAAGGCGGAAAGTTTATTATAGGCTTTCCGCTTTTTTGCGTTCATATGAAATTTTCTATATTAAGTTAGGTTATTGTTAGATAGGCCATTGTTGTGGTATAATTAAAACCGCAAAAACATTTTATCAGATAGAAAGAGGATACATGGATGAGATTTATAAATGAGCTTAGAGAAGGGGAACAGGTTGTTGAGCATTATCTGTGCAAAAGCAAGCAGACATTAAAAAGCCGTTCGGGAAAAAGCTATTATTCACTTAAGCTGCAGGACAAAACAGGCGTTGCCGATGCAAAGGTTTGGGACCTTAACAATGAAATAAAAAGCTTTGAGGAAAATGATTTTATCAAAATAGACGCAACCGTAATAACATACAACAACGAAATTCAGCTTAACGTAAGGCGCATAAGAAAAAGCAACGAGGGCGAATATGACCCTATGGATTATATTCCAAGCTCGGAAAAAAATACAGAGGAAATGTATAAACAGCTTACAGGCTATATAAATACCTTTGAAAACAAATATATAAAGGCGCTTATAGAGGAAATATATTATAAAAACAAAACTGTTGCGGCAAACATCAAAACCCATTCCGCAGCCAAAACACTGCACCACAGCTATATGGGCGGTCTTTTGGAGCATACTCTTTCGGTTACGCAGATATGCGATTTTATGAGCGGAAGATATAAGGGCGTAAACAGAGATATGCTTGTTGCCTGCGCCATGATACACGATATAGGAAAAATATTTGAGCTTTCACAGTTCCCTACAAATGAGTATACAGACGACGGTCAGCTTTTGGGACACATAATTATAGGCAGTGAAATGATAAGCGAAGCTGCGGCAAAAATAGATGGCTTTCCAAAACAGCTTGAAAGCCTTATGAAGCACTGTATACTTGCTCATCACGGTGAATATGAATACGGCTCACCTGAGCTGCCCAAAACCATTGAGGCGTTTATTCTTCACTGCGCCGACAATATGGACGCAAAGGTTAAGGCAATGGAGGAGGCAATTTCCTCAGACAACACCGCAGGAAGCTGGGTTGGCTACAATAAAATGCTTCAAAGAAACATAAGAAAGACTGATATATGATGAAATTTGCAAATTCAAAGCATACACTTACGCCAAATGAGGTAAATAAGTTTGTATACTGCCCATATCAGTGGTATTATGAACGCCTTTACGGCAGAAAAACGCTTAATGAGCTTGCGAAGGAAAGAAATGAAAGGCTGGGCAGAGAGGATAAAAGGCTCAGCTTTTTTAACAGAGGGACAGAGCATCATAAAAGCGTTTATTTTTATCATTCTCATTTTGGAAAGGCGGCGGCAGCTGTGCTGGCAGCTTTTGCGGTTATATTGCTGCTGAGGGTGATGAAAATTGTTTGATTTTAAAGGTGCGGCGCTTATTTTAACGGCGGTTTTCTGCATTATTGCGACTTTATTTATATTAAAAAGAAGAAATGAGCTTGTAAAAAAGAAAACCGACTACAAAATGAGCGGATACAGAATTATTTATGCCGATTCATCTCAATCGGTGGACGACGAAAATGTGGAAACAGGCAGACTGCTGTACAGCCAGCGTCTTGATATTCAGGGAAAGCCCGATTTTGTGTTTAAGCACAGCATAACAGGCGGCATAGTTCCTGTTGAGATAAAAAGCGGCAATATAAAAGATGAAGCTATGCCGCACATGGGCGACCTTATGCAGCTGGTGTGTTATTTTTATATTGCCGAGGAAGAATTCGGCAGAAAAGTTAAATACGGAAAAATAATATACAAGGATTATATGTTTGAGGTAAAAAATACGGCACATCTGAGAAAGCAGCTTGAAAAAACAACGGCAGACATGAGAAAAATGCTTAAATGCGCAAAGGCAGAGGCAAATGCCGATTATATTACATGCAGACACTGCGTTTGTGCCGGAACGGTTTGCCGATACTGTAAAATTGAGGAATGATTATGGAAAAACAATATCCTGTTTATAAAGGAAAAAAATGCATTGTTGAAGCCTTTGATTTGGGCACAGGCGGAGAGGGCATAGGAAAAATTGACGGAATAACTGTGTTTGTTCCGCAGCTTTTGCCCGGAGAGAAAGCTGAAATAGAAATAACCGAAACAAAGAAAAGCTTTTGTAAAGGAAAAATTGTGCGGCTTATTGAAAAATCGCCATACAGAACAGAGCCTGTCTGTTCCTGCGCTCAGGAATGCGGAGGCTGCACGCTTCAGCATTTATCCTATGAAAAACAGCTTGAGTTTAAGAGGAAAAGAGTAAAGGACGTTCTGGAAAGAATAGGCGGCTTTAAGGATGTATGCGTTTTGGAAACAAAGGGCATGGAAAACCCTTACCATTACAGAAATAAAATGCAGTTTCCGGCAGCGATAAAAAACGGCAAAGCCGAATTTGGCTTTTACAGCGCAAAAAGCCATAAAATAATTCCCTTTGAATGCTGCTCAATAGCTGATAAGAGAAATGATGAAATTTTAAATGCGGTAAAGGAATTTATTGATGAATGCCATATTTCGGTGTATAACGCCAAAATTCATAAGGGGCTTGTGCGCCATGTTGTAACACGTATAGGACACAAAACAGGCGAAATTATGGTTATGCTTGTTTTAAACGGAACTTCCCTTCCTCATAAGGAAAAGCTGATAAATAAGCTGCTGACCATAGAGGGCATGAAAACAGTTGTGCTTAACGAAAACACTGAAAAAACAAGCCTTATAACAGGCAGAAAATACACCGTTATATACGGAAACGGATATATAACCGATTATATAGGAAATATAAGGTTTGATATTTCACCGGCAAGCTTTTATCAGGTTAATCCGTTGCAGACGGAAAAGCTTTATTCCCATGCACTTGAGCTTGCAGATTTAAAGGGAAACGAAACAGTGCTTGACATATACTGCGGTATAGGAACTATTTCTCTTTTTATGGCGCAAAAGGCAAAAAAAGTTATAGGCGTTGAAATAGTTGCCGAGGCGATAAAAGACGCCAAGCACAATGCCAAAATTAACTCAATTAAAAATGCGGAATTTATTGTGGGCTCTGCCGAGGATATAATTCCAGAAATATATGAAAAGGGCTGTGTGCCCGATGTTGTGGTGGTAGACCCACCGAGAAAGGGCTGCGACGCCGCCGTTTTGGAAACAATACTTAAAATGCGTCCGAAAAAAATAATTTATGTTTCCTGTGAGCCGTCAACCCTTGCCAGAGATTTAAAAATTTTATGCCAAAGCGGATATAATATGGGCAATGTTCAGCCTGTTGACCAGTTTGGGCACAGCATGAATGTTGAAACGGCTGTTTTATTGACTGTATGAAAGTAAGCGGAGTATTTCAGGTGCTGATTGCAGCTATTTAAATTGATATTGACAAGTAAACGACCGTTCACTATAATTGACAGTGAACGGTCGTTTACTATTTGGAGGATAATAATATGTCTGATACAAAAGAAAATATTTTATTAACTGCGCTTCGCTTGTTTGCAAGAGATGGCTATGAAACTGTTTCGGTGAGCACTATTGCAGGCGAACTTGGTATGACTAAAGGCGCATTATATAAGCATTATAAAAATAAGCGGGATATTTTTGACAGCATAGTGGAAAGAATGTATCAAATTGACGCAGAGCGGTCGCAGCAATATGAAGTGCCGAATGAAACCTATGAAGCGGCGCCGAAGGCTTACGAGGATGTTTCCATTGACAGCATTAAGAATTTTACCGTTGCTCAATTTATATTCTGGACAGAGGATAATTTTGCATCTGATTTTCGCAGAATGCTGACCTTAGAGCAGTATCGAAATGTGGAAATGGCAGAGCTGTACAGTAAATGCATCACTTTGGGTCCGGCTGAATATATGGAGGATATATTCCGTGAAATGACAGCAAAGGGCATACTTAAGAAAAAAGACCCTAAACAGCTTGCAGTTGAGTTTTACGGGCCAATGTATTTGCTGATGAATATATCGGATAATTTAATTGATAAGGAAAAAGCTTTGGAGCTGCTGAAGGGGCATATTCAAAGATTTATTGAAAATAATGCCGCCGAAGGATTGGGGAATAAATAATGGCAAATGTAAATATGGCCGCGTTTGGACTGATGAACAGGTATGCGGCATTGGCAAGGGAATATGAAAAAGAATATATGGTTGGCAGAATACTTTCACAGGAAAAAGGTCTGTATCGTTTGATAAGCGAAAAAGGAGAACAATTTGCGGAGGTATCGGGAAAGTTTAGGTATAATGCAAAAACTGCGTCTGATTTTCCTGCTGTCGGCGATTTTGTATTAATTGACGGCAATATGCAGGGGCATGCCGTTATACATGGCATTTTGCCGAGAAAGAGTGTATTTATACGCAAAGCCGCAGGAACAGCCCATACGGAACAGGTTGTGGCAGCTAACATTGATACGGTATTTAT
>Ga0129308_1003601_pt1 | contig 10851 bp, 9 predicted proteins | sample L827metagenome_FD_94440 | JGI IMG/M metagenome (GOLD analysis project Ga0129308, IMG submission 94440) | Ring-tailed lemur group fecal microbial communities from Wisconsin, USA - L827 metagenome | ecosystem: Host-associated > Mammals > Digestive system > Large intestine > Fecal | place: USA... | reverse complement strand
TGCGGTTCGCTATCATATCGTAGAGCATGATGTATTCCACATAGCTGTCATGGAGCGTCTTGTCGGTCATTTCACAGTAAAGACCGCTTTCCAGCTTCTTTTCCAGCGATAGGAGCTGGTCTTGATATTTTCCTAAAGAAATCTCACAGCAGATATGAAGCAAGCCGTGTTCCATACGGTAATAGAGTTTTGGGAAATAGCTGATTTTTTCCCTTGATCTGCTTTGCAGGTCAGTGAAAAAACCGCTGTTTGTTGTTGTTTCTGATTTATACCAGCCGTTTTCTAAAATCATTCGTGCCAGCTTTTGACGGTGTATGAGCTGTTTGTAGCTGTCATGGCAAAAGCGGTAATACAGAAAAGCGACCAGCACACATACGCCAGTCGCAATCAAAATCGTTATGAAGTTGTAAGGGGACAGCGTAAATCCATTGTCTAGCAGACGGAACGCTTTCCAGTCGGTACGCATGAGCTGTTCCATGTTCAACAGCAGAAGTACCGCTATGAACAGGAACAGGAGCGAACCGACACAGAAGCGGTACACCAGCGTCCTGTCACTGGCTCGGATTCGCTTACCCTTGTATTTCAGTAAACCCATAAGCACTCCTTATTTATTTTTTCATTTGTCCCTGTTGATTATGGTTCTGGGGATTTCCTGCTGGCTGGTTTCCTTTATTCTTCAAGACAATATCGTCTGCCTTGATGAACCAGTCCACATCTGCCCCTTGAAAAGTTGCATTAGATACCGTGTCGGCAATCGGATTGACAAGCTCCACTTCGGCGTTATAGTCAAACTCTTTCAACGGCACAGTTGCAGGAACGGACACCTGTATCATGCGTCCCTGTACTCGGCATTTAAGGTCATAGGTACGCTCCTTGATTTCATCGCTGACCGTCCCGTCCTCATTCTGTACACGCACCTCACGGCGTAATGCGGAAAATTTCAACTGACCGAATGTCTTTTCTTTATCAATGACAATTCCATTTGCTAATCTCATAATCTTTGACCCTCCTTAATTGTTCGCTGGTAACATATCGTCTGCCAGCAGGATATAGTTTGTAAAGCCACGGTTGCCGATTTTATAGCCCTCGGCTGTGATACGGGGATTGACGAGCTTTACTTTCTGCTCTGGCTGAAAGTGCTTTTCGCCAGCTTCCGCAGGAAGTACAACGATAATGTCGTCGGCTCTCTGCACGTCGGAATAAAGGTTGAAGCTACGGGACACAGCCGTCAAGCGTCCGTTGATCCTACGCTGTTCAACCTCATTTTCCCCTGCAAATTCCAGATTTCCAAAAGTTTGTGCCATGTTTGGCACGACAAATTTTAATTCCATATGTTTACCTCGATTCTTTCTATATTTATTAAGTGTTGTTTATTCTGGCTGATGATGTGATACCAGCAAGCCCCCAGCCAGTCAAGGGCAGGCGTTGTGCTTTCAAAAGCACCCTTGACTGACTGTGTTCTTACAGGTAGACGGCAGACAAGCCAGAATAAGGAAGTGTCTACCGTCAGACTGTGACGGCGGAGAACGGCATTTTTGCTGATTCATAGGTCTACCGCCTTATTTATGATTTCTTGAATATACGTTTTCTTGAAAGCAACAGACCAGCTAAACTAAGACTTGAAATACCAAGTAATGCGAAAAGTCCGAAAATGTTTGTGTTATCGCCAGTCTTTGGACTTGTACCTGTCTTTGTAGACGGTGTATCTGGTGTCTTTGGCTTTTTTGGTGTAGTAGGTGTTTCTGGTTTCTCTTTGACTGTGACCGTTTGTCCCTTATCATCAATGGACTTATGTTCTGTTACTTTTGTAGGTTCGTCTGGATTGGTAACGTCGTATAATTCCTCGAATGTGACAAGAGATTTTCCTCCAAGCTCGGAAGCGTCGAAAGTAAAGGAAATCTGAACCTCCATGTTTTCACTGTCAGCAGTAAATGTATAATCATTTTCTACACGTTTGCCGTCAATGATAAGCTCGGCGTTTTCTTCCTTAATCATTTCCCAGCCTGTGAGCTGATACTCTGAACCGACTTCCAAGCCCTCTAAAGTGACCGTATCAATGATAGTCACGTCTTTTTCTGCTTCAATCTCTTTTTTGCCGTTTTTGTCTGTGGCTGTGGTATGGATTTTGATGATACGCTCTGTAATCAAGACTGTTTGTCCGCCGTCCTCAATGTCCTTGTGTTCGCTCACTTTGACAGGCTCTTTTGGATTGGATAAATCATATAATTCCTCAAATGTCACAAGGTCTTTTCCTGCAAGGGAAGAAGCGTCAAAGGTAAATGCAACTTCAACTTTCATGCTGTCACTGGAAGCTGTGAAAGTATAATCGCTTTCTACACGTTTACCGTCAATGATAAGCTCGGCGTTTTCTTCCTTAACCATTTCCCAGCCTTTCAACTGATACTTTGTGCCTTTTTCCAAACCGTCAAGTGTAACTGTATCAATGATAGTGACCTCTTTCCCCGCAACGATTGACTTTTCGCCGTCTTTGCTGGTCGCTGTGGTATGGATAGAGATTTCTTTTTCGTATTCGTCAGTCAATGTCCCTAAATCAATGACAACCTTATTTCTTGATACGACAACATCAAAAGCAGGAATGAGCTTTAATCCCTTGTTTGAATCACATCTTAATTCTTCAATCTCGTATGTGTCATAAAGCAATGCACCTTTGCTGTCGTCTGGTTCTGATGTTCCAAACCAGATACCGTCCTCGCTGGTCTTTCCAGCATTGGTATTGTTCTTGTGGGAAGCCCATTCAGCAGAAGTAGAAAATTGACCGTTTTTATCTGTTATAACGATATGGCTTTCGCCTGTGGTCTTGCTGGTAATCTTAAATGGTACATTAGCCAATCGTTTATGAGTGCCAGCACCGATTTTGACACCCTCAATATCGCCACGTTTAATCTGATTGTAGACAGAGTGTGATTCGTCGGTTAAATCAACGATTTTTCCATTCTCTGTGATTTCAAATTCAATCGGTTTTGCACCGTCTGTCAAATATCCGTCGGGAGCTTTGCTTTCTTCAAGACGGTATTTTCCATAAGGCAATGTGTCAGCGTCAGTAGTAGCGATACCGTCAATTCCTGTATGGATTGTCTTTACGACTTCGTTTTTGCTGTATGATTTACCGTCAACAAGTACAGCATTATCATTTAAGGAAGTAATTGTAAACTCTGTATCTTTCAAAGTCGCACTTCCCTGTGCTTTCGTGTCTTTTGTTTCCAAATCCCTTTTTTGAATTTTCACACCGCCACGAATGACCTTATCTGATACGGAATACTGATTGCTTCCAGATAATACGGCAAGGTTGCCGTCCTCTGTAATCTGTGCCACATAGACACCCTTAATCTGTTCTTCACTACCGTTTGCCTGCATATAAGCACCCTCCAACAAGTAGCCGTTAGGAGCTTTGCTTTCTTCGACAGTGATTGTTCCAAGCGGTAAACAGTTCTTTCCGCTTTGTGTATAGAAGCTGTCCCCAGACACTTTATAAGCGTCAGCTAAACGGGAAATATAGTGTACATTGCCGTTGCTGTCTTTTTCAGCGACAGTCTTTGTCGTCCATGTTCTTGTAGCTTCTGCTGGAAGATTATCTTTGTTGTAGAATCCGTCATAATATTTCCAGACAAACTCTGCACCCTCTAAGGAAGCGTTACCTTGTGCGGTTGCTTTTCCTGTTTCCATGTCGATTTTAAACAAATCAATCAAGGTATCTGTGACCTTTGGTGTATCAGATACTTTCAAAGTTGCTGTTTCGCCAGCCTTGACAGAAAGAGAATACACTTTGTCGTCTAACTGATAGCCCGTAGGAGCTGTAAGCTCTTTGACATAGACTGTCCCAGCTCTGACCTCAATTTCTTCACTGTTGCCGTTTGCGTCTACGGTAAGCGTACCAACACTGTTTTTGCACTCTTTATCAGAATATAGACCAAAAGTCGCACCAGCGATTGAATAGCAGTCATTATCCTTTGTAATAACTTCATTACTGGAAGTCTTTTTGACTTTGGCATTTCCAACGGCAAGTTTCGCCCAGAATTGCCCTAATTCCTGTCCCTCGCCAGAGTAGATATAACCGCCACAGTCATAGCGTCCTTTGTTTTCTTTGACAAAGGCTTTCGCTCCTGCAAATACTTCGTCCTGTACGGACTTTGAGATTTCATCATAGGAAGCTCGTACATTATCGCATTTCCAACCTAAATGTACGCTCAATCTCTGCCATACGACCAACTGTCTTAATAAGTAGGCGTGCTGACTGCTCAACCCTTTGTGGCTGTCTGCATACTGTTTAACGTATTCAATGGATAATGCTATGTCGGCTATCTGGTCGGCACTCATGCGTGTGCTTGCGTCAGCTCTTGTCTTGTAGCCGTTTTTAAATTTAGTATTGATGTCAATACAATAAGCGTCCTCGCCGTCAGCACTCATGTGTCCCTCATTAAATGTTTCACTGATAGAACCGTCATTATTGACACGTTCCACGATTCCAACACGTTCAGCAGATTCCGTCCAGTATTGCGTTTCTGACGCATGAACCGCTGTTGTCGGTAAAGCTGTAAATACGGTTGCAAGAGTAAGTACACCCGTACATAATTGTTTTAATATCTTATTCATAATGTTTTCATGTTCCTTTCTTGAATTTTTGACATAAGAAAAGCCGTCCATTTCTGAACGGCTGGAAATAGAAAAGGAACGCTTTTTGTAGGCGTTCCATAGTCTAATACGCTATTAAATTTTCATATTCAATACTGATGTGCTGTACCGTATCTTTGCAAATCTGGGATTTCTAACGTATCAAGGCTCATTCGTAAGTAGTAAAAAAGTAGTAAATTACTTATCTGAAATCCTTGAAAATGCTGATAGATACAGTGTTTTAGCGGATAATCAAATTTTTAGTGTGTTTTTAAAATAAAAAATAGTTAAGCAAAAAATCCCTGCCTCATAAAAAAAGATACACAAATTTTAAATTTGATGTATAATGAATGAGAAGGGGATGATGATATGATAAGAATTTATACAGCACCTAGTTGTGCTTCATGTCGTAAAGTCAAACATTGGCTTAAAGAACATCACATACCTTATATTGAAAAGAATATTTTTTCTACGCTTTTAAGAGAAGAAGAGTTAAGAGAATTACTTGTGCGTAGTGAAAATGGTACGGATGACATTATTTCAAAACGATCTAAGATTATTAAAGAAAATAAAATTAATCTAGAAGAATTATCAGTAAACCAGTTAATTCATTTTATACAAGAAAATCCTTCAGTGTTAAAAAGACCAATCATTATTGATGAAAGAAGATTTCAGGTAGGTTATAATGCTGAAGAAATACGTGCATTTATTCCTAGAGAATTGAGGAAACTTGCAGAATGTGATCATACAGATTTCTGTCCACAATTTATTGATTTGAAAGCAGAATATGATAAAGATAAATGTGATGATGAATGTTAAAAGAGTCTTAAAGCTGATTTAAGACTCTTTTGATTTTACTTGCACAATTGCCAGTATATTGAAGATGATAAGGTTCAATGATTTGTAAAAAATGCTGATAACCTTTTTTTTCATCTATGACTTCATATTCTAATTCATAATCTTTTTTTTGAAGATATGTATTTTCATCTAAAGATAAAGTTCCATATTCAAGTTGAATATCATAACGATGGGTAGTGAGTGAAAATTGATTTTCTAATTCTAAAGGATCGATACCATTATCTTTTAATATATCCATAATTTCATTATGGACTTCCTGATGGTTTAAAATTTTATCTTTGGTTTCTTCACTGATGTCAATATTTGTTTCTAAGCGATTATATTGAAAAGGACGTTTGAGAGTTAATTCATATCGCTCATTTTTTTTACGAATCCTTAACATATATCTTTTTTGAAATAATATTGGGTGGATAAGATAATAATTTGTTTGAACGTAATCAGTTGTGATGCGGTCTTTATAATCTAATAATATTTGATTAAAAATATCCTTTGTTAATAATATTTTATATTCAATTTCAATGCTTTCATTCATTTTTATCACCCATATTATTATATCTATAATTGACTAAAAAATCAAATTATATATAATTATGACTAGGTGATAAAACGATGGAAAGATATGCGATTATAACACGAAGAGATAAAGACTCTCAAAATTTAAAACAATTAATGAAAAAGCAATTAGATGAAATCATGATTTATGATGAAAAAAATCCCCAGCTTGTCATAAGTATCGGTGGAGATGGAACGATATTACATTGTATTCATCAATATGTTCATATGTTAGATGAAGTATGCTTTGTTGGTTTACATACAGGAACATTAGGATTTTATACGGATTATCGTAAGGAAGATTATCAGTTGTTGATTGATGATATTAAACATCAAAAAGGAACGATCATGAAACGTTCTTTATTGCATATAACTTGTAATGAAGTAGATACGATTGCTTTAAATGAAGTGAGAGTAGAAAACAATAGACGTCCTTTAGTTTTAGATGTTTTTATTGATCATGAGCATTTAGAAACATTTAGAGGGAATGGTTTATGTATTTCGACTGCTTCTGGTTCAACAGCTTATAATCGTTCTTTAGGTGGTGCCGTTATTTATCCAGGTGTAAGACTTATGCAGTTAAGCGAGATTGCCGGTATACATCATAATGCTTATCGCTCTTTAGATTCTAGTTTGATTTTAGATGATCGCCATAAAATTCAAATTCGTTCTTTAGATTTTTCGCAGGCAGTTTTAGGGGTGGATCAAATTGTTTATAATTTAAAAGATAATGATTATTTGGAAATTGAGTTATCTAAACAAAATGCTCGATTTATTCAATATCGTCCTTTATCTTTTAGTGGTCGCATTAAAAGAGCATTCTTAAAATGAGAAAAGAATATATTGTTTCTAAACAAGAAAGTGGAATGAGGATCGATGAGTTTGCTTATTACAAAGGAATCAGTAAGAAAGCTTTAAAATCAATAAAAATGAAAGGTGATATTTTGGTTGATTTTCAACATCAAACTGTAAGATATGTTTTAAAAGAAAAGGAAAAGATCGTATTTTGTTATCCACTAGAAGAAAATCATATAGAAGCACAAGATATTGATATTAAGATTGTTTATGAAGATGATTATTTAATGGTTGTAGATAAACCGAAAAAAATGGCTTGTGTACCTACGAGAACTTATCCTAAAGATACATTAGTTAATGCTGTCATGGGTTATTATCAAAAAAAGCATATAACATCAACAGTTCATTTAGTTAATCGCTTGGATAAAGATACAAGTGGTTTATTGCTTATTGCAAAATATCGTGATATTCATCATTATTTTTCTAAAGATATAAAACAAGTTCAGAGAGTTTATCATGCCCATGTTTTAGGAAATGTAGGGGCAGGGACAATTGATTTACCAATATATAAAATTGACAAACAGATGAAAAGAATCATAGATGAAAGAGGGAAACCATCGATTACACATTATCGTCAACTTGAAAACTATGGTCATTATTCGCTTGTAGAATGTCGTCTTGAAACAGGTAGAACGCATCAAATCAGGGTACATATGGCCGCGATTTCTCATCCGCTCGTTGGTGATAGTTTATATGGTGAAGGTGAGGGTGAGTTTTATTTAGATAGTGTTGAAATATCTTTTCATCATCCCATTTATAATAAAATTATTCATATAAAAAAGTAGAGGATCACCTCTACTTATATTTTTTGCTTATTTTTAACAATATTGTTTTGATGCTCAATATCTAAGAACATTCCTATCGTTAACATATATGATAACAACGATGAACCACCATAAGAGATAAATGGCAGAGTAATTCCAGTGATTGGCAACAATCCTAAAATCATTCCAATATTCCATACTTGCTGGAAGAACAGTAAACCAAATATTCCCATTGTGAAATACTTATCACGATCATTTGTGGATTTAAGTCCGATCCTTAAAATAATAACATCAAAAATAACAATTAAAGCAATCGTGACAAATCCACCAATAAAACCATAATCAGTTGTGATAACAGCAAAGATAAAATCAGTTTGAGCTTCAGGGAAATTCTTGACTACAGCTTGGAAACCATGACCAAATAATCCGGCACTACCATAAGAGAGCAAAGAATAGAATAATTGAAAACCTTCTTTACCAATCGTTCCTTCTGGGTCTATCCAGCCATATAGTCGAGCAATTTGATGGCTGGGAAGGATCTTCGTGAAAATATCATGCTGGAATAAAAACAAATATGTTCCAATACCAATGATCAATGCGACAATTCCAAAAATGAATAAAAACCACTCTTTCCTCAATCCACTTGAAAAGACGACAAAGAAAATACCAACTAAAATAATCAGTACGACACCAGTATCATTTTGTAAAAGAATCAAAAGAATAGGTGGTACAATAATCTTGAGGACTTTAAGTAAATAATTGATTTCACTTTGAAATGTGCGTATAAGTATTTCATCATTGTATTCTTTGGTAATCTTTGCAAGATAGATAACGATGATGATTTTCATAAATTCAGATGGCTGTAAACTAAATCCCGGAAGATTGAACCATGATGTTGCACCTCCAGCACTATGAGCAAAAGGTATGAGATTACGATTTGTCCAGCCTAATATTCTTTTACATAAGATATGATCAAATGCCAATAAGAATAATAAGAATAAACATATGTAATAAATCAATTCGATATGATCATAAACAGAGTCATTACCTATATAATATATAATAAAGACGATGACTGCTGAAAGAATATAAAAGAATAGCTGTTTAGTCCATAATGTATATGGGGAAGCAACTTTAGTAATAAGTGGTGCAGCATTCATAATCGCAAAACAACTTACACAGGCAAATAGGATAACTATAATTAATAAGGGATGATCAGTAAATATTTTTTTTACTTTCGTCATTGAGATCTCCTTTCTATTTTCTTTTTTCTTTCTTTATAGTATACTATAATTTGTAAATACTTCAATTAAAAAAGGATGTGAAATAATGGATTTATTACCAATTATTATAGGAGTTATTGTTGTACTTGCTGTGTGTTATTTTCTTTTTGTGACAGTTATGAAAAAAAAGACACCTAAAAAAATAACTCATTCAACAATTGATATTGAACAGTTAGTTAAAGCATTAGGCGGAAAAGAGAATATTGTTTCTTCTTCTCATTCACCTTCGAAACTAAGTGTTATTTTAAATGATAATGGTAAAGCTGATATTGAAAGTATCAAAGCATTAGGAGCGAGTGGAATTGTTGAGAATAAAGATTCATTAGCATTGATATTTGGTAAAGCATCAGAAGCGATAGATCAAGATTTAAAATCATATATAGGATAAAAGTATGGATCGAAAAGAAAGTTTATGAGAACTTTCTTTTTCTTTTTATACATTTGTTTTCATAATAAAAAAATAAAAGCATATTATTAGAAAAATAAAAAAAAGTTGTTATAATAGAATTGTAAAATCCATTGGTTTGTTATGACAACTAAAAAAATCTAAGAAAAAATGTACATATTCGTTGCTTAGGTTTTTAAGCGGTGTTATAATAAACTCGAAATAAAATTACAGGGGGTTAAAAAATGACTTTTAAAGAAAAATGGAATGATGCTTGGGATGGTTTTCAAGCAGGAAAGTGGAACAAAGAAGTTAATTTAAGAGATTTCATCCAATTAAATTACACTCCATATGATGGAGATGATTCTTTCTTAGCAGGTCCTACTCAAAACACTAAAGATTTATGGGCTCAAGTAATGGATTTAACACTTAAAGAAAGAGCAGCTGGTGGAGTTTTAGATATGGATACTAAAGTTGTATCTACATTAACTTCTCATGATGCAGGTTACTTAGACAGATCTAAAGAAAAAATCGTTGGTGTTCAAACTGATGAACCTTTCAAAAGATCTTTACAACCTTTTGGTGGTATTCGTATCGCTGAACAAGCTTGTGAAACAAATGGATACAAAGTAGATCCAGAAATTTCTTATATTTTCAGAGAATATAGAAAAACACATAACCAAGGTGTATTCGATGTATATACTCCAGAAATTAGAGCTTGTCGTTCTGCACATATTATCACTGGTTTACCAGATGGTTATGGACGTGGACGTATCATTGGTGACTACAGAAGAGTTGCGTTATATGGTGTTGATAAATTAATTGAAGATAAGAAAAATCAATTAGCAACTTCTCAAACAAGAATGACTTCAAAAGTTATTCAATTACGTGAAGAATTAAGTGAACAAATTAGAGCTTTAGGTGATTTAAAAGAAATGGCAGCTAAATATGGTTGTGATATTTCTAAACCAGCTACAAACGCTCAAGAAGCTATTCAATGGTTATATTTTGGATATTTAGGTGCTGTTAAAGAACAAAATGGTGCTGCAATGTCTTTAGGTAGAACTTCTACTTTCATTGACATTTATGTTGAAAGAGATTTAAAGAAAGGTTTATTTACTGAAGAAGAAATCCAAGAATTTATCGATCACTTCATCATGAAGTTAAGAATTGTTAAATTCGCAAGAACTCCTGAATATAATTCAATTTTCGCAGGAGATCCAACTTGGGTTACTGAATCAATTGGTGGTGTAGGTGTTGATGGACGTCATATGGTTACTAAGACTTCATTCAGATACTTACATACTTTAGAAAACTTAGGAACTGCACCAGAACCAAACATGACAGTTTTATGGTCAACTCGTTTACCAAAGAACTTCAAAACTTTCTGTGCTAAAACTTCAATCAATACTTCATCAGTTCAATATGAAAATGATGATTTAATGAGAGTTACTCATGGTGATGACTATGCAATCGCTTGCTGTGTATCTTCAATGAGAGTTGGTAAAGAAATGCAATTCTTTGG
>Ga0129308_1003600_pt1 | contig 10858 bp, 7 predicted proteins | sample L827metagenome_FD_94440 | JGI IMG/M metagenome (GOLD analysis project Ga0129308, IMG submission 94440) | Ring-tailed lemur group fecal microbial communities from Wisconsin, USA - L827 metagenome | ecosystem: Host-associated > Mammals > Digestive system > Large intestine > Fecal | place: USA... | reverse complement strand
TGCGGCATCGAGGAGAACTGCCTGTACTCGGCCAAAAAGCATTACATCGACCATCCGGACCGCTGGAGCTTTTATGTGTGGGACTGCCTGGAGCATCTGGAAAAGCCCACCATCGAGGACAAGATCCAATCGCTGAAAACGGACAACATCCACGGCCGCTGCGTGTGGGACTGCGAGCACACAGTGGTGGACCACCAGTCGGTGGCTATCAATTTCGCGGACGGTGCAACAGCCACGCTGAACATGATCGGCGGCACGGCCAAGGCGGAGCGCAACCTGCACATCATCGGTACAAAGGGCGAGATCAAAGGCGTGTTCGACGATTCGGTGTTTACGGTGCGCACCATCGACACGGCCAGCGAGAGCGGCTGGCGCGAGGAAGTAGTAGACCTTGCCATCGGCGGAGACAAAAGCGGCATGACAGGCTCCCACGGCGGCGGAGATCTGCGGCTGGTGGAGGACTTTGTGCGCGTGCTGCAGGGCGAACAGCCGTCCATCTCCTGCACGAACATCAACGATTCCCTCAATGGCCATCTGGCTGTGTTCCGTGCGGAAAAATCGCGCAGGACAGGCACGGTGGCTGAGATGCCTCAGCTATAAAGAGACATGTTTCGCGCTGCTTTCCCGTGTGGCCAAGCATCAGACGGATGTTTTTATTGCTGCGGCCGCGCCCTTTCTTAGGAGATATCCGGGCCTTATTGAGCCATGCCGCTGGTACTGACATAAGTCTCATTGCACAAGAGCCGGGCACCATGCTTCTTTGTGACAGAATGGCGTGTGGGGCTGCTGACGACGCAGACGTTGCCCCTGGCCATGACGGTGAGCAGTAATCCACAGAATCCCAGTCATCGCTGAGCTTGCTATATTGAACCTGCACCATCTGGATATATGGATTTTCAGTCTCTTCGACGGTTCAAGAAACACTACGTATTGATAAGACAGCAATTAAAACGGAAGATGGCGTGACCCGTTTTAGACGGATCACGCCATCTTCTTTTTTGCGGTGAGTTCGGTGAAAGGCTGAGGCGCATCGTATATCTGCTCTGCCTTTTGGGCCGATTTTCTGTTCACCGGGCAAACGCATTAAGCCCTGCCGCCGTAAAGCAAATATCGAAATGCTCCGAGAACTGTTTTTCTCTCTATGGCCCATCATCGCATCCAACTTCTGCTGTGCAAGTTTTGATTTCCGTGGAGCAAAACCATCGCAGTCCACGCTCTCCCGACTGCTATCTGACTACTGATATACAAAAAATCCGCGGAACCTGCTGGCCTCCATCTCCCCGGGCTTTTCACCGCTCTTTACAATTAAGTGTATCCCAACCCCAAATAGCACGATTATTACCATTTAAAACCGTCTGTCACCGCTCTCCGGCCCGGAAAGCCGCCGATTCGGGGCCAGCCGGGCGCAGCAAACCAGCCCTCGGGAAATTATTCCCGAGGGCTGGTTTGCATTTTGCAAAGTTATGACTGTGTTTAAGTCCTTCTAAGCTTTGTCAGGATGGAAACCATGCTTCTGACAGCCTCTTCCCTGCGCGCATCGTATCTCCCTGCGGTATCCGCCTCGCCGCATTTGTGCCAAAGCGACGCTGTAAAACGTTTTCGAGGCCGGAAAGGATTGCTTCCTCTCTCCAGTTTTTGGCGCAAAGCATTGGACAAATCTTTTGACCGTAAAGATGACAACGGTGTTTTCGCCATCACTTCAGGAAGTACCATCAAGTGTGTCACTGTTGTTACCGCTCAAGCAGCTTGTCCTGCCGCTGCATATGTGTTTGAGTATGCAGCCGCCAATGCATGTTCGGGTACCGTAAAAATCAACTCCCGTATTATTTTTGACCCTGTGTTACGGATATATCTGTTGTGCATACTGCTTCCGTATTTTTTGCAAAGCAAAACACCAATATCAAAGCCAATAAACCGCCGGCCAGTTTTGTCGCAAAATATGCCGCAACGGCGCGTCCGTCTGCAACGCCGGCCGCAAAGGCCATTTGCCCGCCCAATACAAATGCTCCGGACACCGTAAACGCAGCGTTTATCATTTTCCCTCTGGCATCCATCCGGGGATACAGCGGCAGCATGGAAACACTTGAGACAAGGCTTGTCAAAAGGCCCAAAACAGCATATTCATTGACTCCCAGCCTGGATGCGGCCCGCTCCAGCCAGCGGCTGCACTTTGCCAGTACCAGCCTGCCAGCTACCAGAGAACCACATACGATAATGGTGATCTTCAGAATGATTACCAGCGCTTCCTCCACTACGCCAGGCTGCATTACGGACCGTTCCGGTACAAACAGGCCCCACGCCATCCAGCAAAACAACAGGACGCCCAGCCACCGCACTCCCGCTCCAAACCAGCCAAGCACTCGGGCGCAGCCAAGCGGTGCAAAGCGCAGCGCAAGGCTGAGTATGGCACAGAGCGCCACCACGGGCCACAGGTTTTTCAGCAGTATACCCGGTGCAATTTTCAGGATAAGCGCCCCCAAAACAAGTCCGGCAGGCAAAGCTATGATCCCCCATACAATCCCTTGCATAAATTCCGTTGCTTGCTGGTATTGCAGCGTTCCCAGTGAGACCGGGAGCACAAAGCTGACCAGACACCCAAGCGTGGAAGCCACAAGAAGGCCCGCATACACCGCCAGTTCGGGCGTCGATGCCAGCGCCGCAGCGCTTGCCCATCCGCCCATATCCGGCGCGAGCAGCATTCCCGGCAGGAGAGACGAATCAAAAGGGAGCGGGGCCTCTCCAGCTTTCTCTGCTACGCCGGGCAATGCCGTGACGGCTATACAGTAAATGCCTGCCATAGAAAAGCACAGCGAACCCATGGACGAAAGGCCCTGGCGAAACGCTTCCGCCACACCCAGCCTGCCTCCGCTTCCTTCATCCAGCGCTCCTAGCAGCGCAAAGCACAGCAAAACGGCAATACACACATTCATCGTGCCACCGGAGCGCACGCCTTTTCCAGCCATGCACTTTCCTCTTTATTGAGATATGCGCCCAGTTCCCGAAGCACGGACGCATGATAACAGTCCAGCCATTCCAGCTCTTCCCGGGTCATCAGCTCCAGCTTCAGAGGGCGCGTGTCAATGGGACAGTAGGTGAAGGGTTCAAAGCCATAAAACGCTCCATATTCTGTTTCACATACCGGCACGCACAGCAGTTCATTTTCAATGCGCACGCCGAGTTTGCCTTCTTCGTAGATGCCCGGCTCATCGGTGACGGTCATGCCCGGTTCAAACGGCGTGTCGTTTTTTGCGGAAAGGCCCTGCGGGCCTTCGTGGATAACCCCCACAAATCCCACGCCGTGGCCCGTACCGCAGCGGTAATCCAGGCCGCGCCTCCAAAGTGTTTCCCGCGCCAGAATGTCGATATGCATGCCCGCGCTTCCCGCTTTGAACACCGCGCGCGCGGCGGCAATGTGACACTTGAGCACAAGCGTATACGCCTCCCGCTCCTCGTCCGTCAGCGGGCCCAGCGCATAAGTACGCGTGATGTCCGTGGTGCCGTCCCGGTATTGCCCGCCGCTGTCCACCAGCAGGAACCCGCGCGGCTCCAGCTCCGCGCAGGTATCCTCCCCGGGGGCATAGTGCATCATAGCCGCGTTTGCCCCATAGGCCGCGATGGTTTCAAAGCTTGCGCCCAGGCAATCCTTCTGCGCCATTCTCAGGCTTGTCAAACAGTTGGATGCTGCAAATTCCGTCCAGCCTTCCCCTGTTTCCATGCGGCGGCGCAGCTCCATCTCGAATCGAACCATCGCCGCGCCGTCCCTGCGGTGCGCCTCTTTTTGGCCGGCCATCTCTGTTTCACACTTCACGGCTTTGAGCAGCTGGATGGGGTCTTTGCCCGCCGAGAGCGTCACGGCCCGGTTTTGGCGTAGCGCCCGCAGGAGAGCCCAGCTCGTGCCCGCAGGCTCATACAAAAGCGCCATCGGCGTTTCCGCCGCAGCCAGAAAGTCCCGTATATCCCCATACGGATGCAGCGTTACTCCCTGCGCCTCCAGCACCGTCTGCACCCCGGCGGGCACGCGGCTCGTGTCAATGAACAGATGCGCACCCTTCGGCTCCACCAGGCAGTAAGCGAGCGCAAACGGGTTGTACTCCACATCGTCCGCACGCAGGTTCAATAGCCATGCCACACTATCCAACCGGCACACCAGCATGGCGTTTGCGTTCTGCCGGGCAAGCCTCTCCCGCAGGATATGCAGCTTTTCCCCGGCGGAAAGGCCCGCACGCGACGGCTCCAGCAGCCATGCTTCTGTCGCGGGTATGGGCGGCCGGTCCTCCTGCCAAAGTGCGGAAACAAAATCGTGGTCGCGCAGGACAACTCTTTTTTCCGCCAGCACTTTTTCCAGCGATTCCACCACGGACACACTGGTGCAGGCGCCGTCCAGTGCCAGCGTTCCGCCGGCGGGCATCCTGTCCGCCAGCCATTCCTCTGCGGTGGGCACGCCGGGCTGAGCCATGCGCATCAGCGTGATTCCGCTGCCCTCCAGCTGCCGCTCCGCCTGGATGAAATAGCGTCCGTCCGTCCACAGCGCGGCTGCTTCCCGTGTCACACACAGCGTTCCCGCCGAACCTGTAAAGCCCGACAGCCACGCACGGCAGCGCCAGCGGGCCGGCAGGTATTCCGTCATATGCGGGTCGCTGGAGGGCACATATACGCCGTCTGCTCCTTCCGCTTCCATAGCCGCGCGCAGCGCGGCGATCTTTTCCACAACCGTCATTGTCCGATTTCTCCTTTTTTCGTGGTCTGCATCCTTGCCATGCCCAGTATACCACCTTAGAAGCCTGTGCAAAAGACACCTTCATACAGAAAAAGGTATCTTCTTTCTGCACGGAAAAACCGGGCCGGAAATATCTCCGGCCCGGCTTTCAGCGGGTATCCGTCAGAAGGCCATGCGCGCCCAGCCCTCTTCCCGCACGGGCGGGAGGCCCAGCAGCCTGCGCCCGGTCTCAACATAATAGCGGTAATTGGCAAGCGGTACTCCGTTTGGGATACGGTGGTCAATGGCAAACACTGTGCCGCCGCCCATCAGAGGACCGGACATCTTGTATTCCAGCTCCGCGCGGATGGCATCGAAATCGCGGCGCAGTACAAATTTGTCAATGCCGCCTTTAAAAGCCAGCCTGACGCCGTACTTTTTGCGCAGCTCCATCATATCCATTCCCGCCGCCGGTTCGCAGGGATACAGGCACGTCACACCGCAGGCGAGGATCGCGTCGATTACAGGGTTCATGTTTCCGTCGCTGTCCTGGGAGAAGATCTTTGCTCCGTGGGCCCGCGCGCAATTCCATATTTTTTGATAGTACGGCTGCAAAAATGCTTCGATCTGCGCCGGGCCGAACAGAGGGCCGGACTTTCCCGCCATGTCCTCATGGATGCTGAGGCAGTCGATGGGGACGATCTCAGCCACACGCTCCATCACTTTTACACAGGTGTTTCCGATGGTTTCCAGCATGTCGGCGATCAGCTCAGGCTCCTCGTAGCATGCGATACACAATTCTTCCTCACCCATAAGCTGCCTCGGCTCGTCGAACCCGCCGGGCACCCACTGGATCGTCAGATAGCCTTTGTCGCGCAGTTCCTTTTGATGCAGCAGCGCCTCCCGGTCAATACGCTCCTCCGAAAATTCATACCAATGCTTGACCTTCAGCCAGTCGTCCATCGTTTTGACGGGATATTCCATCGGCAGTGGGATCGTAGCGCTTTGCCTGCACAGCTTCACCTTACGGCCCATTTCGTCCACAGAGACGGTAAACTCCGGCGTTTCCTCCAATACCCGGGGCGTCAGGCCTGTGATCGCCTCGCAATTGCCCGCAAGCGGCGCTTTGAGAACATAATCCCAATCGAAGGCCGTGAGGGCGATTTCCTTCGCGCTGGCTCCCTGCCTTTGCCATTCCTCTTCCAGACCGATCAGCGGGCCAAACAGCTCACAGAACATCTCTCTTCCCGTAAACTCAAAATTGCAGTGCGCGATATAGCGTTCCCTATCCCAGATCATACGTCCCATTCCTTTCGGTGTTTGCCCTCAGTTTACCGGAACGGCGGAAAAAAGCCATGCAGAAATGGTTGAAATCTGGATAAAATTCCGCTATCATTACAAAAAACGGGCGTGTTCGGCGCAAAGAGGTGTACACGGATGTGGAAGCATCTGGAAGTGGAGCTGGATTATCTGGTGCGGCGCGCCACCTTCTGCGGCTGGCAGATCGCGCCGCGGCGCATTTCCAATTATGAGCTGGTATATGTACTTCGCGGCCAGGGCGACATCCGCCTGGGCGGCCGGCAGTTTACCGTCCGGGCAGGGGATCTTGTGTGCTTTTGTCCCGGCGTACTGCACAGTCTTTCCGTTGCGCGGGAGCCTTGCATGGAGTTCTACGGAGTCCATTTCACGCTGCCGCCGGACATGGACCGCCTTCCGCTGCCCGAGGTCGCCAAAATCGAACCGCCCGGCAGGCTGGAGCCTCTGTTCAAATCCCTGTTTGAGATCTACAAGCAAAAAACGTATCTTTATCAATGGCGGCAAAATGTTCTGCTCGAGCAGATCTTATGCGAAATACTCTCCGCACTGCATGGGGAAAATGCTCCCGCAGAGCTTGTCCGTATTAAAAAGGTGCTGGAGTATATCCATGAGGACCCCGCCCATCCGTTTACGCTGGAAGAGCTGACTGCCCGCTCCGGCGTAAAAAAGACCCTGTTCCTGCAATCCTTCCGCCGGGTGACCGGAACAACGCCCAAGCAGTACATTCTTGGGCTGCGGCTGGAATATGCGCGGGATCTGCTGCTGGAAACCGACGTCCCCGTCGCGCAGGTGGCCGAATGCTGCGGCTTTTCCGATTCCTTTTATTTCAGCCGCTGCTTCAAAAACCATTTCAGCACTTCGCCCCGGCAATATCGAAAGGAACACGCTTAGATTCCAAAAAGACAATTTGCGCATGTTTTTTGCCAATTTCAGCAAAGAATATGCGCAATTTTTTTTGTATTCTGAAGGTAGCGTTCCTCCCGCGGGAGAAACACGGAAAAACAAGGGGGCCATAACTATGGAAAAAATCAAATTGGGTATCATCGGCGTGGGAAACATGGGCACCTGTCACATTGAGACGACAGCGCCGTGAAGCTGCCGCCCGAATTTTACACTATGTTTGCACGTGCTTTCTTCTCACAACTGATGAAGCGTTACGGCGGCGTCATTTTCTGCCGGCTGTTTGTATCCGTCCCGGTGGCGGCCGCACAAAAAACGCAAAGCTTTTTGCCCTTCCTTGGGCGGCATGCTTGAGCCGGAAAACAATTTTTCTTTATTGAAACTCGGCCTGCGCGTTCATAAGGCCGGCTATGGAAAATCTGTTTCAACTGCGTTTTTTCTGTGCCGCTCAGCGCATCGAAAGTTCCTCAACGTACTCGTTATACCATTGTACGGCAGTTCTGGCCGTCCTGCGAAGCTGCATGCCCTTTCCGGCCAGCAGCACAAGGCGGTTGTCCGCTTTTCCCTGCCAGGGCGTCAGACGAACCTCCGGCCCGGTGCAGTCGACGTAAAAGATACCCTCCGGCACGCGTACAAAGCCTTTGATACGCCATGTTTCTCCCGCAAGCTGTACAAGGCATTTTTGCAGTGCCGCAAAGGGCATCGTGGGACGGATCTGCAGCATCGCTTTTTGCAGTGTGATATCCGGCATGTCCAATACCTCATCCACATCCACGTCCGGTACGATCAGGGAAAGCCATTCCGGCTCGAACCGTCCGAACTGCGTGCGGCGGATGCGGGCCACCGGGTTGGCGCGTAGGATAAGCGCTTCTGCTTCAGCGCACTGCGCTTCGGTGGCAAGGTCTGTTTTGTTCAGAAGCGCGAGGCTGGAGACCGCAAGCTGCCGGGGGCACGCCCGGGCAGTAGAAAAAACCTTTTCAAGCCGCGCGGCATCTGCGACGCACACGCTGCCCTGGTAGGAGACAGCGGGAAATTGGGCCAAAACCCGGCGCACGTTGGTAGGGTCGGCCAAGCCGCTGGCTTCCACGAGCACAACATCCGGTGCATCCGCGGCCGCCTGCTCCAGCGCGGCCTCAAATTGGTCCAAACGGCAGGCGCAGAAAATCGAGCCGTTGCTGATCTCATCCAGCGCCGCGTCCAGTTCCCGCAGCAGCGTGCCGTCCACGCCGGCGCGTCCGAATTCGTTGATGATGAGCCGCAGCCGCCGGCCGGCAAACTGCCGGGCGAAATTTTTGAGGAAGGTGGTTTTTCCTGCACCCAAAAAACCGGTGATGAGATACAGTTCCATTGTATCGCGCCTTTCTTAGCTGAAAAGAGGCTCTAGACCTCCCATTCCGTTTTTTGCAGCAGCGCGCGGGCCTGCTCTGTGGAAAATCCGCGGTTCAGGCGCGTTTCCAGCGAATTGTCGCGCGGGTTCACGCCGCATTCTGCATAAATCTGGTTTGCACCGGCCATCAGGCAAAGCTCATCCGGCTCATGTACGCACATAGCGCGCGGCGGCCGGGCGGTGAGCGTGGTAACGGCGCAGATCTTGGCAAGCTGCGCGGCCGATATCTCGCCCTGTGAGCCCAACGGCGTACCGGGCACGGCAATGCGCTTCATCACGGCCATCACTCCCACGGGGTAATCACGGATGCGCAGCATTTCGTCGACCAGTTCCTGGTGCGTGTGCTCCGGCCCGATGGGTTCCACACAATAATACAGCTCCAGCCCTGCCCCGCGCACGGCATCCATCGTGCGGATGCGTGCCTGCGGACGTGCATTCGTGTCGGTGCCCTCCCGCAGACGGTGGATATGGTACACACCCGTGAAGCCCGCCTCTTTCAGGGCGGCGGCATAGGCCGGACCAAAATCCCCCACATTGGCAACAAGGCGCATCTGCGGGGGCAGCACTGCGCGCACCGCCCTGCCGTATGCCAGAAATTTTTCCTGGGGGAATTCCGCGGTCGTCATCAAAAACAGGTCTTCGATCCCGCTGGCAGCCAGCTCACGCGCCAGTTCCACCGTCTCTTCCAGCGTTTTGATGCAGGCTGGCTGGCCCTTGCGCGCGTCTGCGGCAAGGCTGCAGAATTTGCAGTTGACGCCGCAGGCCTGGGCGTCAATACCGATCTGCGCAAAAATAACGCCCCGGCCACGGAACGCTGTGCGCGCATACGCATTGGCCGCACCCAGCAGTGCATAATATTCCGCACTGCCGGTGGCCACCTCCAACAGGCGCAGTGCATCCTGCCGCTCCAGCCGCGCACCTGTGCCTGCTTTTGCAAGAATATCCTCTATCATATGAAACACTCCCAATCGGCAGCCCCTGCAAAAAAGCGGCGGACAACGCGCATCCGCCGCTTTTCCCGACGGGAAAGCCGTAAATCTTAAAATGTACGCCCGGCCCGGCTGCTTTTACAGCACCTCGCGGACAGCAGCCTCCAGCTCTTCCTTGCTGGGAATGATGGAGGAAAATTTCAGTTTGCCGTTGATATAGATGCTGGGCAGGTTTTTCACACCCATCTTTTTACAGCGCGCAATATTTTCCTTGCGCGTGAATTTGTATTCCACCATATCGATGGCGTCCCCGAAGGTGTCCTTTGCAACATTGGCCGCGCCCATCATATAGGTGCAGGCCGCACATGTGGCGGAATCAAGCGTAAACACCTCTATGAGCGGACGGGGCAGATTTTCGTAATCCGGCAGCTCCACTGTAATGTCGTCCTCGGCGGCCACATAATTTTTCACCATCTCCCGGACAGCTTCCGTTTCAAGCACAGCCTGCGCAGCGCCGATGGTGTTTTCCACAGGTACGGCATAAGGCATATCACAGCCCGGCGCGACAATGAAGTTTTTATATTCCGGCAGCTGGGCCAGAAGGTCCGCCACAAATTTCATATTGTCCTGCTGCGTGCCGTGAAGCATGATGGACGTAAGCGGGATATTGCCGCCGATGGCCACATTGTATTTATCGCAGATGGCCTTGGCTGCAAGGATATCCACATTTTCGTCCACAGAAATAGAATCCGGCGCGGTGCGGCACATCACCTCGATATTGCGGGTGGCATTGCCGCACACAAAAAAGGAAGAAAACGCCTGTTTTTCCTCACGCAGATAGCGGAACAGTTCGGTGTAGGGTGCGGAGAGGAATTCTTCAAAGTGGTCCGATGAGATCTGAGAGACCAGAGGGTCCACTACGGCGATCACATCCATACCTGCGTCCAGGTAAAGATCGCTCATGCGCTTGGCACAGTCCGCACAGAAGCCCAGCAGGTCCTTCACATAGTCCTCGTCGTCGAACATATCCATGAAGATATCGTTGCCGCGCAGATGGCTGGCCAGTGTGAACGGCCCGCACAGCAGCCCATAAAGAGCGGTGGTATCCCCCACAGCCTCTTTCATGCGGCGCATGGCCGAAAGCACCATGGGCATGCGTCCGCTTTCGGCTGTGGGAAGCGTGCAGCGGCAAGGCACCGTCATCGTGTCGGCCAGAGGATGTGAAGAAACGGAGGGCGGGCAGTCGTCGGCCCACACCAGGCCGCAGCCCAGTACCTCGGCCTCCAGCTGAAGATCGAATACAACAGGCTGTCCGTCCGGCTTGTACAGCCGGTTCACTTCCAGCAAAGCACGGACGAGCGTTTCCTCGTCTGTGAGAACCTGTGTGGCGGTGGCGCCCACCAGCGCGCCTGCGTGGACGCCTGCAAAGGGGACCCACGGCGCGCGCGGCGTAGCTTCGTGGCGCAGCGTTTGAAAAATCAGTTCTTTTCCGGTCATATGCAGTCTCCCGTTCAAGCGGAGGCCCGGCAGAGAGCGACGGCGGCGTCGGCGGCGCTGGCGGCGTCGGCGGTGTATTTGTCCGCGCCGATCTGCTCACAGAAAGCCTCGGTGACAGGCGCGCCGCCAACC
>Ga0129308_1003599_pt1 | contig 10858 bp, 8 predicted proteins | sample L827metagenome_FD_94440 | JGI IMG/M metagenome (GOLD analysis project Ga0129308, IMG submission 94440) | Ring-tailed lemur group fecal microbial communities from Wisconsin, USA - L827 metagenome | ecosystem: Host-associated > Mammals > Digestive system > Large intestine > Fecal | place: USA... | reverse complement strand
TTGAGCCATTCGTCTAAATAGGTGTTATAAAAATCTTCGACAATTTCCATTAGTTTGAAATATTCCGGAGATTCAATCAACGTATCCATGAAAAGGCTTTCTGTACCACGAAGGTATTGCATACGTTCGAATAAGCTAATCCAACCGCCTAAGATAAATTTGTCTTTATGAGTGTCGATGAACGCTTTTGTCTTTTCAAATCCAGAGATGCCTGATAAAAATAACTTTTTGGGACTTTCATAGTTCCAAACTTTATTGAAATCGGCAAAAGGATATTCTTTTACTTCTCCGATAATACCTGCTTGGTGATTTACCCAAGTCGATCCCCAACAATCGGTATAGCTGCCGATTTGGTAGTGACGTGCGTCTTCGGTGGGGTCGTCGAACGGAGCGGAGAGAATATCGATTTCGCAGCGATTGATGATGTCGTCAAGCGCTTGTCCGTATTTTAGTTTTGCGGCGGGCAGTTGCCACAGGTTTACCGGAATCCATTCCGGATTGTCATGTCGAAGGGTTCGTATTACATTTTCTTTGGCTGTCATCATAGCGGAATGGGTAGTTATATATTACATTTAAATGTCTTGTCGCCGATTTGTATTAAATAATTGCCATTGTTGAAATAGATATTTTCATTATCGGTCGAGATGTTTTGTCGATATAGTAGTTTACCGGATAGATCGAAAATATTGACTTGTTCTCCGATTGCATTTTTGATTATGATTTGATTGGATACAACGGAACAATCGATTTCGTTGTTCCTTAATTCGTTAATAGTCGTGGGATCGCCTTCGTTTTTGAATAGAAAATATTCGTTGTCGGCTATATCGGAGGTGGAGGCCGTTATAATGTTGTCTTTTTGAGACAAATATTTTCCGTTAGCCAAAGCCCGTATTGCAGCTTTTTCACCTTTGTCTATGTAGAGAAATTTTGAGGCGGTGTCGAGATTCGATGAAAGTTCCAAAGCGCCGGTAGCAGCATTGACCGATAGATATGAATTGTTTTCGTTGAAGGCGATATATCCGTCGTCGGTATGAGAAACATTAAACCCTGTACCGTTCGGATTCATCGTAATGTCATTGTCGCTGATCGTTAACCTAAGATTGTTGGCAACGTTTTCCAAATAGTATCGTCCGTTCCAATAGCTTCTTTCCCCCGAAACGGCAATACATACAATTTCGAATTTTTTGTTTTCCAACAGTTTGATGTGGAGTATATGTTCTCCGATTCCCAAATCGGTCAATACGATTTGGTCGATGTGTTCTCCGTTAGAGCCGTCAATGACTACGGCCGGATTGTCGTCTACCCAAATTTGGGCCGTTCCGAAATTTTCGTTTGCCGGGCGTTTCCAATATGTGACGGCAGCAACGTCTCCGTTAATTTTAAATTGAAGTTCACTGTTTGCAATTTCGCTTCTCCAACCTTTTCCTGTGCCGAAATCCCAAATAGAACCTCCCGCCGTCCAGACACCTGTTTGGACCGGGGTTATATCGGTTTCGCTCAAATAAAATGCATCTTCTAAAATGTTGCTATATAGCGGAGCTGGTAGTGATGCCATTCGATCGATGTTCGATGCTTTTTTCCCTTCAAGTAGTTCGGTCGCTATTAGGTCGGCGATTTTTTGATGTGCGGTTGTATTGGGGTGTATGCCATCACCGCCGATGAGTGTAGAGGTTTGGTAATAGTCCAGCCATGTTTTTTCTCCTTTGATTATTTCGTCTTTTATGGCATCGTTGTAACTGACGATCGGAATTTGACAATGTTGAGCGATGGGATATTGACGTTCGATTTTTGAAATCCCAGCTTGCGTGCATAGCATTAGCGATATAACGGCTGGCTCACCCGGGTTTTTCCAGCATTTCCGTATCAGGCTTTCGTAAGAATCCAGATAAATATCTTCGAGTTGATCGTTGCAGGCATATTCGATTATAATTAAATCGGGGTTGAATCGTAATAGTTTCTCTTCGGCACGGATACACCCGAAATAGGAATTCGTAGAACCGATACCGATATTGATGAAATTGACGTCGATTCCAAAAGTCGATTCGAACCAAGCCTTTAATCGGGCTCCGTAACAATTGGTCTCCATCGGTTCGGCGTTGGCTCCGGCAGTCATCGAACCACCTATGACACCGATGGTAATGTCATTGCCACTTTCAGCTTTTTCCAATAGCTTTTGAACCCGGTAATAGTTCGTTTTTTCGTTGTAATTTTTCGCTTGATAGCCATCTCCATAATATACTATATTCCTTAATAATTCTATGTCGGATTGGGCATCTAAATAGATAACGACCTGAGTCGCATCTTCCGGTATCAAGTTGTCTTTTAAAGTGCATCGATATAGTCCATGCCCTTTATCCGTTATTTCTGGATAACCATTGTCCCAACCTTCCACATATTTGGTTTCTTCTCCGGCCGAATTTTTTACGGCCAAAGTGGGACGTAGTCCGGTCGGAGAATAGTAATCGACAATTACTTCATGAGCAATTTCATTTTCGGGCAATTCATAAACTAAGAATGAGTAGTTTGATGGATCGTCGATTTTCAATCGATAGATGTCTCCGGCTCGTTGTGCCCAATCGTCGGTCGTTCCAGAAATCAATTTTGAGTTACCGATCCAAGTTATTTTATAGGTATCTTCGAATTCGTCATATATGCGTCCTGCGTATAGTAATTGGATACTGCATAGTAATAGAGATAATGTTAGGCATTTAAATATGTTCACTTTCATGATAGATAGTATTAAGTTTTTGTTTTATCGTTTGTATGTTTTTTATGCAAAATTAGAATGGGTATTTGAAATATTATGATATAATTGAGTTAAAGGGTGATATTTTTTTGAACAGTTTATTGCTTAATGATGAAGTAATATTTGATTTTCAAAATAGTATTGTATATGTTCTAAATAGAATTAATCGTCATAAATGGTCTTTGTATGGTCCTTTATTCGTTCATTGGATTTATTCTCTTTTTATTTGAAAGAAGCCGTTGAATAATATTCGAGTCGTGGAGCCGTTTATATAATATGTAATACTGAGTGTATATTATGCAAAATATCTATGATGCCCGACAAAAAGGGAAACTGATTTTTTTGTTGATTTCTGTCTTGCTGGTTGGCGGGGTACTTTATGTCTCGAATGACCTTGTAGAAGACTTGTCTATCGAGGAGCGAAAGAAAATGGAAATATGGGCCGAAGCGACGCGTGAATTGGCCAGTGACAAGACTGAAATGAGCATGGAGTTGATATTGAAAGTGATACAGAGCAATACCTCCATACCGGCGATTATCGTCGATGATACCGGCGAAATAAATCAGTACCTTAATTTGAATCTGCCTGAAACGGATACGGAGAAATATTTACAAGAGAAACTGGAACAATTGAAAAGTAAATCCAATTTGATAGAGATCAATTTGGGAGACGGGGAGAAACAGTATCTCTATTATGACGATTCTATTTTGTTGAAGCGGCTATCTCTTTATCCGTACGTGCAGTTGGGTGTTATGGTCCTGTTCGTTTTAATCGTTTATTTTGCATTGATTAGTACGAAAAAGGCCGAGCAGAATAAGGTGTGGGTGGGGCTATCGAAGGAGACTGCTCACCAATTGGGAACTCCTATTTCGTCGTTGATGGCATGGATGGATTTGTTAGAATCGTCGGGTGTGGATCCCTCGTTATTGTCGGATATGAATAAAGATGTGAACCGTCTGTCTGTCATAGCCGAACGCTTTTCCAAAATAGGCTCGAAGCCAGAAATGGAATTGATATATGTCAACGAAGTGCTTGAAAATGCAACAGAATATATGCGTCGCAGAGTATCCGATAAAGTATTGATTACAACTCATCTTCCTTCTGATGCCGAGGGTGCGATGGTGTGTCTTTCTTTATTTGAATGGGTCATAGAGAATTTGTGCAAGAATGCAGTCGATGCGATGAATGGAGAAGGGCGTATAGATGTTTATATGACATCGGAGAAGCAACAGATTTATATCGATATAAAAGATACGGGCAAGGGGATTGCACGGAAAAATTTCAAAACGGTTTTTAATCCGGGGTACACGACCAAGAAACGAGGTTGGGGACTTGGACTTACTTTGGCAAAACGTATTATAGAGGATTATCATGCCGGACGCATTTATGTGAAAGATTCGGAAGTAGGAAAAGGTACGACATTCAGAATCGAATTGAAGCGAGTCGTTTAGTCGGGCTGGCAAATCTTTCTTTTTTTTGAATGTTGTCGGGGCGAATCGATTATGGCTCCCCATTTGAAAAATTGTGAATGTGAAATAAAATCTACCGAAAAGATTGACTTGTAACGATTATTTTTTATACCTTTGCGGAGTTTTAACGACAAATAGCATTGGGACGATTTAGTGCTTATAAATTACCGCTCAAAAGTATGCCGATAGGTACTCAGGATTTTGAGTATGTATTGGATAATGAGTTCTTTAAGAATATCGAAGGTGAAGATGTTCAAAAAGGAAAGGTGAAGGTGAAATTGACAGTGAAGCGGACGGCGGCTTCTTTCGAACTGGATTTTGATTTGGAAGGAGTTATTCAAATTCCGTGCGATCGCTGTTTGGACGATATGGACCATGAGGTAAAAACCCAAGAAACGCTCTATGTGAAATTCGGTTCGGAATACAGCGAGGAGAGCGATAATGTGGTTGTTATTCCTGAAAGTGACGGGGAATTGAATATTGCATGGTTTTTATATGAGTTCATTGCACTGACAATACCTTTGAAGCATGTTCATCAGGCAGGAAAATGCAATAAATCGATGAGTGCTAAATTGCGTAAACATGCGGCGCGTTCTATGGACGATAGCGACGAAAGTGAAGATGCCGCATCATACGATGATGAAGATGTTGTAGATGAAGTGCCCGGCGAAGGGGAGGAAACCGACCCGAGATGGGACGAATTAAAGAAAATAATAGATAATAATTAAAGTAATAGAAAAATGGCACATCCTAAAAGAAAACAATCGAAAACGAGAACAGCCAAAAGAAGAACTCATGATAAAGCTGTGGCTCCAACTTTGGCAGTTTGTCCTAACTGTGGTGCTTGGCATGTATACCATACTGTATGTGGAGAGTGTGGTTATTACAGAGGAAAATTGGCAATCGAAAAAGAAGCTGCTGTTTAAGCTCTTATCGATAAGTATGTATGGCCCTAAAGCGATTTAGGGCATTTTTTCACACACTAAGCCGATTTTATTATTATGCAGAATGCAAAAATAACGGGAATTGCCTCGTATGTTCCCGATTATGTTTTGACAAATGACGAGTTGTCGCATATGGTCGATACCAACGACGAGTGGATTACTACTCGTGTAGGTATTAAAGAACGTAGAATTTTAAAAGGAGAAGGAACGGGATCTTCCGATTTGGGCGTAAAAGCAGTAGCCGAATTGTTGAAAAAAACAGGAGTAAAGCCCAGTGAAGTGGATTTACTCATTTGTGCTACGTCGAATCCCGATTATCGTTTCCCTTCTACGGCATCGATCGTATTGGAAAAATTGGGGATAAAAACAGCTTATGGGTATGATATACAAGCCGCTTGTGCAGGGTTTATCGTTGCTTTGCAAGCAGGAACTGCCTATATAAAGAGCGGACTGTATAAGAATGTGGTTGTTTTGGCGGCAGAAAAGATGTCGTCGATGGTTAACTATAAAGACCGTTCTACTTGTCCACTGTTCGGTGATGCTGCGGCTTGCGTTATGTTAGAGCCTACTGACGAAGAAGTCGGAGTGAAGGATGCCGTGTTGCATACCGATGGTATGGGACTGCCTCATTTGTTGATGAAAGCCGGTGGTGCTGTTCATCCTGCTTCGCACGAGACGGTAGATCATGATGAACATTTTGTTTATCAAGAAGGTCGGGCGGTATATAAGCATGCGGTAACCGATATGCTCACTTCTTCGGAAAGCGTGATGGCTCGCAATGGTTTGTCCGTAGATACGATCGATTATTTTATTCCTCATCAGGCAAATTTGCGTATTATAGAGGCTATTGCCGATCGTATAAAGCTGCCGGAAGAAAAATTATTGGTCAATATTCAAAAGTACGGGAATACGAGTGCATCGTCTATCCCCTTGTGTATGGCCGAATTTGAGCATAAATTCAAAAAAGGAGATAAACTTGTCCTCACGGCTTTTGGCGCAGGATTTACATGGGGAGCTCTTTATCTCATTTGGGGATACGACGCAAAATAAATTTGTCGAGATATAAGAAAGACGCATCTTTTAGCGAAAGAGATGCGTCTTTTCTTGTTTTCGAACAAAAGCGATTATAGGTTGTTTCGTCGGGTAGAATATTTTCACTACTTTTGTATTCAGAAGTTATTGACTTGTAACCGAATAAAACAGAATTATGCATAAGGCCGGATTTGTAAATATTGTCGGGAATCCCAATGTAGGTAAGTCTACGTTGATGAATTCACTGGTCGGAGAACGAATTTCGATTATTACGTCGAAGGCACAGACGACTCGTCATAGAATTATGGGAATAGTGAACACCGAGGATATGCAAATCGTCTATTCCGATACTCCGGGAGTCCTTGTCCCTAATTATAAGTTGCAGGAGTCGATGCTGAATTTTTCTCAGTCGGCATTACTCGATGCCGATATTTTGCTTTATGTGACCGATGTGGTGGAAGCTCCTGCGAAAAACCAATCGTTCCTCGACAAGGTGGCTCGGGAGACAGTTCCTGTATTGGTAGTTATCAACAAGGTCGATTTGCTGAAAGAACAGAGCGTTCTTGAAACGTTGGTAGAGGAGTGGAAACAGTTGTTGCCGAATGCCGAGATTATACCGGTTTCGGCACAATATAAATTTAACCTCGACTATTTGTTGAAGCGTATTCAGGAATTACTACCTCCGTCACCTCCGTTTTTCGAGAAAGATGCTTTGACCGATAAGCCGGCTCGTTTCTTCGTAACGGAAATTATCCGCGAGAAAATATTGCAGACGTACGATAAAGAGATTCCGTATGCTTGTGAGGTGGCGGTAGAACAATTCCATGAAGAAGAGAACCGTATTCATATTATGGCTGTTATCTATGTGGAGCGAGATTCTCAGAAAGGAATCGTTATCGGGAAAGGCGGTTCGGCTTTGAAGAAGGTAGGGACTTTGGCCCGGAAAGATATCGAAGTGTTTTTTGACAAAAAGGTTTTTCTCGAACTGTATGTAAAAGTGGAGAAAGATTGGCGTAGTCGGGAAAATAAATTGAAAGGTTTCGGGTATATACCTGAATAAAAGATTAAGAAATAAAGGCTGTGAGAGCCGTAAAAAGAAAGTGGAATTATGGGAAATATAGTAGCGATAGTAGGACGCCCGAATGTGGGAAAATCGACTCTTTTCAATCGTCTGACTCAAACTCGTAAAGCGATTGTCAACGAAGAAGCCGGTACGACACGGGATCGACAATACGGTAAGGTCGAGTGGTGCGGTCAGGAATTCTCTGTTATCGATACCGGAGGTTGGGTTGTTAACTCGGAAGATATTTTTGAGGAAGAGATTAACAAACAAGTGGCTTTGGCCATTGAGGAAGCTGATGTTATTTTGTTCATGGTCGATGTGAAAACCGGCGCGGTAGACCTCGACGACCATGTGGCAGCTATATTGCGCCGTTCGGATAAACCGGTGATTTTGGTAGCTAATAAAGCCGATTCGAACGAGTGGCAGTATAACGCCGCTGAATTTTATTCGTTCGGGCTGGGCGATCCTTTTTGTGTGTCGGCAGCCAGCGGTTCGGGAACGGGCGATTTGTTGGACGAGATATTGAAACGTTTTACCAAAAAATCGGACCCCGAGATAGAGGAAAACATTCCTCGTTTTGCGGTGGTGGGACGCCCTAATGCCGGAAAGTCTTCTATCATCAATGCGTTTATTGGCGAAGACCGGTATATTGTTACCGATATTGCCGGTACGACTCGCGATTCGATTTATACCCGATACGATAAATTCGGATTCAATTTTTATTTGGTAGATACGGCCGGCATTCGTAAGAAAGGGAAGGTTACCGAAGATCTCGAATATTATTCGGTGATTCGCTCCATACGAGCTATTGAAGCCTCTGATGTTTGTATTTTGATGATCGATGCTACAAGAGGTATCGAAGGACAGGATTTGAATATCTTTTCGTTGATACAGAAAAATAAAAAGGGTTTGGTGGTTTGTGTCAACAAGTGGGATTTGGTAGAAGATAAATCGAACAAGGCTATTCAAACTTTCGAAAATGCCATACGGGCACGTCTTGCTCCTTTTGTCGATTTTCCCATTGTCTATGCTTCGGCGTTGACTAAGCAACGTATCTATAAAGTTTTGGAGAACGCCGTGCAGGTTTATAAGAATCGGCATACCAAGATACCTACTTCGAAATTAAACGAAGTGTTGCTGAGTGCGATAGAAAATTATCCGCCTCCTGCACATAAAGGCAAGTATGTAAAAATAAAATATGTGACCATGTTGCGGGAGACTTACGTCCCCACGTTCGTGTTCTTTTGTAATTTGCCGCAATGGGTGAAAGACCCGTACAAGCGGTATCTCGAAAACAAGATACGGGAGAATTGGAATTTCAGCGGTACACCCATCAATATTTTCATGCGAGAAAAATAAAACTGTTTATAGCTTTTGTCGTTTGTCCCGAAGTCTCACAGATTTCGGGACAGATATTTTAAATACTATTGAAAGATTGCTATTTTTGTGAATAGTAGAGTCTTAATTTTAATTATTTAGAAGTTTTTATATATGGAGGATAAGGGAGAAAGTAAATTCCGGAATGTGATGGAGCGTTATTGGTATGCCCTTTTTATCATTGCTGTCGCATTGGCTGCCACCGTAATAGGTTTTATTTGTGAGGCATGGAAAATGCAGGAGGGATTTTTGTACGATTTGTTAACGTCTATTATAAGTACGACTATTGCATTTTTCTTGTTTACGTTAACCTATCAGTTACTTACGAAAAGAACCTCTGCCCAGAGTATAGTCGAAGAGATAAAACCTCTTTTGGATCGTCAGCAACAACGAGTGAAGGAAGAGTTTCGAAATGAGGTCGATGATAGTATTGTTAAATCGTTGGGCGCTGAATTGGATATTATTCAGAAGTATGATTCCAAAGAAGTGATTGATGTCGTGAATAATTGTAGCGAGCGATTGCTAGGTAGTCTTTTAGCGAAGAATATGCAGGGGGTATTTTCGTCTATCTTAAAGAACCCGTCATACAGAGACGATATGGTATATGATATTCAAATTATTCCTAATCGAAAAGACGAACTCTACGATGAGGCTGGACAGTACATGAGATGTAAAGATGCTGGATTTTGCATATCGCAATCTTTGCGTTATAAGAAATATTTGAAGAAAGGAACGGAGAATAAGTTGACCAAATTTTCATGCTTTTTTGCTTTTAATGAGAATCCTTTCTTCCAGAAAGAGCAAGGCGAGGTTTTCTTTTTGAGAGAAGAATTGTCGTGTCTTTCTTTTATTGAGTCGTTGAATGTTGAAAATGCAGTTTCTTTATTGAACTATTCGGTAGAATTTTATTTGGGAAATGTTCCAATTTGCGTAAAAGACATAGAAGTGGAGCTCGTGAAGTTGGAAAATTCGGCAACAATAGGTATCAAACTTACCTCTGATATTCCCGACAGAGTATTATGTATCGATGGAGAGTATGTATATTTCGATGCTAAGATAAAATGTTCTTATCCTACATTACGACGGGAATTCTACTTTAAAGTGCCCGAGCTCACACGCCATGCCGATGTGTCTATTTCTTTACCTTCCTCTAAGGAAGAGCTTCATTTAGTAAGTTTTACCGATAATTATCGAATAGAGTCGTATGGCCATAACAGATACTCGTTTAGGCACGGAGAAAACAATAATGAGATTTTATTACCCAATAATGGATTTACAGCCGTATGGTGATCAACTATGAGGAATATTTCGAGCAGGCGGGGTTGGTCGATATTCAAACTGCCATTCCCGATGTGGTCGTAGATTTGAAATACGCTACGGCTGATAATTTTATGGGTGAAATTTTATATCCCGATTTGAGAAAAGCCTATCTATTGCCTCATATGATTTCACGGCTGGCCCGGGTACATGCCCGGTTACAAGAGTTAAAGCTGGGATATAGGTTGGTGATTTACGATGCCGCCCGTCCGTTAAGCATACAGCGCAGAATGTTCGAGCGAGTGCGAGGTACACCGCAAGAGCAGTATGTGGCTAATCCTTACAATGAGGGAGGCTTCCATAATTACGGCATGGCTGTCGATTTATCGATACTCGGTAGCGATGGCGTCGCATTGGATATGGGCAGTCCGTATGATTTTTTTGGAGAAGAAGCGCATACGGTCGACGACGATTATTTATTGAAGACAGGTAGGATAAGCGAGGCGGCTTATCACAATCGACGATTTTTGTATGCAGTCATGCGAGAACAAGAGCTTTATCCGCTTCCTAATGAATGGTGGCATTATCAACATTATGTACAGGAGTCGGATAAGAAACTATTTAAAATATTGGATTTTTGATGATGTACAGACCTCAATTTTTATGTCCCGGCGATAGCGTATCCATTGTTTCGCCTGCGAGTATTATCAATCCCGATTATGTGAAAGGGGCGACCGGCGTTTTGGAAAGTTGGTCGCTCGGTGTGACTGTTTCTTCTCACTGTCTGGATCATTCGGGCGTTTATTCGGGGACGATAGATGAACGAATGAACGATTTCCGCCATGCGTTGTACGATCCTGCTGTGAAGGCTGTCTTGTGCAGCCGTGGCGGATATGGGGCTGTTCATTTGTTGGACGGATTGACCGATGATATTGCTCGGAATCCGAAGTGGATTATCGGATTCAGCGA
>Ga0129308_1003598_pt1 | contig 10863 bp, 7 predicted proteins | sample L827metagenome_FD_94440 | JGI IMG/M metagenome (GOLD analysis project Ga0129308, IMG submission 94440) | Ring-tailed lemur group fecal microbial communities from Wisconsin, USA - L827 metagenome | ecosystem: Host-associated > Mammals > Digestive system > Large intestine > Fecal | place: USA... | reverse complement strand
TCCAAAGACCGTTCTTTCCCTAGCCAACGATAGTGGAGTGGAGACATTTTTCGCTACGGAAGCTTTGGGGTTCTGAGCGTGTCTGAACGCAGTGAGTTTGCGATGAACCTCATAAATAGGCGGAGTAGCAAAAAATGGCGGGAACGCAACGTGTTGGAAAGGGAAAGAACGGTCTTTGGACGGATGGCGTCTCCTCCCAAAAAAACATTCTATTTTACCTATTTCAAAAAGTATACATATTTAAAACAAAGAAAATCCCCCTAAAATAACTGAAAAACTTTCAGTTACTTTAAAGGGATTTCGTATCACTTTAAGAAACAGCTTTCCTTGTTCTATTCATTTTTTAGTCAATCAGCAATAAAACTTATTTACAAAGCTCCTCTGCCATAGCTTCAATCTGAGCAATAGCATCTGCCTTCACAGCGGACATAATCTTTACGTTATTCTCTAACCAAGTAATATTTTTACTCTTCTCAAATTTGCTCTTCATTACCCTAGCAGCTGTTGGAGCCCAGGAACCATTCTCAATCAGACCGATTGTACGGTTCTGATAATTGCGTTCTGTAAGGTCGGCGATAAACTCTCTCATACATGGGAAAATATCCGCATTGTATGTAACCGAAGCTAATACAAGCTTACCATAACGGAACGCATCTTCCACTGCCTCAGCCATATCTTCTCTCGCAAGGTCACATACAACAACCTTTGGGCAACCTTTTTCTTTTAACTTTTCTGCCAAAAGCTCTGCTGCTTTCTTTGTATTTCCATATACAGACGCATAAGCAATCATAACGCCCTCAGACTCTACTTTATAGGAAGACCAGATATCATATAGGTTAATATAATATTCAAGATTCTCTGTGAGAACTGGTCCGTGAAGTGGACAAATACTCTGAATATCAAGTGTAGCAGCCTTTTTAAGCAAAGTTTGTACTTGTTGACCATATTTTCCAACGATACCGATATAATAACGACGAGCCTCGCAAGCCCAATCCTCCTCGACATCCAATGCACCAAATTTGCCAAATGCATCTGCAGAGAATAAGACTTTATCTTTACTGTCATAAGTTACCATAACCTCTGGCCAATGTACCATCGGTGCAAGCACAAATGTAAGAACATGGCTTCCAAGATCCAAAGTCTTGCCATTTGCAACAACTAATTTCTTATCCTCAGCTAAATCCATATCAAAGAAATTTCCAATCATCGTAAATGTCTTTGCATTTCCAACTATGGTAGCATTTGGATATTTATTTACAAAATTTTGAATATTAGCAGAATGGTCTGGCTCCATATGCTGAACTACTAAATAATCTGGCTGTCTTCCATCTAAAGCTTCTTCAATATTTGCCAACCACTCATCTGTAAAATTTGCATCTACACTATCCATAACTGCAATCTTCTCGTCCATGATCACATAAGAATTATATGCCATTCCGTTTGGCACATCATACTGTCCCTCAAATAAATCAAGCTGATGATCATTTACACCTACATATAAAATATCGTTTGTTACTTTTGTCATGCTTTCATCTCCTAAATCACAATAATAAATTTATTTTTACCTTATCGGACAATATAAACTGCCCGTTTGCCCAAAAGACAAATTATAGCGTACCCAAATAGGTATGTTCTTATCTTCACGCTCATTATATATGATTTTTATAGATTAGGGAAGTATTTTTTCTAATACGGAAAAATCTTTCTGAGAAATTTCCTCAAAAAAGACAGAAAAATATCTTTCTATAACAAGAATATCCTATATATACTATAATTTACATTTTTTATCTTGCTAGTATCTTCTATTTTTCCTAAATAATAAAATCAACAATACAATCGCACAAACTAAAATTACTACCAATCCTCCAAAAATAATCTTTTGTTCTAACTGTATTTTGCTCGTCTTTTCTTGATTTTGTTGAGATTGCTCATCCAAATTTTTCTCTATACTTGAACTTATTGGCTCCTGCTCACTGGATATGGTTGTCTCTTCATTTGATTTATAATTTTCATCCTCATAAAAAACCTCCGTTCTTATCTCATTATCTTTTGCTTTCCCAGTCTTCACCCAGACAAGAGTCTCTTCCACATTATTAAGCTTTTCTAAAACCTCTCCTGTATCGTTAAGCGTAAGCTGATAATATCTGGCGATTCCCCTCGCATCGGTCTTAGCGAGCCTGCGAAGTTTCTCATCGCTGCTCAAAAAAGCACTATAATCTGATTTATTATCCATAAAAGCGTGCTCTATAATAATCGCAGGAATCCCCTCTCGAATTCCCGCATTGACAATAGCATAATAATCCTTAACTGTTCCATTTGGATAAGTTGCCCCATCTTCTGAAGTGCGAAGAAGAAGCCCGCGATTTTTGATTCCCAACTCGGATAATTCATGTAAAATATTTACACCAAGCTTTTGTCCTTCTTTTGCAATCTCTTCCTTATACTGTCCCTTCGATACTAGAACGGTACATCCATTATCATACTCACAGATTTCTCCGTATGCATTATTGTGAATACTAATTAAGACATCTGCGCCTTCCTCCACTGCCAAATTTGGTCTTGTACTAAGTCCCACCGTCGCATCATTGTCACGGGTCATTCCAACTGTCACATTTTCATATTTTTCCAGCTCTTCCTTTAAATATTTAGCAATTTTTAGATTTAAATCCTTTTCAAAAATTGTCTCTCCGTTAGCCATCGTCTGTGCACCTGACTCCTCGCCGCCATGTCCAGCATCTAAAACAATATGTAAATTCTCTATCTTATCTGTCTCTTTTTTAGCTGCGATACTATCGATTTTTCCCAAAGAGCAAGCACTCATAATTAAAATCGTTCCCAGTATAAATATTTTTTTCACTTTTTCCACCTCAGTTTTTCTTTTTAGTATATCATTTTGATACTGTTTCGCCAATACACAGTCAAGAGTCCAATAAAAACCTATTTGTCTCTCAGACGATAGAAGATAGGTTCTATAGTATAAAAGAAAAGAAACTATTATAAAACATTAATTTTACCAAAATACTCAGATACTTCATATTAAAACTTAATATTTTACAACAGTCCCTTAAACTTATTTTTTATATTATACTCTATTTTTTCACTACTACAGTCTTCTTCGCACTCCAAACCGAATAATACTTTACCCCAGATACAATTTTATACGTACGTATTCTCATATAATATCTAGCTCCTCTTGTAAGCCCTGTTATTGTCCTAGATGTTACATTTTTATCTTCTCTTGTAATTATTTTAGAAGAAGTAAAATTCGATTTTTTCGAATACTGAATCTGATATCCCGTTACACTTGTATTTTTCTGCCATTTAACCGTAGCATTTCCTCTATACATACTTTTTAATGAACTTAACGAGACACCTTTAGGATTTACCACAATAGAAATCGTCTTGGTCGCCTTTTTATATGCCTTGGTCTCTGCCGCCGTAATCGTTATAGTAGCTTTTCCAACTCCCTTTATTGTAATCTTACCACTCGCAGAAACAGTCACAATTTTAGCATTACTCGTTTTATAAGAAAGCTTTCCATCTCCCTCTATCAGTTTCATATTTCAGGATATATTTTTTAATTAATTATAATTTAATTTTTTGTAATTACAACATAAATATAATAATTAAATAATTTTTTGTAATAATTATAAAGTACTATATTTTTGTTTTGTATTTACATTTTTTGTTTCTTTCATCTTGACTTGTCTCTTTCTGCTAAATATGATATAATTTACGTAATTTTGTAATTGATTACAATAATTTTTAAGACATTTAGGAGGGAAACATCATGGCATGGTACGACGAAGCAATCTTTTATCACATTTATCCTCTTGGACTTACAGGAGCACCGAAGGAAAATTCTTATCAAATTTCTGAACATAGGTTAAATAAACTTATTCCTTGGATTTCTCATCTAAAAGAGCTTGGTATAACTGCTCTTTATATTGGACCACTTTTCGAATCTGTGGGACATGGCTATGAGACAACGGATTATAAAAAATTGGATAGCCGTCTCGGAGATAATGAGGATTTAAAAAATTTTGTGGCAGAATGTCATAATCAGGGAATTAAAGTTATTTTTGACGGCGTGTTCAACCATACTGGACGCGATTTTTTCGCTTTTCAAGACATTAAGAAAAATCGCGAAAACTCCCCTTACAGAGACTGGTACTGTAATGTAAATTTCTGGGGAAATAATGAATATAATGATGGATTTTCTTATGACAACTGGGGCGGTTATAATCTTTTAGTTAAATTAAATCAGCATAATCCAGCCGTTCGAGATTATATTTGCGATGTCATTCGCTTTTGGGTAAAAGAGTTTGACGTGGACGGAATCCGCTTAGACGCTGCTGATGTATTAGACTTTGAGTATATGAGAACTCTTCGCCGCGTGGCAAATGAAGTAAAATCTGATTTTTGGCTAATGGGCGAGGTTATCCACGGAGAATATAGTCGCTGGGTAAATCAAGAAACTTTACATTCTGTGACGAACTATCATTTGCACAAGGCTCTCTACTCTGGCCATAATGACCATAATTATTTTGAGATTGCCCATACAGTAAAGCGTCTCTATGATATGAGCGGACAAAATTCGAACGGATTTAAATTATATAATTTTGTAGATAATCATGATGTAGAGAGAATTTACACAAAACTTCGCGAGAAAGCACATTTCGCACCTGTTCACGTTCTTCTCTACACTCTTCCTGGTATTCCATCCATTTATTACGGCTCTGAGTTTGGAATTGAGGGAAAAAAAGAGAGATATTCCGATGATTCTTTGCGCCCTGCACTTAACTTAGTAGATTTTAAGGATGCTATAAAAACAAATCCTTGCACTAACCTAATTGCAAAGCTCGGTATCGCAAAAAAATGCTCAAAGGCACTCTCCTACGGCGATTACAGAGAACTTCTTCTCCAAAATCGTCAGTACGCTTTTTCGAGAAATTGCGATGGAGAATCTGTTATTGTGACAGTAAACTGTGATACAAGTGATTATATCATGACTGTCCCAGCTGGAAATGCAGCTGAGTATATCGGTGTCCTAAGTGGTGAGAAGGTTTCTGTAAATAACGGAAATATTTGCGTAAACGTACGAGCAAACTCTGGAGATATTTGGATGCCTTACAGTGCAGAACTAGAAAAAATATTGATGGGCGAGGAAGTTCCTGTTGCCACAGAATCTGAGACTTGCGAAACTACCGAAAAAGAAAATACTACTTCTAAGGAGCAGGAGTCTTCAACTCCATCTGAGGTAATAGAAGTTAGCGAACCAAGACAATCAGAAGTTTCTGAGGAAGCTATAGACGTTGACTCTTCTTCAACAGATTCCTCAAAATCAACCGAGACAATAGAAACTATAAAAACAGATACAAAAGGAGTTGAGCATTCTTCTGATATAACCGAGGAAAAAAATCCACAATCCTCTGTCTCTATCGCTGAAAATTCCACAGTATCGGAACAAACATCCACAGATACCATGAAAGAAACTTCTTCTTTGGAGCTATTTGAGGCTGCCTACGACAAAGCATTTGAAGAGGGAAAAATTGCTGGACTTCAAGAAGGTATTATCGCTCTCATGGAAAAAAATGGATATATAACTGATCAAATGAGACAGGATGTATACAATAACACCCATTATTCTTCTCTTATCAACTGGATTAAAAGTTTTATTCGATAGACAATAATATTTTTTATAAAGACTTTATAAATTAAAAGCTCATTGCCTGACTTCTACTTAAAATCAAACAATGAGCTTTTCTTTATTTTTGTCTCATATCTATAAGACACATATTACTAACTATTTCTTTCTAATCATCAATCTTTCTCATTCTAGATTTCGCCTTTTTCAAAAAACAAAATCAAGAAAACTTTTTATATTAAAGATTCATATAAGGCTTTATACTGTTTTGCAGAACTATTCCATGAGAAATCACTCTTCATATCACGCACTACCATCTCATCCCAATTCTCTCTTCTTGTGAAGTAAATTGTCTTTGCATAATTGATAACATTTAAGAATTTTTCTGCATCATAGGCATCAAAGGAAAATCCGCTTCCTGTATTCTCATACTCATTATAAGGAATAACAGTATCTCTTAATCCACCTGTCTCACGAACGATAGGGATAGTTCCATAGCGCATCGCAATAAGCTGTGTAAGTCCGCATGGCTCAAAACGAGAAGGTACTAAAAGTGCATCTACACCGGCATAAATCTTATGCGCTCTATTATCAGAGTACATAATATTAGAGCTTACAGTTCCCTTATGACAGTTCTCATAATAGCGGAAACTGTCTTCGTACTGGCTATCACCTGTTCCCAAAATAATAACCTGTGTATGCGGATCAATCACTCTCTCAAAAATAGCATTCAATAAGTCTAATCCCTTCTGGTCTGTCAAGCGAGAAATTAAACCGATAACAAATTTATTTTCATTTTGTTCCATACCGAGCTCTTCTTGTAATTTTAGCTTATTTTCTTTCTTTACTTCAATTACATTTTCCGCTGTATAATTGGCAAAGATATTCTTATCTGTCTCTGGATCATACATATCATAATCAATTCCATTGACAATACCACTTAATTTCATATGGTGGTATCCAATTACATTTTCTAATCCCTCTCCGTACTCTGCTGTCTTAATCTCTCCAGCATAAGTATTGCTAACTGTACCAATCTTGTCCGCGTAAACTAAGCCGCCTTTCAACATATTGGCATCCTTACCATCATTTTCGCCAAGCTGGTCAAATCTAAAGCAATAATCTGGTAAACCACTCCAATATTTTAATGTACCTGCATTACATACACCTTGGAATCTTAAATTGTGGATTGTCATAATTGTCTTTGCTCCTCCAATTGGTGTATCCCTAAAAAGTGTACGTAAAAATACTGGAACTAAACCTGCCTGCCAATCATGACAGTGAATAACATCTGGAATAAAATCAATAACTGGAAGTGCTGCCAATGCTGCCTTGGAGAAAAACGTAAATTTTACAATATCTCCTGGAATTGTAGTATATGGATTACCTTCTGAAAACATTTCTTCATTATCGATGAAGTAGTATTTTACTCCATCCATCTCACATTCCATAACTCCTACATAATAATTTTGTGGTTCATATCCCAAATCCATATAAAAATGTGTGACATAGTTCATCTTTTGTCTGTACTGTTCTTTAATACAGCCATACTTTGGTAACATAACCCTAACATCGTAATCCTCACCATTCAATACTTTTGGCAAAGAATACATAACGTCACCGAGACCTCCTGTCTTCACAAAAGGATGACATTCTGAACCAACAAATAGAACTTTTTTCTTTGACATCTCCTTCTCCTCCTTGTCTAGGTTGTATTATTTGATTTTGTATCAATATCCATCAGAAGCTTTGAAACTGCACTTCTGATATTGTATATACAGCATTATATCAAAAAAATGGCTCAACAACAATAGAACAGCTCGCAAAAATTGGAAATATTGTATAAAAACTATAGTTTATCTATTCAAAATCTTCATTCAACCTTAATATCACCCCGATATGATACGCAATCAAATACGGTAATCGTTCCTTCTGAGTGTTCAAATCACAATTTAATAATTCTCGTATTTTACCCATCCGATAATTTATTGTATTGCGGTGCGTATACATCTTGGATGCGACTTCTTGAAGACTGCCATCACTAAGCAAATATCGAAACAAAGTTTCTGTATACATACTATCCTTTGCCTTATCATATTTTAGAAGAGTATCCATCATCTCATGATAATAGCTCAAAAGCAACTTGTCATCTGGCACAGAATATAAAAGCTTATAAAATCCCATCTCTCTAAATCTCACTATCTCCATATTTTGGAGCGCCGCACACCTAGAAGCTGATATCGCCCCGTGAAAACAATCTGTAAGATAATCATAGGAATCCACCGATTCGCTCATACCAGCACAGACAGGAAGCTCTGGAAATGCCTCCTTAATCGTTCTTATAATTTGTCTCGCTATCCCTTCCGCCACCTTTGAGTCTTTCTCATTCATTAAAATCACAAAACGTTTCTCATATCGAAAAATCAAATAGAAAAAATTATAATGACGCAAAGCCGTATGTAAACGCAAAACACTTCTCCAATCCGCAATTGTTTTTAAAGCACCACTCTGCTCTGCTCGAATTGCAATCATCTGAAATCCTCTCTCCTCCTCAAAGAACTCATCCAATTTCTCCCTACTCGCCTCCACATCCTGGGGCGTAAAAACTACATGGAGTACAGTCTGTGCAATCAACTCCTCTTTTCTGCTACTTTGATTAATCAAGGAACAACAATCACGCACAAATTCTGTGATATACATATCCCACGGCATGGTCAATAAAGGTAAAGTCCTCTCCTCACAGTATGTGCAGACACTCTTTGGAATCTTTTGAACATACTTTCCGATATTAATCACTAATCCAACACAGCGACTCTCATCCAGCTTATCGATGAGACGAAATACATCCTCATCTGTTTTTAGCGAATATCCTCCGATAACTACCAATTCATTCCCCCAAAAAAACTCTGTTATTGTAGTATCCTCCATCATATGCACCCACGTAACCACATGCTCAAGATTATCCTTTCCCGCTAATACTTCCAAATGATACTGTTTTTGTGTAAGATCAATCAATTCTCTTAACGTTAACGCCATACTCTCTCCTCCTTTGATTTATTTTTTAATAGTATACCATACTTTGTGCTATTAGCACATATTTTTTGGAAATATTTAAGATATACACACATTGTAAATTGAAAAAAAAAGTATATAATAATGACTATAAAACAAAGAACTTATTAAAGATTAAAATAAATGGAGGTGCATATTATGATGACTTTTTCACAAATTTCTTTCACAAACTACACGGCAAACCCAACTCCTTCTTGGATGAAGATGGACAATTTTGTTGATTATGTATATCCACATGAGAAATTGTCCTTATATAACCGCCTACGTAATTTTTTTACATCACTAGCATAATTTTATACCCATTATTTTACAAAGGTACTTATGTATAAGAAAATGCTAATTCAATAATATTTTGATAAACTAAACCATAATTTTGATATACACGAGGAGTTAGTGTATCTCTCCCGATACAAAAGCAAGTTCTAACTCCTCCCCTTTTTACAAAAGAAAAACAAATCACATATCTATCGCACAAAGAAAAGAGTGTACAAAACATTATTTGGGCAGTGATGTTTTGTACACTCTTTTCTTAATATTTTTGAACTTTTGTAAAAAATATTATAGTTCCATAAACGACCGAGAGTCTAAAAAAACTATTTGTCTGAATTCTGGGCGAGCAGACGCCGAGAGAGCAAGCAGATATGTCCTGCGCAAACACGTTCATTCCCACGATTTTTCGACATACGCTGATTTATGCTGCTTTCGTGAAACTCGCTCCGCTCAGACAATCACTTTCGCAGCAAAGCTATGTATATCGAAAAATCGCTCCACTCTCTATCGTTTGCGCAGGACATATCTGCTTGCTCTCTCGGCTGTGTATTGGCAAAACATTAGGGAATATCTTGTTGTAGAAACGTGAAAAAATTTTAGATGTCATATATTAAATTAATTCTTTCTATCTACGTTTCACTTATAAAATAATCTTAAATAACAATAGCATATTCTTTTGTAAAGTATAATCAATACCTAACTGATATATTAGATAGATAAATAAAAAATATTCCCTAATATTTCGCCAGTACACAGCCACCAGTCAGAAGACCGTTCTTTCCCTGGCCAACGATAGTGGAGTGGAGACATTTTTCGCTACGGAAGCTTTGGGGTTCTGAGCGTGTTTGAACGTAGTGAGTTTGCGATGAACCTCATAAATAGGCGGAGTAGCGAAAAATGGCGGGAACGCAACGTGTTGGAAAGGGAAAGAACGGTCTTCTGACTGGTGGCGTTTGCTTCCAAATATTCCTTCTAAAAAAACATTCCACTTTATCTGTTTCATAAAGTATAAATTTTATAAAACAAGTTGATTTTATCTCTATATTGAGTTATAATACTTTCATATTATCGACATATAACGGAAATAATAAAGAGGTGATGATGTGGCAAGGCCGAGGAGATGTAGAAGAATCTGTACAGAACCTGCTTATGATAGCTTTATACCAGAAGGAGTTTCTAGTAAAGAAAAAATAATCTTAACTGTAGATGAATATGAGGTAATTCGTCTCATTGACCTAGAAAAGTTTACACATCAAGAATGTTCCAAACAGATGGATATATCAAGAACTACGGTAACTGAAATATATGGTACCGCAAGAGAGAAAATCGCAGACAGTATTGTACACGGAAAACCACTCTTAATAACTGGTGGCAATTATCGACTTTGTGACGGCTCAGCAATCCGTTATTGTCACAAACATTGTAGAAAATTAGAAGGTACAGGTATGAATTCTACTGTACCAAAGAAAGGAGCAAGTACGATGAGAATCGCAGTTACTTATGAAGATGGAAATATATTCCAACATTTTGGACATACAAAAAACTTTAAACTCTATGATATCAAAGAAGGAAAAATCGTGAAAGAACAAGTTATTGACACAAACGGTCATGGACATGGTGCCTTGGCAAATTTTCTTGTTGATGCCAAAGCAGATGCTCTTATCTGTGGCGGAATCGGCGGTGGAGCACAGGCAGCATTGGCTGAGGTTGGTATCCAACTTTTTGGCGGTGTTTCTGGCAATGCAGATGATGCAGTAAAAGCTTATCTAGAAGGAAATCTTGACTTTAATCCAAATATACAGTGTAATCATCATGGACATGGACATTCCTGTGGTGAGCATCATAGTCACGCACATTCCTGTGGCGAACAGCAC
>Ga0129308_1003597_pt1 | contig 10870 bp, 7 predicted proteins | sample L827metagenome_FD_94440 | JGI IMG/M metagenome (GOLD analysis project Ga0129308, IMG submission 94440) | Ring-tailed lemur group fecal microbial communities from Wisconsin, USA - L827 metagenome | ecosystem: Host-associated > Mammals > Digestive system > Large intestine > Fecal | place: USA... | reverse complement strand
TACGTCAGGGCCGCATCGATCTCGACGGCTACATGCTCTATCAGTCGAGCCAGGGCAGCACAACCGTCCTCGACAATATGTTCATGGCCTCCGAGGTCTTCGATTCACGCCGCCCGACGCCTGTTGTCGCGAACGGCGAGGGCTGACCGCCCTCTTCTATCAGCAGCAGCCCGACGCCTGCTACCACGAACGGCGGGGGCCCGCCTGCCGCAAAAGCGGGGACTTGATCCCCGCAAATACATCAAAGGAGTTTTTCACATGAAGTTTATTTATCCTGCCATTTTCCACAAGACCGGGGACGGCCGTTTCCACGGCTATTTCCCGGATCTCACCGACTGCCGCGCAGAGGGCGACACGATCGACGACGCCGTCGAGAACGCGAATGCAGCCGCCTACGACTGGATCACGGTCGAGCTCGAGGACGACGGCCACCTGCCGCCTGTCTCCGATCCGAAGGATCTCACCTTGAAGGAAGGCGAAATTCTCCGTCACATCTCGGTTTCCTACCGTTTCATGGAGGGATGGGAAGAATAATCCCATCCCTCAGTTTTTCTGAATATGCATATAGCTGTGCCCTGACAGCGTCCGGTTCGTCGCGATCAGCAGCACGAGCACCGCTGTCCCCGCGAGGAAGCCCGCCCAGTTAAAGATTCCCGTCAGAATCAGGATCAGCATCCTCATAAATTTCACCGCATATCCCAGCTCAAAATTCGGCTGCGTGTAGTTTGCCACCGCGACAAACGCCATGTACAGCATTACCTCCGAATTGAACCACCCGGAATTGACCGAAAATTCTCCGAGCACGAGACCGGCGAAGATGCTGAGCGGCGTACTGAGCATGTTCGGCGTGCTGAGCGCCGCGAGCCGCAGTCCGTCGATCACGAGCTCAAGAATCAAAAGCTGCCAGATCAGCGGCAGATTGATCCTGTCCGTGACCGTGATGAAGCCGAGCCATGACGGAATCCACTGCTGGTTCTGCATCAGCAGCAGAAAAACGGGCGTCAGGTACACGGTCAGCAGCAGAATCAACACGCGCGCAAGCTTCAGATACAGCGACGTCCACGCCGGGAAATAGTAGTCGTTCGCCTCCTCGATCATATCGAGAATCGAGGTCGGCAAAATCATCGCCGACGGCGAATTGTCCACAAGCACGGCGATCTTGCCTTCCATCAGGCAGGCGCAGGTCGTGTCGGGACGCTCCGTATACTTGAATTTCGGGAACGGATTATACCACCGCGTTCCGAGCAGCGCCTGGGCGAGACTCTGCTGGTTCATGCACAGATCCGGCGTCTCGATCTGCTGGATCCGGCTGCGGATATTCCCAAGCAGCTTCTTATCGACCAGATTTTTCATATAACAGATCACGACGTCCGACCGCGACGACGATCCGACCTCCAGCATCTCCATGACTAGCTGGGGATCCCGGATACGCCTCCGGATCAGCGCCGTGTCAAAGACAACCGTCTCCACAAAGCCGTCCCGCGAACCGCGCAGCGATTTGTCCCGGTCCGGCTCCTCAACGCCCCTGACCGGGTACGTACGGCAGTCAAGCGCGATCGCCGCCTCATAGCCGTCTATGAACAGCACTGTCACGCCCGAGAGCACATTCCTCACGATCTCATCGAATTTGCCGAAGACGTCGACCTCCACATACGGCACGTACTGCTGTACAAATTCCGTCGCCGACTCCGGCATCTCTCCCTCCTGCACGCCGAAGAACGAATCCATAATCTTCAGCATCGCCTCATCCTTCGTCATGCCATCCAAAAAGTAAAACGACGCGTCCTTTCCGCCGATCCTGATATCGCGCCTGATCAGGTCGAAGCTCTCCTGAACCGGAAGAAGCTCCGCCATACGGTCGTTATTTTCACAAAGCTTCTGAAAAACCTGCTGTGATTCCGGCATCTGTCCTGCCTCCCATTCTACAACACAGCCTGACAGAAGCTGTCAGGCTGTGGTTACTGGGAATAGTATGGCCCGGACCGGGCGTTTTTATTCTTCAAAAATGAAAAACACTCACTGTTCATACCGCGACTGGATCACCTTCTGGACCGCCGGAGCGATCGGGGCCGGAACAGGCTGCGGCTTCGCCAGAAAATATCCCTGCACATAGTCTGTGCCAAGCCTCATGACACATTCAAGCTCGGCCAGTGTCTCGACACCCTCCGAAATGATTTTCATCCCCTTCTCATGCGCATATTCAATGATATTTTTCAGGATCCTGCATTTGTCGGGATTCCTGTCAATGCCGCGGACAATCTCCATATCCACCTTGATATACTGGGGCGCGACAAACAGAATGACCATATCGCCATTGTAGCCGCTCCCATAGTCATCCACCGCCACGGCAGCGTTCCATCTGGCCATGCGCTTTTCTTTCCGCTCGTGGTACTCCTTATTCACGATCTCGCTCTCCGTCACCTCCAGAACAATGCGGCTTAAAAGATCCGGATACATCCGCTCCAGCTTCTCGGCCTTTCTGGACGGCATTGTCTGATTGGAAATGGAGTTGATGAACAGGCGGCAGCTCTCCGGGACGAGTCCGTCCCGCCTGTAAGCATGGTACGCCTCCATCGAGCGGAACCAGGTGAGAATCTCCACCTGCTCCAACTGTCCTTCCTGCTTCGCAATGCGCAGGATATCGGACGGGCTTTTCAGCGTCGGAGTCTGAGGACGCATCAACGCCTCGTAGCCAAAAACGCTCCCGTCCTTGCAGTCCACAATCGGCTGGAAGAAAAACCGGACCTTGCCCTCTCCAAGAATCGTCTGAAAATCTCGTTTCTCCGCGAGCAGATAGGAATTTTCCATGTAATCCTGCTTCGAAAATTCTTCAAGATGATTTCTCCCGGAGCGCTTTGCCTGATACATGGCATAATCCGCATACTGCTGCAAAACCTTCAGAGACGTCGTATCTTCCGGGTACCACGCGATACCGCCCGATACGCAGACCGGGTACTTTGACTGGTCCGAAAGCTCGATCGCACAGGTGCTCAGAGCATCCGACAGCTTCTGTATCTCGTTCCTCACCTCTTCCTCCCCGGAATACCCATAGTAAAACAGGTTAAATTCATCTCCGGAGATCCTCGCAACAATCGTATGCTCCGGCGTATTGTTCCGGAAGCATTCCGCAGCCCCTTTGATATAGCGGTCTCCGTACTCGTGGCCGTACGTGTCATTGACCGTTTTCAGATTGTCCAGATCCAGCATGACAAGCGCGGCAGTCCTGATCCGCTCCGACCGCTCCTCAAACAAATCCTTCATGATCCTGCGGAACGCCCTGCGGCTGATCAGCCCGGTCAATGCATCATGATCCCGCTCATATTCAATCGCATTTTTCTCGATGATACTCTTCGTGACATTTTCAACCGTGCCGATATACGTCGTACCATTCACGATCTGCTTCATCTTGATATAGCGAAAACCATTCTCCTCCGGCAGGCGGTACAGGTATTCATTTTTTTCAAAATCAGGAGTGACCAGATAGCCGTTGTAGACCTTAAACGCCTCCCGCAGCCCCTCAATCGTAATCCCCTGCACACTTTTTTCGAAATCCAGGAACAGCTCAAAGAAATTATCCGACAGATAAATGCTCCCTGTCTCCCTGTCGTACTCGAAGCCCGCCATCTCAATACTCGCCATCTTGAGAATTTTGGAAAATTTGGCGGCATTGCTGCGGAGATCCTCATTGAGCTTCTCCGTTTTGCGGGCCAGACGGTCAATTTCCGTAATATGCGTGCGTCCAAGCACGACCTGACCGCCCGTCCTCGACGCCTCCATCTCATCCGCAAGCCGCCTGATTGGTCTCGCGATATAGTAGCTGACCGACAGGCTGCACGTAACGCCCAGCATCAAGGTCAGGACAAAAACAAGCATAAAAATCCTGCCGACTCCGTTTGCGAAGGCATACAGATCCTTCTCGTCAACGATTCCCACCAGCGTCCAGACCTCATCGCTGTACGGCGTGTTGGAATTATACAGCCTCATATCGCTCACCGATGCGTACAGGTCATTTTCGCCCGAGGTGATCTTGTACATCTCCTCTGTTTTCTCAAGCTCGGTAATTTCCGAAGAATGCCTATATTTGTAGCCCGTGGCAAAAACATTTTCAAGCGTCAGACCGCCCTGACTGTGAACCGCCAGCAGATAACTGCCTGCGGAATCCTCTTCCAGCTCATCCTCCGGGAGCAGCTTCCTCAGATAGTCGAGCGTCAGGTCGATTCCCAATACGCCGTACACACTGCCCTCCCTGCTGATCAGTGGGACAGAGAAAGTAATCGCCTCCACACCGCTTTCATTGAGGACAAAATTTTTTCCCCAGTACCCCATATCCTTTGCAATATAACCCTTTTCATTATGTAATGCCTGCTGATACGGCACATAAAAGAAATCCGGGTACTCATGCTGCCGCTTCCCAAATTCAAAACACGGCTTCCAGTAGGTATCCGTCGTGATACCGCTGGATGCGGCCAGCTCGATCGGCGCATACTCCAGCAGCAGATCGCCGTTATCGGACGAAAAGCCCGAGAGCGGATCTGTATCCCTGATATAAATTCCTGTCTTGTCCTCAAGTCCCAGGTCCAGGTCTTCATTGCTGAAAACAACGTAAATCCCGGTCACTCGCAGCGCCCGCATACTGCTCACAAGCTTGTCCAGTATTTTTGAGAGCAGCGGCACGGCGTTCGCGGAATTCTGATCCAGCGTTTCAAAATCGATCATTTCCTCATCCGCAAGAACCCGCGCAGCGGAATTGATGTATTCCGCGGTGGATTCCAGCGACGACCAGCTCCGCACCATCTCATTTTGAAGGTACTCGCTTCGGTTTATGACCTTCTGATCCACAATATCCCTGGCATTCTGCCTCAGATGATCCGGCAGGCGCCCTGCGAAGTACAATCCCAGGAAAATCGAGCTTTCTACGATTGCAAAAGCGCACAGCGGAACCAGCAAGTAGCGAAAAATAGTTCTGGTTTTCTTTTTCATTCGGTAACAATAGCCTCCAGCCGCTCTTTTATTTCCTGATACCACGTATCAAAATACTCATCCGTACAGAATTCCGCCGACGCTTCTTCCAGCGTCATGCCATCCGACAGCCTCGACTTCACAGTTTCACGGTCCGCGTCAGCTCTGTCCTGTATGAAATCCCCCAGAATATCACGTCCCTCGCTTCCATTCTTAAAGGGCTTGGCCGTATACATCTCGTTCTCATTGACGGTCTCCAGACTGTACTCCAGCGTCTTCCTCACATTGTCCGCGATCTCCACATTGTCCGCGATCTTCTCCATGCTGTTCGCGCTCTTTGTCACAGGAATATAGCCGCTCTCAATCGAAAAGCGGATGTTCTGTTCATCCTGCGTCAGCCATTTCAGGAATGTGGCGGAAGCAAGCTCGGTCTTTTCGTCCGATTTCGCAACGACCATTCCCGCGCCCTGCTGCACCGCGTACGCCTCTCCGTCTTCAAACCGCGGGCAGGCCATTACCTCCATCTCAATCGGATAGCTCTCCTCATCGCTGAGGATCACCTCTCCCGGAAAATAAGTGGCGCTGGAGGACGAGGAAACGCAGCAGATAATATCTCCGGTCTTGATATCGTCGGAGCGAAAGCGCCCCTTCGCGGCAAAATATCCTTTCATATAAGGAATGTAATAGCAATCCCAGAGCTTTTTCACCACATCCCGTTCAAAATGAAGCACCGTCCTGCCATTCTCACGGGCAAAAATCTCCCCTGCAAGCTGCCGGTAACCGATAATCATATAATTGGCCATCGAATCTCTTCCGAAAAATGCCTCTCCGTCATTCGGCGTATCCGTCTTTGCGTCAGTCCATTCATAATACTGCTGTGCGACACGGCAGAGTCCCTCCACCGTACTCAGGTCCTCCCTGTCAGCTCCCGTATCGTCCGCAAACAGCTCCCAGTCTGTCTCATTGATCATCATCACCTCTACGGATTTGGCCACGGGCAGAATCTTCAGGCTGTCGGAACCCAGATAGCCCTCCTCAAGATAACCGTCCACAAAACGGTCAAGCTCCTCCTTCGAAAAATACTGAGTAAGATCCGCAGCATATCCAAGCTCGTTCACCTCATAGGTCGTATCTGCATACGCCGCAAAAATGTCGGGCACATCCTCCGCTCCTGCGTCCTTGCGGATCGCGGCAAGCAGATTATGATTCAGATCGTCGATCGTCCCCTGGCTGGTACCCTCCACGACAACGCCCTTCTCCCGGCCTTCCGTGCTGTTGAACTCCTCCGCCAGCTCGTCAAATGCGCGCTGCTGGGCGCCGTTATAATAATGCCAGACTCTCACAACAGTTGGATTATCCTTGTCCAGTATTTCCTTTTTCCCACAGCCGGCCGCTGCCAATGCCAGGCAGACAAGCCAGACTGTCCCCGTCCTTTTCCTCATCCCGCTAACTCCTCCCTGTCCGTGTTCAGACCGGTCCCTTATCTGAAAATAATCAGGTAAAACCTTCCATCTTGGTATTATTATACAAATAAAAGTCTGAATTAGCAAACAGTATTTGTTTCACTTGCACCCTTTTCCACAATCTGTTATAGTTGCTGTATCCGGCGGCAGCGCGCCGCCGCAATGGGAGGATAGAAAATGAAGGGACAAAAGAATTTTTTCGGCAAATGGAAGCTGCTCGCGCCTTTCGTGCTTGTGCTCTGCCTGATGTCCGGCCTGTCTGCGTGGGCGGCCGTCGCGGATATTTCGGAAGCTGTGGCGGCCGAACCCGGCTCGTTCGCCAGGCGCGACGGGCGGCGGGCCTACACGTATGAGGACGGAAGCTTTGCCTCGGACTGCCTGCTGCTGATTGACGGCAGGACGTACCTCTTTTCGGAGGACGGCTACCGGCTCTCTGGCTGGCAGACAATCGGGAATGACCGCTATTATTTCGGAACCGATGACGAAGGGTATCTGTACAAAAACCGCTGGCTGGTCACGAAAAACAATACATACTACCGTCTCAAAAAGAACGGAAAGGCCGCCAGAGGATGGCTCACCGTAAAGGGGAAAAAGTACTACTTTAACCGTTCAAACAACAAACGGTATTACGGCCTTAAGACGATCAGCGGCAAGAAATACTATTTCGGCACGAAAAAGCAGGGCTATATGTACCGCAACCAGTGGGTGACCTACAAGAAAAAGCTCTACTATTTCCGCAACAGCGGCACGCCGCCCAGAGGCTGGACGACGATCGGCGGCAATGAATACTATTTCACGAAAGCCGGCTACGCCTGGACCGGCACGCACACGATCGGCGGCATCAAATGCTGCTTCGACAAGAAGGGCGTACTGCTTTACAAGGGAGCGAAGCTCGCCATCTCGTCCGACTGCGCTTTTTTGATCAATGCGGATACCGGAGAAACGCTCTATGCGAAACGTGCTGACACGAAGCATGCGATCGCCAGCACGACCAAGATCATGACCTGCATCCTCGCACTCGAGAAATGCTCGCTCGACGAGAAGGTGACGGCTTCGGAATACGCAGCCTCGCAGGAGGAAACGAAACTGTTCCTGCACCCGGGTGAGGTCTTCTACCTGAAGGATCTGCTGTACTCGCTGATGGTGCCGTCCCACAACGACTCAGCCGTCGCGATCGCGGAGCACATCAGCGGCACGACACAGAAGTTTGCGAAGCTCATGAACAAGAAGGCGAAGAGTCTCGGCTGCACGTCGACGAACTTCGTGACGCCGAACGGTCTCGACAATTACACGCTCGCGGACGGCACAGTGAAGTACCTGAACCACTATTCGACGGCGCGCGACCTCGCCAAAATCGCACGGTACGCATACCAGAACGAAATGTTCCGCACGATCGTCTCCACAAGGAAGTACAGCTTCACGAGCATCAGCGGATACCCCTACTCATTCGAAACGACGAACGCGTTATTCAAGCAGCTCTCCGGCGTCACCGGCATGAAGACCGGCTTCACGAACAAGGCCGGACAATGCTTCGTCGGAAGCATCGAATCGCCGGGCGGAAATACCTACATCTGCGTCGTGCTCGGCGGCAGCACCAGCAACGCGCGCTGGGAGGATGCGAAGACGCTGCTGCAATATGCTTATCGGCAGGGATGAATCGCTTATGTGTACTTAAAAAATATTTCAAAATTCGCCACATCCACCCTTGATAAAAAGCTCTCTTTCGCATATAATATAAGTGAAAGAAGAGCTTCTTTCCTTCGCTAAACGATGACGAGTGACGGTTCCGACTCGTCGGTAAAATAAAAACTGACCGAGCGAAGATGATGTGTGACGGTTCTGACACATCGGTAAAATAAAAATTGACCGGGCGAAGAAATCCCGGCGAGGTTGACTCCAACTGGTCGACCTCGCTTTTTTATGCTGTGAGGTGTCGAAAAATGGAATATGATTCAGAATTATCCCTCTTATCATCAAAATTCACCCAGGACTACCCTCCTGCTGCATACCCTGAACTGATGCATAAACACGGCCGGCCATATACCTGCCTGCTGATCGAAGCGCATGATGACTACTTTATCTGTGTTCCATTCCGTTCTTCCATAGGGCACAAAAATGCATTCCTGTTCACTGGAACTGCCCGTTCAAAGAAATCAAAATCCGGGCTGGACTATACAAAAATCGCAATCATCAAAGACAGCGATTATTTTGATTCGGCCACAGCCGCCATTGTCGATCAGGATGAATATGCTGAGATGATGAGGAATCTTCCAACCATAGTCCGGGAAGCTACTGACTACGTAGATACATATATCAACCATGTTAACGGGACAGCCCCAATGCATCCGAGGGCATTTGCCAGAAAATATCAGTATTCCACACTTCCGTATTTTCACGACATCATGGGAATTTAAGAGTTTGCAACAGCAGGCTCTTTTTTTATTCCTCCCACAGCAGCCCCTTCTTCCCAAAATGTCCGCTTTTCTAACCTGATCGCATAGGCGATCTGCATTCTTTTATCAATCTCCTCCCAGCTTTCCGGCCAGGAAAATGCTTGTCGGGCCGTCCGCTCCGCCGATGATCGCGATCGAATGATCCCCCTCATAATACAGCTCCGGCTTCGTCCCGTTAAATCCGAGCAGGACGAGCAGTTCCTCCACGCTCCCTGCAGATTCGCCGTATGTCTTGAGATCCTCCTGCGTCACCTCGTTGCCCGCGAACCAGTCGGCGTCATAGTATTCCGTGATCATGCTCTGCACCCCGTCGCCAGCTTCCTGATCCGCAAAATATTCTGAGAGCACTCCCGCGTCGTCTGTACACGGATATTCAAAGACAACCGCATCAAGGTTCCCGATCAGGGCGAGGAATACGCCCGCCGGACGGTACAGGTCGGCGTACAAGGTCGGGAACTGCAGGCTGTCGTCTGACAGGGACGATGCCCCTGCCTCACTGTCTGCTGCAGTGTCCTGTCCGGCCGTCTGCGCCATTCCATTGTTGGATTCCTGATCCGGCTCTGGCTGCTGTGCCGCGTCGCTGTCTGATTCGCTATCTGGCCCTGGCTGCTGTGCCGCGTCACCGTCTGATTCGCTATCCGACCCTGGCTGCTGTGCCGCACCGCCGCCCGTCAGGGGCTCCGGCCCATCGTTTAGCTTCAGGCGCAGGGTATAGGGCCGCTCATCTGTCTCGAGCTCCATCGTGATTTTCGTGTCCGGGAGATACGGCCGCAGAAGCTCGAGAAGTGCTCCGTCCGCCGGCGCGTCGCCCACATACGGATTCCTTTTCGCGTAAAGCTCTTCTGCAAGCTGCAAAAGCTCCGGCGCCAGCTCTGTCATTTTCTCTGTTACCACCTCTTCTGTCTGACTGTCCTGAACCAGTCCGGCTTCTGTCAGATGTTCTTCCGTTTCCATCCCTTCTCCGATCTCCGTCTCTGCCTTTACAGCCGGCCCTGCCACGCCCTGGCAAAGCAGTCCGGCTCCAAGTACCACCGCAGCAGCGAACGCGGCGGCCTGCGTCTTCTTCTCCGGCTGTCTGTACCACAGAATCCGGTCAATTCTTTTCTTCATATCATGCTTCCCCCTGTTCTCTCCGAAGGCAGGAGCGGCAAACACGGTTCTGCTCTGCCGCACCGCCATCGCAAGCAATGTCTCACAGTAATTCTCCTTCTGATCCTCCCCGATCCGCCGGATCACGCGCTCATCACAGCACTGCTCCAGTTCTCTCCCGAATACGCCATACAGCGCCCACAGCGGCAGATTGAACCAGTGAATCCCCATCACCGCATACGCAAGCACATTCCAGAGCTGGTCTCCGTGACGGATATGCTCGCGCTCATGACAGAGTACATACCCGCGCGCTTCTCCCGCCAGACCTGAGATCAGGTAAATTCTCGGCCGCAGCACCCCCGCAATGCATGAGGACGCAATTGCATCAGACTCGTAAATCCGGTCCTCCGTGCGGATTGCAAAACGCAGTCTCCTGCGAAAGCAAAACGTCGAGAAGATCCCAAAGCCCCAGACGGCAAGGACGCCTGCCAGCCAGATTGCGGCAAATACCGCCTCCCGGCCGCCGCCCATGAGACCGGAATGAGCTCCGATGATCACCGTCTCTGATTCTGCGGGATCATTCCCGTCTGTCAAGCCGCCACCCGGACTAACCGCGCTCTCTCCTGCATCCTGAGTTGGTGACAGAGCCTCACCGCCGTGTGTTCCGTCCTGCCCCGGCGCAGCCTGCCTCCCGGCAAGACGGCTGCCATTCTTCCTCTCCACGCCGTCTATCCCGGCAATCCTGCCTGTGCCGGAAAGACCGATGAAAGCGAACCCCTGGTCGACCGCCCTGTCAAAGCCGCTGAATATGCCGCCCGGCACCGGGATCGCAACAGGACAGACGAGCCGCACGGCTGCAGCCGCCCACAGCACCAGAACTACGGACCGTGAGACCGGCAGGCGGCG
>Ga0129308_1003596_pt1 | contig 10872 bp, 9 predicted proteins | sample L827metagenome_FD_94440 | JGI IMG/M metagenome (GOLD analysis project Ga0129308, IMG submission 94440) | Ring-tailed lemur group fecal microbial communities from Wisconsin, USA - L827 metagenome | ecosystem: Host-associated > Mammals > Digestive system > Large intestine > Fecal | place: USA... | reverse complement strand
GGCGCAGCCCACGATGCCGCCGAAGATGTGGGCGAACTGGGAGATGCCGTCAGGCTGCAGGGCGGCGAAGATCTGACCGCCGATGAAGATCACCGCGACGAGGATAAGCGTGAGCGGGATAGAGCCCTTCTCATAGCTGGCAAACGAAGAAAGCAGGATCATCGCGAAGACGATGCCGCTCGCACCCATCAGACCCGTGCTGAAGAACAGGTTGTTAAACACTGCCGTGACGAACGCGGTGATGAGGATGAGCAGGAGGGTCTTGATGCTGCCGTACTTCTCCTCAATCAGGGGGCCCACGATGAGGAGCAGCGTGATGTTGGCGATCCAATGCTGGAAGTCGGCGTGACCAAGCACGTACGTGAACATGCGCACGAAACCGAGCGGGTCGAGCGCCGAGGTGCGGTACGTGCTGAAAAGCAGCGTGTTGGTTGCGCCGCCCGTGATGAGCCCCAGCAGCAACGCCACAAGCGACAGAGCCGTGAAGCCGAGGATCACCGGCGAGTTGAACTTGATGGGAATCGGGGTGCGCGGCTTTTTCTCCTTGGGAAGGTCGACCTTCGGGGTGAAGGGAGTCTTCAGACTAGACGGCTTCTTCGTCGCCGTCGATTCCGCGCCGCCTTGCACTGGAGCGTTCATGGGCATCTGCTCAGTACCCTTCGTCTCATCCATCGCAAACCGCCTTTCATCCAAAAACGGGTCGTGCGCCTATCTTAGCAGCATGCCCGTTGCATCGCATAACGCGGTTTCAATTTGTAACGATGTCTAGTATCATGTACATAACGAACGCTATAATTCTGCTTCAGTTAGTTGCAAAGGAGGAACAATGTCCGAACTCACGGCAACAGTTGCAGAAACCCGCGCCAACTTCTCCAAGATTGCCGCGACCGTTTCTTCCACAAAGCAGCCTGTCACAGTCTTTCGGAACTCGAAGCCATGGGTTGTCATCGCACCGGTATCTGAGGACCACATTCCAAATATAGACTGGTCAAAGCAGGACGTCATATCCATGGATGTCAGAACCCGTACGACAACACTGCCAGCAGACTGGGACTGCGCCGAAGATGACGGACTCTACGATGACCTGGCATAAGCCCTCGGTCGGAGACGTCTGGCTTGCCTATGTTGAGTTTGCCGATCATCCTGGCATCGGCAAGGTGAGGCCAGTTATCGTTCTTGACGTTCAAGACGGGCGCTGCCTGGTCATAGCGGCAAAAGTTACTTCGAAAGACCTCAGGGCAGACGGCTCGGGCAAATGTCTGCCCATCCTCGACTGGCAAGAATGCGGTTTAAGAAAGCCCTCGTTCGTACGTATAGACCAGGTATTCGAGCTATCGTACGAAAAGCTCCTGCGCGAGGCTCCAATTGGCCGCGTTAATCGGGCCTATGTGCAGGTCATCACAAGTTACCTGGAGTTTTAGACAACCAGATGCAACCATGACAACGCCCGCGTTTTGGCAGCAATGCCAGAACGCGGGCATTTTTTACTACATTCCTGCGAATTCCCAGGTGGCGTCGGTGGCGAGGAGGATGACGTTGTCGGGGGCGTCGGTGCTGTCGGGCGAGAGAGGGATAACGTGGACGTGAGCAAACTCGCCCTCGAGGGCCTCGACGTACTGGTGCAGGAACGTCGATTTCGGGCCCTCGAGCGTTGAGACGACATTGGCGATGAGGACGCCGCCTGGGTTCAGGCAGGTGTGGGCGTTGCGGATGGCCGTTGGACTCGCAAGGGACGCAACGGGCTTCTTACCAGCAAATACATCGAAAACCATGGCGTCATAGCGCTGACCAAAACCAGCACCGTAGCGACGACGCGCCTGGCGGGCAAACTCAGAGTCACACGCGACATCGCCGGTCACGCGCTCGGCATGGTCGGTCTGGCACGCGGCATCGCCGACCTCGCACTCGGCCCCATCGACCTCATTCGCGATGTCACTGGGTCCACGGTTGTCAGCAGTCCTGCACGCGGCATCCCCGGTCACGCGCTCGGCACGACCGATTCCACAGCCCTCTCCCTCAAGCTCCTCTCGCACCACGCGGGACAGATCGGCCAGGTAGTCACAACCGTCGGCACATATCCTGCCCAAGTCGTAGGTCCCACCGAAGGGATAGTCAGAGAGGTACTCCGCGAGATAGAAATCCGTGAGCGCAATGCGCGTGATGGCCGAGTCAATTTCGACCACGTCCATGTGCACCTCGGGACACGTCGCGATGATGTGCTTGGGGTAGGCGTACCCGCCACCGCCCACCATAAGGACGCGCTCGATGTCGGGCTTGGCATCAAACATCAGGTCGAAGGCCAGATAGTAGTCGAAGACCGGTTCGGCTCGGTATTCTTCGTCCACGTACGTCGCCGACTGCACGCTGCGCCCCACAAGCAAGAGACGCACCGGACGGCCGTCGGGCCCTGTCGTGGTGCACACAACGGCCGGCCCAAACTTGGTACGGTAAAAGCGCGGGTCAGCCTTGCGCACGCCATATGCCAGCAGCGCCGAAGCCCCCGCGACGCCAAGGGCCCCCAGGGCAAACCCGATGCTCTTCTTCGACAAACCCATGTCCCTTCCAGCCCCTATCCCTCGACCACAATCTCGGGATACGAGCGTAAATCATCCTCAACGAGGCCGTAGCCCAGGTAGTTGTTCACGTAGTGCTCAGGCCCCACAACATCGCTTTCATCGGCCCCGACCAGGCACACGGCGTGCGGGCCATCGGAAACATCCAGGTAGACCAGGCCGTTCTCGTCGGACTGCACATCAACACGCTCGCTTGCGTCCACCTCAAGCGTCGCAGCGCACCCAGGCAGCGCGGCACCACTTGCGTCGACCAGGCGGACGACCGCCACCCAACCGGCAGGCTCGTAGCCGCCGCGCAGCTGCAGGCGCTCCAACGTGCCCGCATACAGGGGAAGCGATGGGGACTCGGCGTCGTTGTCATCGCTGGCAAGCTCTACCAGATAGTTTTGGAGTATCTCGAGCTCACCGCCCAAATCGGCCATGGGGTCGATGCCAGCCACAGCGGCATAGGAGTCGCCGCCGGCCATCACGTAGCTGTTGGAGACGAGGAGCAGAGGCGTATCGTCGTCGGCGAGGTCGAGCGGCTCGGCCGCACCTTCGAGCGTGATGGATTGCACGCGGGCACCCGCTTCGGCATTGGGGTCGCACACCACGTCGCAGCCCGCCATCTGCAGAAAACCGCCCGAGACAGCCTCCTGGAGCAGCATGCCCGTCTGCTCATCTTGGCCCACCATGCTAGAGAACGACCCCTCAAACAGGTCGCGCAGCACCCGGGGCGTGACCTTCTTCAGCACGACGGTGTTGGAGAAGGGGAACGTCGCCACGAGGTTGCCCATCGAGACCATGCCGCGGGCAAATGCCTCGCGGATGCCGCCGCCGTTCTCCACGGCGACAACGGGCATGCTCTCCAGCCCCTCGCCTTCGAGGTAGGCACCCGCCGCTGCGCGAAACGCGTCGCACACGACGTCGCCCAGGTTCGTCTCCACCGCGCGCGTGGGAGCGGAGATGGCACTCTCGGAGAGCCACCCAGCCCAGAGTGTGGTGGGCGTGTCGAAGAGCATCTGCGCCATGAGCGCCTCTTGCTCGGCGCTGACCTCGGCCAGAACCTCAGCCACCTCGGGGGCAGGATCCGTGGCCTGCGCCACTGTCTCTGGGTCAAGCAACTCCTCGATGGCAGAGACCGAACCGTCGGCATCAAACGCAAGCGTCAACTTGCCGACGTTTGCCAGATTGCAGCCCGTCTGTGCGACAAGCACGCCGTTGACCTCGACGTTCTCAACCGTATGGCTATGACCGTCCACGATGGCGCAGAGCATGGCGGCCTCTTCGGGCTCAAGCTCTGCAGCCAGGTCCACAGCGCGGCACGACACGGGGCCGTCGCCCAGGTGGCACAGGGCCACGATGGCGTCGACCCCCTGCGCGGCAAGGTCGGCGATGCAACGCCGGGCCGTCTCGACCTCGTCTTCAAACTGCAGGCCTTCGACGTTTGCCGGGGAGGTGCTGTGGCTGGTAGAGGCGGTGGTGATGCCGAAAACGCCGATGTGGCGGCCGGCGCACTCCAGCACCGCAGTTGCGCCGTCGCCGCATGCGCCCACGCCCGCCAGCAGCGCGTCGCCCGAGTCCTTGCGCACGACATTAGCGCTCAGCATCGGGAACTCAGCCGCCTCGGCGTTTGTGAGCAGCGCTTCCTGGCCGAAATCAAACTCGTGATTGCCCAGGCACATGGCGTCATAGCCCGCGGCGTTCATAAGCTCGATGGCAGAGGCGCCCTTCGAGAGCGACACGACCGGCATGCCCTGCGTCGCATCGCCTGCATCAACCAGCAGGCTGTTGGGGGTGGAGGCGTGCAGGCCCGCCACGTAGTCGATGCCAACGGCCGAGGAACCGTCTCCCTGCAGGTGGCCGTGAACGTCGTTCGTGTGGTAGATGACGACCTGGTCAGCGCGGGCCCCCTCGCCAGCGAGCGCCCGGCCCTGCCCCAGCGGCACCACGCCAGACGCAGCCGCCAGCGCGGCCGCCCCGCATGCACCCGCGACCACAGTGCGGCGCGTGGGACGAGACAGGGTAGCACCAATTGCAGGGATGACATCGAGGAAGCGGGTATCGATCACGGCAGCTCAGCTCCTTCAGTTTGCGCGCCCAGCAAAGCCAGAAGGACCAGCCAAGCGCATCGCGTGTTGGCAGCATGGTAGCAAGTCTTGGCTGCCGCAAACGCCAAAAGAAGGCGCAGGAAACGTAAACGGTTTGTCCGCAATGGAATCCCGAAGCCGCACGCGGCTTTTCGCAGTCCCAAGCCTTACGGCAAAAGCAGCGCGTCATACAGCATACGCGGCATGACGTTCGTCAACATATGAGCGGCTTCCTCAGGAGGAGGCGTCGTATCGAGACGGTACCATTCGGTCAGAATTTTCGTCTCAAGCTTGACCCAGCTGTCCAGGCAAAACATGAGCTCATCGTTAATCTCCACCTGTCGGTAGTCCTGAAGCGTCTCAAGCAGGGCGCATTTTCTGAAATGCGGCATGACAGTGCGCTCCGTCGAAATGTTGAGCGTGTATTGAGTCGCAATGCGGAAGAAGTCCTTCTCGCGAGACAACAGGCGGATATGGTTGACGTAGCCTGTCTCACAATCGATGGTTCGCCCCACCTCTACCAGGTAAAAACGGTGCACGAATGTTGGCCACCACCAGTGAAGGCTATACTTGTCGGCAAAATGTCGATAAAAAGCCTGCCGAGATATTCCCGCCCGGGCGCACAGCTCGGTCACCGTAATTTGATCAAGCGACCGATCGACCGCGTGCATGATCCTCAGTTTTTCCTGCACGTCGGGATCGTCGAGAAAACTGTCGGGCTCTGGTATCAAAGGCTGACGTCCCATGGCATACCCCACTCCCCTGTGCGGCGCCGCGCGGCGACATACGCACGCGCGACGCCAATCCCTAAGGGAAGTATAGCCCCGTTACGGAAAGGTCAGGCGATGCAAGCCCACGTTCCTCGGCGGCGGCCCTCAGATCGGCCCAGGTGCCGAGGTGGTCAATCTCCAACGCCTTGCACACCTCGTCGCATGCACCGCACTGGATGCACTCGAAGAGACCTGCCTGCACAGCCTCAATCACACGATCACCCTGGTCATACGGGTCATAATGACGCAAAGCTATGGCAATGAGCTGCGTGGGGCCCGCAAATTTCTTGAGACCCTTCTCGGCCACGACGGGACAGTTTGCCGTGCACACGCAGCAGCGCGAGCAATGCTCGAGCGGATCCATCTTTGCATAGAGCTCCGGGTCGACCGGAACAGCCAGGTCCTCAGCCGTGAGCGCCTTGGCGCGCTGGCGACGCATAGTGACAGCCACGCGGTCGGTGACCTTCGTCTTGTCCACGATAAGGTCGCGCACGACCGGGAAGTTCGGCAGCGGAGCCACGAGGTTCTCGCCTTCCTCGCTCACCAGGGTCACGCACGCCAGGCACGGCTTGCCGTTGAGCGAAACAGCACAACGGCCGCAGTCACGCCCTCGGCAGCTGAAATCGAACACGACAGGCTCTTGGCCGTCATTGATGGCCGTAATCGCCTCAAGAACGGTCATGTTCTCATGCCAGTCAACCTCATAGTCGACGACGTAGGGGCGCTCGTCAACGGACGGATCGTATTTCTGAATACTAACCTTCATCGCTCGTCTCCTTTACGCGATGGCCGCATGGCGATATGCCAGGGCTAGTCCTCAACCGTGACGACAGGGGCCTTCTCGCACGTGATGTGCCCATCGTTATAACGGGCGTGAACGTTGCACAGCCAGTTGGTGTCGTCAACTTCGGGGAACTCGGGACGGAACATATGCCCGCGCGTTTCCTCGCGGAACGCCGCGCTCAGGGCCGCAGCCTCGGCGAGATCAAGCAGGTTGTAGTTCTCGATGGCGCATTTCCAGTCCGTGTTGAACACGCGCGACATATCACCGAGCGTCATGGTCGGCATCTCCTCGGCGCGAATGCGTGCAAGCTCAGCAATGCCGGCCTCAATGTCAGCCGTGGGACGCGCAGGCTGGCAGGCCTGATAGCAGGCATGCTGAATCATACGGCGAATCTCCTGCGGCCTCTTGCCGCCCGTGCGCTCGAACAGCTCATGCAGACGGTCGTACTCGGCACCCACCACGGCCTCGTCGAGCGCGGGAAGGTCGAGGCCGTCCATGTAATCAACGGCGCACTTCACGGCAAAGGAACCGTTTCGTGGGGCCACGTTGACCGAGCTGCCGCCCTGAGCACCCGAGAAGCCGCCGCCACGCGCATGGAAGAGACCGGCCAGACCATCAACCATGAGGTGCTCGTCAGCAACGGGGTTGCCGGCACGCTCATACGCCTCAAGGCACACCTCGAGCTTGGTACCCTCGACGTCGATGCCGAAAACGTCTTTCCAAAGCTCGATGTTGCGCTTGTACGTCTCGCCGATGGCCTCGAACGCCTCGTGGGAGGAGAAGTCCACGTAGACGCCGCCGTTTTCCGTGCCGCCGCCCTCGGCGATGCACTTGGCGATAGTCTGGGTGAACGTAATCTTGTTGAGTGTCGAATAATCCATGCCGCGGAAGAAGTAGTTGCCGTCCTTGTCGCAAATGTACTCGCAGCAACCCGAGTCGGCACCGATACCGCCCTGGAACGAGCAGGCGATGCCCGTGGGCTCGATGTTGAGCAAGTCGCACTGGAAGAACTCGTTACCCTCAAGGGCACAACCGTGCCTGAATGCCGCCGCGTCGATGTCGCCGGTGTTATCGGGCGAGTTGATGCTACGGGCGCCGCATGTGTTCCAGCCATACATCCAGGTAGATGCACCCGTACAGCAAATCGTAGCCTTTGCGCGTACAACGCGCATCGTGCCCGTGGGGATATGCAAGCCCATGACGCCGCAACACACACCGTCCTGGTCGATAATATCTGTCGCCATGGTTCGGTCGAGAATCTTTACACCGAGATCCCCCAGTGCATCGAGTTGGTGGCGCGAGAAGCCACGATAGATGCCGTAAATGGTCGGGAAGTCGAGCAAAGGCGCGAGCTCGCCCGTCTCCGGGTTGCGCACAAGCAGGCCATAACCCATGTTGGCGTCGCGCACCATAAGGTTGCGATCCTCGCCCATCCAGTGCTCGTAGCTGTTTTTCTCGATGGCTTGGTTCGTGAGCTCGTTAAGCACGAAGTCCGTGGATTCCCTCCACGGCAGATCGTCACGGACAAAGTTGATGAACTGGTTCCAGTTGTAGCCGGCAGGGCCGCCGAACCCGTGGGGGCCCTTTTCGATGACAATGACGTCCTTGCCGGCATCCACGGCTTCCATGGCAGCAGCCACGCCCGCCAGACCACCACCGATGATGCAAACGTCCGTGTTATAGACCTCGTAGCTGGCAGGATGGCCGGCATCAGACCCTGCCTCGCCCTGCCCCTCCGCCTTGGCTTGAGGCGTACCGGCAAGCATGGCGGCGCCGACCGTCGCAGCTGCGCCCCCCAGCACAAACCCCCTGCGCGACACATCTCCCAATGCCTTTGCCGAATTTTCCCTGTCCATAACTCCCCCTTCGTTCGACTCCTACGCGTCGACTTCAGACGGGGCAGCACGCAAGCAGAGGCAGATTACGTTACCGTGATGCGCGGCGCCCCGACCTTCTCCAGTGTAAGAAGAAGGGGAAGGTTTCCCAGGGCTGGACAGCGGACATTGCAGAGCCTTTGTCCGCGATACGGCGACAGATTGGTAGAGTGAACACGGAGGAAGGACAAGACAACCCAGCCGGCCGCTTAGAGGCCGGAGCTTAAGTGTGACCATCGCCGCTAGACGATAAACAAGTAGTCCCGAAACCGCAATCCCTCCCACACCAGCGTCAAAAACAGGGCCGGGAGGGACCGTCGGGGGAACTCGCTCGTCGTCTCCTAGGGCCAAGCTGGCAGCAGATCGAGTTTCGGAGTAGTCCCAAAGTCGCCTCTGGCAGCGAAACGAGTTTCGGAGTAGTGATCTCCAAACGAAAGAGTCGCTCTGGACTTCGTGGCGCGGAATTCCGTTGTTAAAACAACAAAATAGATGGAGAACACCCCTTGTAAGGCCTCAGATTCCTTTGAAAAAGGTCTCCAGGACACACAGGGACCGTTTTGACTACTCCGAAACTCATTTGCCTGCCCATGGGGCCGGAAAACTACTCCGAAACGCGTTTTGCTGCCAAAAGGGGCCCCGGAACCACCCCCGCCGTGCCTCATCCCGTGCCTCCCGCGCACCTCCTCGCACCTCCTCGCGCGTTACGTGCACCCCTTGCACCCTGGGTGCACCAAAGTCGCACCTTTTTGGCAACTCGTCGGCAAGGCGGCTGGGGGCGATACTGACCTCGTCAAATGCGCGGGACAAAGAAAACCGCGCCAACGAGAAAGGACATCGCATGAGCTACTTCGACGAACTTGGACGCATCTTCTCCGACGTGGAGAACGGCCGTGGCGAGGAAGGCTGCGCCGAGACCCCCCTCGAGTGCGCACGCCGCCAGATTGACGCCGTGCGTACCCCCTACTGCGAGGGCCCGGAAGGCACCTTCCGTACCTGCGGCAACCGCCACGGCTGCGGATTCGCCGAGGCAGTGGCGGTCGTCGACCCCGTCACGGGCCTGGCAACCGTCGACATCACCATGAACCAGCGTGTCACGCCCGAGCTCATGATGGTGACGAGGAAGCTCTTCCGCCGCCTGAACGCAAGCTTCATCGTGGCTGGCCTCATGGTGGACGACGAGGGCTGGCTGCACTTCCGCCCCGAGGAGCCCGTCGACCTCGCCCACGGCGGCGACCTGGCCGACTGCCTGGGCAAGGGCCTCTCCACCGTGCACGCCTACGCCAGCGTCGCCTGCCAGCTTGAGGCAGGCCGCGACCCCTGGGACATCCTGCGTGCCGACAAGGAGGACGACGAGGCGAGCAGCGAGTCGAGCGACGACTTCCTCGCCACGCTGCGCCGCCTCATCGACAACGACTAGCGCACCCTACGAAACCGTTACGGTTTCATCTGTCGCCACCCATCATCACACAACCCACCTCATCCCACAGGAGGAACACCATGCTCATCAACGCTGAGAAGAACGAGACCGGCCTCGTCGGCAAGGAGATCGCCGGAGTGACCTGGCGCGCCGCGGACGGCGACAGCGTCTACGCCATCTTCCGCCTGCAGCACTTGAGCTGCGGCGTCACCATCGAGAAGGGCTCTCAAACCCCTTACCTGCGCTTCACCCCGAGCGTGCAGATTCCCCGCGAGGCACGCCGCGGATTCGAGCGCTTCCAGTTCGTGTGCGACGACGAGGAGATGATCGACCTCTCCTTCGACCCCAAGGACGGCGAGGTCGTCTTGCGCCGCGACATCCGCGACTACGACCCCCAGACCATCGAGCGCACCCTGATGCCCGAGCTCGCCTGGTTTGACGAGCGCTTCTATCCCCTCGTCATCGACTACGTCGCAAGCGTGTATTCCAAGAAGGAGGACTAGAGACCATGGCGACGCGTGCTGCTCAATACTACGCCGGCATGTTCGACGTGGGCGCCGAGCCCGACTGGGAACGCGTCGCCAAATCCGTCGACCTGATTGCCGCCAACGACGTGCACATCGAGTGTCTCTCGGCCGTGGCGGGCGAAGGAGGAAAGATGCGCGTGCCCTTCTTCGCCCGCTCGGGACGCCTGCGCGAACACCTTGACGGCTCGGCCGACCCACGCGGGCTCATCGAGGCGATGTGCCCCTTCAAGCTCGACTCGTACAAGCGACTTGACCCCAAGACCGCAGGCACCTTCGCTCTCAAGGCGATGGTGAAGCTCTCGAACGACAACCGCGACACGGGCGTCACCAAGCCCTCCGACCTCAAGCCGCGCCCCAAGCCCTCCGCCAACCCCGACGACGCGTTCAAGGGGCTGATCGGCCTCAACACGCAACGCGACATGCTCCGCAAGGTGAGCGCCCTGGTGGCAAAGCACGGCCGTGACTCGGTGGAATGCCTGCACATGGCGTTCACGGGCGCCCCCGGCACCGGCAAGACCGAGCTCGCCCACCGCCTTCTCGCCCACCTCGACGCCCTCGGCGTCACCGACGGCACGGGCACCTTCGTGAAGGCGACGGCAGCCGACCTCGAGGCGCCCTACCTTGGCCAGACGCCCGGCAGGACACGCGCCGTGGTGGAGCGCGCCGTGGGTGGGATCCTCTTCATCGACGAGGCATACTCGCTGCTCTCAGGTGGCGACTACGGCCAGGAGGCCATCGACACGCTCGTGGAGATGCTCGAGGCCGAGCGCGACAAGCTCGTGTGCATCATCGCCGGCTACCCCGAGGACATCGAGCAGCTCTTCCAGCGCAACTCCGGCCTGCGTGACCGCTTTGGCC
>Ga0129308_1003595_pt1 | contig 10872 bp, 11 predicted proteins | sample L827metagenome_FD_94440 | JGI IMG/M metagenome (GOLD analysis project Ga0129308, IMG submission 94440) | Ring-tailed lemur group fecal microbial communities from Wisconsin, USA - L827 metagenome | ecosystem: Host-associated > Mammals > Digestive system > Large intestine > Fecal | place: USA... | reverse complement strand
CAGCCGCCTGCCGCCCCGGCGTTAAGGCAGAGCTGCAGGCTGCGGTTGTCGATGCCGCCGATGGCGTAAACCGGGATGTTTACTTTTTGACAGACCTCCTGCAGCGCCGCCAGACCCCGCGGCGCCAGCCCTTTTTTACAGTCTGTCGCAAAGACATGCCCATAAATCAGCCAGGACGCTCCGAATTTTTCCGCTTGGACGGCTTCCTCAGAAGAATGCACCGATACGCCGAACGGCAGCTGCAAAGCAGAAGGACGATCTATCCTGCCTGCACCCGGCGCAGTCTCCTGATGCTCTCCTGCACATGACGTGTACCATGCCTGCGCGGCGGCAAAGGAAAGCTGTACGCCGTCTACACCCGAATGGCCTGATGACGCCGGCTGCCGCTCAGGATCCGCTGCAAGCTGTATCGCCAGCTTCTCCGCCAAGACCATTCTGCCGCTGACGAGAAACGCCGCCCCTGCTGCTTTGCAGAGCGGCTGAATCTGCATCGCCAATTTACAATAGTCATCATCCGTTAAATCTTTTTCACGCAAAATCAGCGCATCCGGTTTTTCAAACAGCCCGGCACTTCCGTCTCCATCAGCAGTTCCCTTTAAAATTTCTGCAATTCGCGTCACAAAATCCCCCGCAACCAGCGTACGGTCGGTCACGCAGATATTGCGCCAGCTCCTGTCATCGCAAAAATTCCATTTCAATTTATGATACATACACATAATCGTTTACCACCGGCTGCAGCCCTTCCTCTTCGATGTCGCGATACATCTCTTCAAAACTGCGGGCATCCGCGATTTCAAACTGCTCGTCACCGGCCTCTCCATCTGCCGCCGTCTCCCCGTTGTATTTGCGTTCATGATCGCCGATTCCTGTCGAAACACCGGCGGAAACTTTTGTTGCGGCAATTTTTACGATGCCGTCCCGAAAGCGCTTGTCTTCCCGCGAAGATACCGTGATCCCCACATACGGTAAAAAAATCCGGTATGCGCATAAAATCTGACAGAGCTGCCGTTCCCCTACATCCAGCGGATGGATCCTGTCATTGTTGACGATCGGCCGCAGACGCGGACAGGATAAGGAAAACTCGCCATGCGGATATTTTCGCTGCAGATAATACACATGCAGTGCGGTCGCCAGTGCATCCTTTCGAAAATCCCACAGACCCAGCAGCGCCGAAAATCCTACGCCGCGCACGCCGCCCAGCAGCGCACGCTCCTGTGCTTCGAAGCGATACGGGAAAACACGTTTATGCCCCATCAGATGGAGCTTTTCATATTGATCCGCATTGTATGTTTCCTGAAATACCGTCACGTAATCCACGCCGCATTCATGCAGGTATGCGTATTCATCGGTGTTGAGCGGATAAATTTCCACACCGATGTTGCGAAAATGTTTGCGCGCGATTTTGATGGCTTCTCCGATGTATTCCACACCGCTGACGCTGCGGCTTTCACCGGTCAGGATCAGAATTTCTTCAATCCCGGCATCTGCAATGACCTTCATCTCCTTTTCGATTTCTTCCGCATTGAGCTTTTTGCGGTTGATGTCATTGTAACAGTTGAATCCGCAGTAAACGCAGTAATTCTCACAGTAATTGGCAATGTAGAGCGGCGTAAAGAGGTAGACGGTATTGCCGAAATGCCTGCTGGTTTCCAGCTTCGCTCTGGCAGCCATCTGCTCCAAAAACGGCAGGGCTGCAGGGGAAAGCAGCGCCTTGAAGGCTTCAATGCTGCAGCCCTCTTCCGCGAGCGCCCGTCTGACATCTGCCGCTGTATAGCGATCATAGTCAAAGCTGTTCATTTCTGACAGAACCCGCTCCATGATATCGGATTGGATCTGCTCCATGCCCTCCATATATTCCATGTGATTTCGCCGCGCAGACGGATCCTGTTCAATGCGGTGCTTCCTGGCCAGCGCCGCTTCGCTGAGTGCTTCGGAATCGACAAAAAACTGGTTCTGCTGCGCTGTATCTTTACGATTGTTCATCATTCTGCCTCCCTAATCTCTTAAAAATCCAGTCAATGGATCAGATGCGGATGCCCCGCGCTCCAGAACTCGTCCCAAGCCCGATCGATACGCGCTGCGCCCCGCTTCAATGGCTTTGCGGAACGCACTTGCCATCATCGGAACATCGCCTGCCGTTGCAATTGCCGTGTTTGCCATCACCGCCGCTGCACCCATTTCCATGACTTCACAGGCCTGCGACGGTTTTCCGATGCCGGCGTCCACGATAATCGGCAGATCAATTTCATCGATGAGGATCTGAAGAAATGCTCTGGTTGCCAGCCCCTTGTTGGAGCCGATCGGCGCTGCCAGCGGCATTACAGCCGCTGCACCGGCATTGACCAGATCTCTGGCCGTATAAAGATCCGGATACATGTATGGCAGAACCGTAAAGCCTTCCTCTGCAAGCAGTGCGGTCGCTTTGACGGTTTCCGCATTATCCGGCAGCAGATATTTGCTGTCTTTCATAATCTCCACTTTTACGAAGTCTCCACAGCCCAGCTCACGTCCCATGCGCGCGATGCGCACCGCCTCCTCTGCCGTTCTTGCTCCGGAAGTATTCGGCAGCAGCGTCACGTGTTCCGGAATATAGTCGAGAATATTTTCACTGTCCCTGGTGTTCGTCCTGCGAACCGCCAATGTGATGATTTCCGCTTCGGCCTGTTCCACAGCCGCTTTGATCAGCTCCATGGAATATTTGCCCGATCCCAGAATAAAGCGGGAATGAAATTCTTTGTTTCCCAATCGGAAGATATCCTGTTTGATTGTGTTCTGTTTCATTATCGTTTTCCTTTCTATTTACGCTTCCTGTTCGCAGCCCAGGATCAGCCGTATGATCATGTTCGCCTGATGCGCCGCACAGATCTGCACCCGCGGCGCCATAAGACTCCTGCCTTCGCCGATTTCCGATACCCCATCGCCGCAGAGATAATAATGCGCCGTAATTCTGCGCGTCTGAATCGCATTGCTGTCGGCATATCCCGCCATACCGGATGCCCCGACCAGATATGCCTGCGGAAGCTGTTCCAGAACGCAGTTGGTCAGCATAGCCTTCTGCTCTGCCGCATCGAATGCTTCGCAGATGAACTCATCTCCTGCCAGCAGCTGCGATATGTTCTTTTCCGTCAATTTTACGAAATCCGTTTTGATTTTAAGATACGGCGCGAACCTGCGAATTTCCGACTCCATCGCCTGTGGCTTCGGCATGCCGAGCTGCCCGAGGCTGTACTGCTGACGATTGAGATTGGAAAGCTCTACCCGATCAAAATCGATCAGATGCAATTGTCCGATCCCCGCTCTGGCCAATGCGATCGCAATGGCAGATCCCAGACCGCCCAGACCGCAGACCGCCACCTTTGCACAGGAAAGCCGGTCCTGCACCGCTTTCGTATGGCGCTGTTCCAGCGCCTGTTGCAATTGCTCTTTTGTCGGCAGCTTCACATCAACCACCTCCCACAAAACTGACGATTTCAATTTTATCTCCGTCATTCAGAACCTTATCTGCATAAGCAGCTTTGGGAATGATCTCACCGTTGCATTCCACGGCAATCCGCTGCAGACCGTACCCGTTCTCTTCCAGATATTTTAACAGCGTCATGCCATCTGCCTGAATCTGGTTTCCATTTATGATCAGCATATTTGCTCCTTTCTCCGGTTCAAACCGATCCTATCATGCGCAATGGATTCCTCCTGAAACTGAAAAACGCCACACGAAGACCCACACCCGCGGTGGTGTGCCCCTTCGTGTGACGTTTTACATCAGCACTCTGTCTATTATAGTATTGAATTTTCTTCGATTTGTCAAGAAATTCCGGGCTTTTATTTTCCGGACATTTTTTCATCCGAGCTCTGCCGAAGTCCGCTCGTTTTATGGGCGAAGAAGCGCATCGACCAGTTCCGACCGCAGTCCTTCCTGCGGATCCTTGCCTTCATTCACCATGACTGCCTTATTATGCAGGCGTTCCATCGCTCCATCAATTTCCGCCAGAGCTTCCGCACACAGCTTCAATTCGAGCTCATCTTCCTCCGGAAGCTCGCCCTCGTTTTTATACCGCAGTTCATGCTCCAGCGATGCCCAGGTGTCCATCGCGATCGAGCGGATCTGGATTTCCACCGGGATATGAAAGGTTTCTTCAGAAAGAAAAATCGGCACTTCAATCACCAGATGCAGACTTCTGTATCCGCTCACCTTCGGATGCTTGATGTAATCCTTTTTCTTCAGCAGCTTAATATCTCCCTGCCGAAGCAGACTGTCCGCAATCCGATAAATGTCCCCTTCATAATTGCAGACAACGCGTACGCCTGCCATATCCTGAATCTTATACAGCGATTCAAATTCCATGGGCCAGCCTTTCTTTTTGATCTTTTTAAAGGTACTGTCCATACTCTTTAAACGGCTCTGCATGTGATGAATCGGATTGTAGGCATGTTTATTCTTGAATTCGTAATCGAGCACCTCGAATTTCGTATTGACTTCTTTCATTGCCGCCCCGGCTTTCATGCGCAGGTCTCCAATGCGCTTTGCCGTTTCCTTTGCTTCTTCGATGGTAACTGCCATCTGCGCCGGCACCATTGATTCATTGATTTCAAAGCGTTCATTTTGTTCTAATATCATATTATTATTACCCCTGTATCGTCTTATCTTCCATTGTTGCTGCAAATCACACGTGTTCATTTATTGTATCATCGAGCAATGATATTGTACAGTCGGAAGAGACAGACTTCACTGAATCTGCCCCTGATTTTTACGGGATGAACACAAATGAAAACAAAAAAACTTCAGGCACCGTCGAAATGACGATGCCTGTTCTGCGCTGATTTATTTCACATACACCTTGCTGCCCTGTTTGGCACATATCCAGCCAGATGGAATTCGCAGCCAGATATCGTTCCCCTGTTTTTTTACTGTCTGACAAGTGACCGTCGTGCCTTTTTTGAGTACGGCATCGGTCCCGGATAAGGCATGTTTTCTGCCATCGGCAGTCAGCTCGCTTCTTTTTTTCTGTCTGTATTTCGTACCGGCGCCAGTGCGCACCTTGAGATTGACCTGCAGTACATAATTGCCTCCGGCCCGGTAATCTGCAGTTTCCCCACCGGAAGCTCCCGGCGGTTTGTAGTTTGCAAGCCACGTCTCAGGATTCTGCCATTTCCAGGTTGAAAGATTTCGCACACCGATGTGCAGATGAACACCTGTTGCACTTCCTGTCTGTCCGGCAATCCCGATTTGCGTACCTTTTTTGACATGCTGCCCCTTTGCGACGCTGATCCGGGAAAGATGAAAATAAGCCACTGCCACGCCGAGCCGCGGGTACTTTACATAAACATAGTTGCCGGCTCCGCTGTCATACCCGCGTTTATAGACGGTACCGCTTTCGAGCGCATATACCGGAACTTTGCCGCAGCCATAATCAACGCCATAATGCATGCGTTTCTTTTTCGTAATCGGATGAATCCGCATACCGTAGCTGGAGGTTTTTCTGTAGGATGCCCCGCCGAAAATCGTCTTAAGCGTGCTCGCTGTACTCATCCGCTTCACCTCCCTCCTCATCGGGAATCATGAAACCCTCTGCGCCGGAATCCGTATCATCCTGCACAACCTCGGAGTCCAGATCCTCTGCCAGAGAACCATCACCATTGATGGCTGCAAGATCTTTTCCTTCCGCGCGCTGCTTCCAGACCTGATGCAGTCCGGTTGCTGCAGCTCCCGAAAAAATTCCGTTCACAACATTCGTCCATTCCAGTCCCTCAATCGCAGGGCACAAAACGGTCGTCAACAAAATCAATACAGCCGGAATCAAGCGATTATCCGTCGGTAAAAATTTTTTCATGACCCCGCCCAGGATGAGGCATATGAGAACCAGATACACGCAGCACGGTATCTGGCCAATCAATTCTGTCATAACAAATACCCCTTTCTGATTCGTTTGAAACAACAATACCGAATCACCTTATAGTATATGAAAAACATCCTGCAGCTGCTTATGCCAGCCTGCACTGCAGGAGCGTTTTTCAGGCGTATTGGGGTATGATTCACGATTTTACAAAGGACTTTTCTCTTTCTTTAAAAAGAGAGCTTCTCGCCGACTCTTATCTTCGACAGCAGAACACCTGCTAATATCAGAAAACATCCCAGCAGCATTTTTCCGCTGACAGGATCATGAAACATCAGAACCGAAACAATAAATCCAAACACCGATTCCATCGACAGCAACAGTGCAGCATGGCTTTCTTTGGTATGCTTCTGCGCAAAGTTCTGCAGCAGCATTGCTGCAGATGTATTGATTACAGCAAGATACAGAACGCCAACCATGCAGGAGCTTCCTTCGATTTTCACCGGAATATCGAGAACCGCTGCCACCGCAGCAGCCAAAACAGCTGCTGCAGAAAGCTGAAAAAAAGTCACATTGACAGCGGAGAGATTTTTCGTAAACTTACCGATTATGATAATTTGCAGGGCAAATATTAAGGTAAACCCCAGCGTCATAAAATCTCCTGACTGTATTCGCAGCCCCCGGCTCAAACTGATGCAAGCCACTCCGCTCAACACCAGTACTGCCGCTGCCAATTCTCTGAAGGCAGGCTTTTCCCGAAACAGAAGCCATGCCAGTAGCGGTGTGAAAATCACATAGGCAGAAGCTATGAAGGATTGTTTGGCTGCGGTTGTATATTGAAGTGCAGCCAACTGGATCATCAGTCCGAAAAAGAGAAGACTACCCAGCAGACAGCCATACAGCACCTCCGCCTTCGTAGCTTTTTTGATTTTAGGAAAGAAGATCAATCCGATCACAATTGCCGCCAGAGCAAAGCGGTACAGCAGCACCGCCGCCGGAGACAGCCCTGTAAGCGCCAATTTGCCGGCTGCAAACCCGCCGCCCCAGATAACTGCAACGAGAAGCAAAAGAAAATCCGCAAAAAGTACATTTGTTTTTTTCACAGTCCCACCTCCTACTGAAAAAACCAGTTGTACTATAGCACGAAAGGGGTGTATCATCAATATATCTAATGGATTTAAGTATAGTTAAATCCAGTTAAGTTTATCTGATCAGAGGAGACAGCTCATGAAAAACTACAGAATTGGTGAGATGCTGAGAAATTACAGAAAAAATCACAGCCTGACAATAAAGCAGCTGGCGAAAAAAACAGGCCTTTCCACGGCCTTAATCAGCGAACTCGAACGGGGAATCGGCAATCCTACACTGTCCGTTCTGGAAACGCTCGCCGATATTATGGGGATTTCCCTGGCGATGCTTTTGGAACGCGATATTTCCAATGCATCCTTAGTTCGGAGAAAAATCGAACGCACGCAATGCGGCGCCGCGGGAGCCAATGCGCTGTACGATGTCCTGGCAGTCAGTCCGGTCCGCTCCAATATGGAATTGCTGCTGATGGAATTAGAGCCCGGGCGCCATATGCCGGATGAAATGAGCGTACACCCCGCGTTCGAAGAAATCGCCTACGTGATCAGCGGACAGACGCATGTGCACTTTGATCAGGAGGAAATCGTCCTTGAGGAGGGAGATTCCCTGAGAATTCTTCCCGGCCGCAGACACCTGTTTGAAAACAAAAGCGAGTCCAGGGCAATCGTTCTCTTCGCCCAAGATAAAAATCTGTAAAAAAGACAAAATCCGACCTCAGGGACTTTCTTTGTGAACAGTTCAGCTTCCATAGCTGTATCCCCATAAATTGATCGTCTGCTCCATGATCACATCAATGTCCCACGCTTTTCTGGAGTTCCGTTTGCTGTTGGGGTCGCGTATTTCAATCATTCCATCTTCGGAAGCATTGACCAGTACGATAAAATGTCCGCTCGTTGTGAAATCTCCAGGTCCCATAATGCAGATAATCGGATGCCCCTGATGCAATTCGTCCAATATCGATTCCCGGTCAAAATATACGGTCCTTACATGCAATCCCAGTTCCTGCGCCAGATCCGTCATCATACTCCACGAGGAGCCGCTTCCCTTTATATAAAACCCTTCGGAATCTGCCCGCTCCGCCAACACCAGAGGATTCATCGAGGCATCGTCAGTCAGTCCGCAGTAAACCATGGCCAAAGCAGTCGGTCCGCATCCCGTTACCGCCAGAAAATCACTTCCATAGGTTTCATAACCCCATCGTTTATCCCATTGCAGAAACAATGGAACTTCATCTTTTCTCAATTCCCTGCTGATATCAATCGTTTCTGCGGGTCCTTCATAGTCTGCATAATCCAAAACGAAGCCCCTGGCTTCTTCGTTTTGCGCATAAAGCACCGCCAGACTCTCCGGGTAACCTTTCTCGATCAGCTCTTCCTCAGAATACTCCAGAAACGGAAGATTAAAATATACGCTCCCCTGCCACCAGCAATAAACTATGCCGATCTGAATCAAAAGCAAAAGGAGAATGAAAGGGACAATTGCAACCCGTCTCCGTCTTCGCCTTCTTCTCCTGCTGCGGCGTGTTCTGCTTTGATTTTTCTCTCTGTATTGATATGCTGTCATAAAAACACCTCCCCGTTTCATAAGACAATTGTCTCAAAAAACAGAGAGGCATTTTTTAATATAAAGGACGGAATTTCTTACAGTTTTCTTACGGTCTTCTTACAGTTTTCTAAAGCGGCAAATCCGCCATGATCTCGATCTGATTGTCCTGCTGCTTAACGGACACGGGCTGCTCTGCAAAATTTTTCATGCTGTTCCTGAGGAGGGAGAGCCTGCGCCGATTCAATCAGGTTATCGCCTTATTGCAAGGGTTCCTTTTACTACTTTTCCTTCTATCATCACAACCTCCGGTTCGATAGTATGTATTTCATATGGATCGATTGTGAAGATATCCTTGTTTAATACTGCAAATGCCGCTTCTTTTCCTTTTTCTATAGAGCCAAGCTTGTCGTCCAGCCTCAGTGCATATGCAGCATTTATGGTATACCCTTCAATGAGATCTTCCACAGCAAGGCATTCTTCTTTCGGTGGAAAAACAGGCGCTTTTTCGCCGCCGGCTGTTACTTCCTGTCGTGTATGCCCGATTTCAATGCCCAGGAAAGGATTCCAGCGGTCAAGCAGCTGTAAAGTAACTTCATCTGAAGAAAATGTCACAATTGCCCCGCTCTTTATCATAGAGTTGGCTCTCATCAAATTATGGGCTCTCTTTTTACCCAACAGTTCTTCTGTTTCCTCCATCGTTCCATAGTCATTTCCTCCATGCCAATGAGGTGTAAAGTTTGCAACAACATCTAATTTCGCAAAGCGGGAAATATCTTCATCACGCTGTGATTCCAGATGAGCGGTCGTTATCATGATATCAAGCTTTCCCTTCTCCCGGATAATACGTTCTGCGCAATCCAGAATCATTTTTGAAGCGCCTTCTCCAACAGTGTGTGCATGGAAATCTATTTTTTCTTCATTAAGCTGGTACATCAACCGGTAGAGCTCATCCTCCGGGATCATGGTTCCTCCTGTAACAGCCTTGTTATTATAAGGTTCTGTAAGCTTAGCGGTATGGATACGGTGGGTTCCGTCAAACATGATTTTCAGTGTTTTGAATTTTATATGCTCTGTTTCATAGAGACTGCGGTACCGTTTAAACGTTTCAATAGCTCGAGGTACTTTGTCCGGAGACGTAATGATATATGTTGCCTCATATTTGATCGGGAGCTTCCCTTCCTTATCCATTTTCGAAAGCAATTTATAGGTCTTTTCTTCATTCAGATAATTCCCTGCATCATAAATTGCAGTTACAGCATGATCAACCAGATAATTGATTATTTTCATAATGCCTGCTTCCATTTTTTTATCTGAAACATTGCCTGTCATCCCCAGAATAGGCAGCATCGTCATTTCCTTGATGCATCCGGTAAGCTTCCCGTTTTCATCTCTTTCATAAAAGCTGTATCCCGGCGCCATATCGGGTGTAGATTCATTTATTTTCAAAAGCCTTAAAGCTGTGCTGTTCAGCCATGCACTATGGCACTCTTTGTCCAATAGGATCACCGGGCGATATTTTACGATTTTATCGATTTCTTCTTTTCGCAATCCTTCTGTTCCCATAGCCTCTACCTGTCCAAAGAAGGCTGCGTAGTATAAACGGAAAGGATGTTTTTTTACATAAGCCTTTAAGGTGTCCAGGATCTCCTGCTTTGAGCTGCAGCTCCACATGGGTATACTGTCATCATCTTCTCCCATCATAACGCTTAATCCGATATGTGTGTGCGCATCTATCAGTCCCGGTATGAGAGTCTTCCCCTGAAGGTCTATGACTCTGTCTACGTTTTCTGCGGCAAGTTCCATATCTGCCGCAGTGCCGACATATTCAAAAATTCCATCGTTTATTACAACCGTATCGGCCCAGGGCTGCTCTTTGTTGGAGGTAAATATTTTTCCATTCTTCAAAATAAGCCTTTTTTCCATTGTCCTGATCCTCTTATTCCAATTCTATTTCAGGCGGCAGTTTTCTAAACCCTTTTGTCTGGATCGCCAGAATCAGCGCACCGATAGCCAGCCAGATAAGCCCGACTGTCTTTGCTGAAGCAGACATATTGATCCACAGAACAACACATACTGCAGTTGCAAGCAATGGTAATACTGCATACATCAATACCGCTTTTCCGCCGCGGCGCTTCTTTTTTATAAGGAAGTATGCCGGAACGGATATATTAACAAGAATAAAACCCGAAATCGCTCCAAAGCTGATCAATTCTACTCCTGCTACCAGATTTTCTGCAAACAGCATTCCCGATAATCCGATAACAGCAACAATAATCAGATTCGCAATAGGAACTCCATGTTTATTCATTTTTGCAAAGACTTTCTTCGGTAAAATGTTGTCCCTTCCCATGTTATACATGATACGAACTACAGCAGCCTGCCCTGTCAACGCACATGCAATGCTTCCTAT
>Ga0129308_1003594_pt1 | contig 10875 bp, 10 predicted proteins | sample L827metagenome_FD_94440 | JGI IMG/M metagenome (GOLD analysis project Ga0129308, IMG submission 94440) | Ring-tailed lemur group fecal microbial communities from Wisconsin, USA - L827 metagenome | ecosystem: Host-associated > Mammals > Digestive system > Large intestine > Fecal | place: USA... | reverse complement strand
TACACGAGCTTGAAAAAGCACAAAACAAAGATGTCATTCTTATTGACGAGCCAGAGTCGTCTTTCGACAACGGTTTTCTTGGGTCGGATATCTCCGAAGCATTGCATCGGCTTGCAAAAGACGCGACTGTGTTTCTTGTAACCCACAATAACACCCTTGGTGTTTCTATTAATCCTGACTGGGTAATCTATACCGCTTATGAAGACGGTAGATATAAGTTGTTTTCAGGGGCGATGTCCTCGAAGGAACTTAAGTCGAGTAACGGAGAAGCGGTAGAGCGGCGAGAGGTTCTGATGACCACCATGGAAGCTGGCTGGAGTGCCTACGAGGGAAGGAGACTACATTATGATCTTGCTCAAGATTGATAAAGGCAAAGGGTTTTACCTGAAAGACGAGAAATTGGTTCCTATTGTGTCCATTGAACCAGGTGACCTTGTCGTTTTGATTGGGGCTGCGGCAAGGAGTGAGGAAACAATTGAACTTGACGATCCCGACAACATCGATGGACAAATTGTTAGCCCAATCGAGAAAACGATTTATGAAGAGGTCTACAAGGCTCTTATTGATTTGGTTGACAACCGCGAAACATACTTGGCTCAATGCCAAGAAAGGCTCAATGAGCTGGAGGTGAGCTACGGTTTAGAAAGACTGTCTGCTTGGGAAAGCGCCGGCTTCTGATTGCACGCTGATCTTTTGATTATCGGCTTGGACATCCAAGGCCTTACCATATCGGAAGAGATGTTCTCAACCACTTCTCGGTACCTGATAGATGGTCGCTGTCTCTGTCTCTTGATTTATGCGTTCAAGGTTTATCTGTGCAGGGAGCCGCTGCATTCGATGATGAAAGAGCGTTTTTTGCTGGGACCTCCTTGCAGTGCTGAACACGGCTGGACGAAAGTACTGTGAGTATGCACGAGGCTTTGATGCCATATCTATGGGTTGTTCGCTTTAAAGTGCCGACTGGTTTAACGATGGATTGATTACAAGAAGCGTACTTTGTTGTCCGGCAGAATGAGATACTAATAATTCATGAATGATTGTTGTGCGTGCATGGAGGGTAAAGTGTCTGGATTGGATGACCAGCTGACTTGTCTTGACCTTTTTGCTGGTGCAGGAGGTCTTTCTGAGGGTCTTGAAGAGGCAGGCTTCCATTCTCTCTTTGCCTCCGAGATTATTGATCGCTATGCCGAGACGTATAAACGCAATCATCCAAATGCAGAGGTTTGCGTGGCTGATATTAGGACTGTTGACCCCGCCATTGTTCGCAAAGGCCTGGGCCTTGGTGTCGGAGAGCTTGATTTATTGGCTGGCGGTCCTCCGTGTCAAGGTTTTTCAATAAATGCTCCGATTCGCTCTGGAGCAGACCCTCGAAACCATCTGTTTCGTGAATATCTTAGATTTGTCGAGGAGTTTAAACCCCGTGCTGTTCTAATCGAAAATGTTCCTGGGCTTGTCTCATTTGAAAAGGGCGCGACGTTGCATGCTATTCTTGAGGCCCTTGCAGATTTAGGGTATGGGGCTGATGTCCACATTTTGGGCGCGCCGTTTTATGGCGTTCCACAAATGCGTTGGCGTACAATCATCATCGGATTGAGGAGTGGAGTTATTCCTCAATCCGCCTGGCCCGAGCCAGTTAGACATGCGCCCGTTATAGCGAATTTCACGACGACCTTTAATGGAAGGCAGATTGTCAAAAGGCCTGGCCCTGAGACTGCTGTGGCGTTTACGTCGCTTAGAGACGCCATCTGTGACTTGCCTCCGCTAAAGAATGGCGAACGCGGTGATGAAGTCAAACCTTATGCCTGTTCTCCTTGTTGCGATTATCAAGCGAAAATGAGAATCGGCTCTCCCGGTGTTATGAATCATGAGGCGCCTCGCCTTTCAAAGATTAATCTCGAACGTCTGTCTTACATTCAGCCTGGGGGCAATTGGACTGATATACCTACTGAATTGCTTCCAGAGGGAATGAAAAAGGCACGGCGTTCCGATCATACGAAACGATATGGCAGAGCTCGTTGGGATGATCTCGCTAGTACAGTGCTGACAAAATGCGATCCACATTGGGGAGCTTTCTTCCATCCCGACCAGGACCGCGCTTTTACCGTAAGAGAGGCGGCCAGAATCCAATCGTTTCCTGATCACTATGTCTTCCTTGGTTCGCAGGCGGAACAATATGCAGAGGTGGGTAATGCCGTTCCGCCTATGCTGGCTGCTTCTGTAGGTAGGGCACTTCGGGGAGTACTGGAGAGCGAGGAATAATCATGGCAGGCACCATCGTTGACTTCTTTGGGTATCGCGCGGCAGATACATCGGATGTGTCATATGCCGCTGCTGCGAGGCGTCTCTGTCCGTTTATTCATGATACGTGTTCAAAGACGCTTGGAAGAGACGGTCTGTGCTCGGGTGTATGTTCTGTCAGACAAGTTAAATCGACGGATGGCGTCATTTGCTGTCCAAACCGCCTGTATGCGGAAGACTACAAAATTTTGAGAATCGTGGCTCGGAATACATTTGGAATTGATGACTGTGGTTTGTATTCGGGGCGTGTGGCCGTTTCTAAGGCAAGGCTCGAGGGTAAGGCTGTTGCCGTATTCGGACATCGATGGGGTGGTGAGTTACGCTTGCCCAAAAGAGAGGGAGTCGGCAACTACTTTGCAGACTGGGTTCTTGCTCTGATTAACGAAAAGGGCGAACTCGAAGAGTTCACATCCATTGAGGTCCAAACAATTGATACAACGGGCAATTATCGGGATTCCCGAGAAGGGCTTCTTGATGGTCGTAGGATTGTCCAGTCGACCGTAGGTCTTAATTGGGAGAACGTATCGAAAAGAATCATCCCCCAGCTTGTTTATAAAGGACAAGTATTGCAACGAGAGAGTTTGTGTCGATCGGGGTTATGGTTTGTAACCCCGGAGACTGTGTATCGGCGCATCGCAGAACGCCTGGGAGGGGAGACAAACATTGCGTTTGGGTATGCTCCTCAACCAGGCGCATTGCATTTTCTGAGATATGACTACGACGATGATGCGCGACTTGTTGACGGGGAGCCAACCCCGTTGATTATCACAGGAGAAGGCTGCACAACAGTTGAACAAATTCAATCTGCTTTCAATAGGGTTAGACTCCCCGAGCCAGGTGTCTATGGCCTGGCTCTCAAAGAAGCGCTGTATGGATAGTCTCGAGTAGGGTTTTGGCATCCTGTTTTGATGAGATGAAGGAAGCTCAACCCAAGGTGTCATAGAGGTTTTGCGCACTTGTGGGTGGGTGTGGGGTGGGGCTTGCATAAAGCTGTGGTTTTGGGTATATTGCAGGTGTACTTAATCTGCTTACCTATGTTGAGGAAGCGGGCCCTTGGCCCGCTTCCTTTTTTATGCCCCCGCAGGGGGAGGGAGGAGCGACATGGCTGCCGTAAAAGCCGATGAGCTGGTCCTTGAGGCCCTGGAGGCCCATGCTGCCGAGCGTGGCCTCGACATCGTAGACGTCGAGGTGGCAGGCCCTGCCTCCCACCCCACGCTGCGCGTGCGCATCGACAACCTTGAGGGTGACACCATCGACATGGACACCGTGTGCGCCCAGACCGCATGGGTGTCCGAGGTCGTCGAGGGGCTCGACCCCTTCGCGGGCGCCTATGAGCTCGAGGTTTCTTCCCCCGGTGTCGATCGTCCCCTGCGCAAGGAGGCCGATTTCACCCGCTTTGCCGGTGAGACGATCGTGTTCGACGCTCGCAGCGCCGTCGATGGCCGCAAGTCGTGGACCGGCGTGCTCAAGGGCTTCGCTGAGGGTAACGTCCTCGTCGAGGTCGATGGCCAGGAATGCGCCCTCGCGCTTGGTAACATGAAGCGCTGCCACATCAAGCCTGACTTCGACGCCATCATGGCCGCTGCTAAGAAGGCCGCCAAGCAGGCCAAGGCCGCTGCGGCCCAGGCCGGCGACGTGGAGATTGAAGACGTCTCCGACGAGGACGACGCTGAGTAGCCCCATCCACTCTCTTATACAATCGGAACGAACAAGCATCTTTGTTTGAAAGGAAACGCCTCATGGCCTCGGAAATGATGGAAGCCCTCATCGCGCTTGCCCAGGAGAAGCACATCGATGAGCTGTACCTGCTCGACCGTCTTGAGCAGTCCCTCGCCAAGAGCTACGCCGACCTTCTGCACCTCGACTGGGGCGCAAAGGTCACCATCGACCGCCAGACCGGCAAGGTTTGGGTCTACCGCCTCGAGCCCGTCGACGACTCCATGGACGAAGAGGGCAACTACCAGGAGTGGGAGGAGATCGACGTCACTCCCGCCGACACGAGCCGCACTGCTGCCCAGCATGCCAAGGCCGAGATCAACTCCATCGTGCGCATGGCTGCCCGTGAGGCCATCTACGAGGAGTTCTCCAAGCGCGTCGGCGAGCTCATCACCGGCACGGTGCTCCAGGTGACCAACGACTTCACCATCCTCAAGATTCGCGAGGGCGTCGAGGCCGAGCTTCCCCACTTTGACCGCCGTCGTTTCCCCGACGAGATGAACGAGCGCCCCAACGGCGAGTACTACCAGCACAACCAGCGCGTCCGTGCCGTCATCGTCGGTGTGCGCGACCCCAAGGCCGTCCAGAACGGCACCGCCTCCCGCGGTGAGCACAACCGTCCTGCCATCATCGTCTCCCGTACCCACCCCGACCTCATCCGTCGTCTCTTCGAGCTTGAGGTTCCTGAGGTCTACGACGGAATCGTCGAGGTCAAGGCTGTTTCCCGCGAGCCTGGCACCCGCTCCAAGGTCGCCGTTGCCTCTCTCGAGCAGCACCTCGACCCCGTGGGCGCCTGCGTCGGCCCCAAGGGCACCCGTGTGCGCACCGTCGTCTCCGAGCTTCGTGGCGAGCGCATCGACGTCGTTCTGTGGGACAAGGACCCGGCGAAGTACGTCGCCAACGCCCTGTCGCCCGCAAAGGTGACCCGTGTGCTGGCCGACACCGAGAACCAGTACGCCACGGTCATCGTTCCCGATGACCAGCTCTCTCTGGCCATCGGCAAGGAGGGCCAGAACGCCCGCCTTGCTGCCCGCCTCACCGGCTGGCACATCGACATCAAGAATGAGTCGCTTGCCGCCAACCTCATGGGCAACCTGCACTCCCTCATGGACAACGACGTTGACCTGTCCGACGAGGGCCGCTGCTCCTATGTCGACGAGCAGGGCAACCGTTGCCGCAACCAGGCTCGCCCCGGCACTCACTTCTGCTCGGTGCACCAGGCGTCTGCCGGCGTCGCTGACGATTTCGACTCGCTCATCTAGTCCCATAAAGGGGGAGATTGCATGGCCGAGGCCAAGATACGCACATGTATTGCCTGTGGGCGTACCTCAAACAAGTCAGACCTGGTACGATTCGTAAGGCAAGCCGACGGCCGTGTTGCACTCGACCCCACGGGAAAGATGGCTGGGCGAGGCGCGTACGTTTGCGCGACGCCTGAGTGCCTCGACGCCGCCCGGAAGCGCAAGGGGCTTGACAGGGCGCTTCGAGTAAAGCTTGACGCCGACACGTACGCTCGTCTGAGCGATGAATTCAAAACGCTGTGCCTTGGGCACATCGAGCAGTAGGGACAGGAGACACACATGGCCAAGATTCGAGTTCATGAGCTTGCCAAGGAATACGGTATGACCGGCAAGGAGATGCTGCAGCATCTTGCCGATATGAAGATTCCCGCCAAGAGCGCCTCGGCCTCTCTGGAGGATGCTTACATTTCCATCATTCGCCGCAACCTCGCTCCCATCATGGAGCAGCGTGCCGCGCAGATCGAGGCTGAGAAGCAGGCTGCAGAGCAGGCTGAGAAGCAGGCTGCCGAGGAGGCCGCCCGCGAGGCCGAGGAGCAGCGTCTTGCCGCCGAGGCCCGTCGCGAGGAGGAGCGCCGCATTGAGGCCGCCCGCCGCGCCGAGGAGGAGAAGCGCCGCGCCGACGAGGAAGCCGCCCGCAAGGCCGAGGAGGAGAAGCGTCGTGCTGAGGAGGAGCGCAAGCGCCCCCGCGACACCGCCCCCAAGTCCGCCCCCTCGTTCTCGAGCCTTCTGGCTCAGATTGCCCAACAGGAGCGCGTGCTTGCCGATGCCAACAAGCAGAAGGAGGAGGCTGCCGCCGCCGAGAAGGCCGAGCAGCCCAAGCAGCAGCGCTCCAATGGCCGAAACGCCGGTGGCGAGAACCGCGGCAAGCAGGGCGGCAAGCCTGCTCGCGGCGAGGCCAACAAGCAGCAGGCAGGCGAGGGTTCCTCCACGAAGGCCCGCCTGAAGAAGGACGCTCAGGCTGCAGCTCAGCCCGAGGAGCGTGCCCCCCGCAGCGCCGAGGAGTACAGCCGCGACCGCGTTCTGGCCGAGGCTCGTGCTGCCGTGCAGGAGGCCAGCCGTGAGACCGGTCGCCGCAAGAAGCGCAAGGAGCGCCGTGAGCTTGCCGCTGAGGAGGCCAGGCACCAGGAGGCTGTTGCCGACGCAATCGCCAACGACCAGAACCCCGCCGACCTCGACGTCGTGAAGATTCGCGAGGGCATCACCGTCTCCGAGTTCGCCGATGCCCTCGAGGTCCCGGCAAACGACATCATCAAGCGCCTCTTCCTGCTTGGTTCCCCGCTTACCCTCACGCAGTCCATGTCCAACGACCTCATCGAGCTCATCTCCGACGATATGGGCCGCCGCGTGAAGATTATGAACGAGGAGGAGGAGAACTCTTTCACCTTCTACGACGACCCGAAGGACCTCGAGCCCCGCGCCCCTGTCGTCACGGTCATGGGCCACGTCGACCACGGCAAGACCTCGCTGCTCGACGCCATCCGCCACACCGCCGTTACCTCCGGCGAGGCCGGCGGCATTACGCAGCACATCGGCGCCTCTGAGGCCGTCATCAACGGCCGCAAGATCACCTTCGTCGACACCCCTGGTCACGAGGCGTTTACCGCCATGCGTGCCCGTGGTGCAAAGGTGACCGACATCGTCATCCTCGTGGTTGCCGCCGACGACGGCGTCATGCCGCAGACCGTCGAGGCCATCAACCACGCCAACGCCGCCGGCGCGCCCATCGTGGTTGCCGTCAACAAGGTCGATAAGCCCTCCGCCAACCCCGACCGCGTGCGCCAGGAGCTCGTCGAGCACGGCGTCATCCCCGAGGAGTGGGGCGGACAGCACATGTTCGTCAACATCTCCGCCAAGAAGGGCATCGGCATCGACGAGCTGCTCGAGGCCGTCCTGCTGCAGGCCGACTACATGGAGCTCAAGGCCAACAAGAAGACCTTCGCCTCCGGCTACGTCCTCGAGGCCAAGCTCGACCGCGGCCGCGGCCCCGTTGCATCCGTGCTCGTGAAGCGCGGCACCCTGCATGTGGGCGACACCGTCGTCGCAGGCCTTGCCTATGGCCGCGTGCGTGCCATGCTCGGCCAGAACGGCAAGCGCGTCTCCTCCGTGTGCCCCTCTGAGGCCGCCGAGATTCAGGGTCTGAACTCCGTGCCGGATGCCGGCGACGAGTTCCGCGTGTTCAAGGACGAGCGCGAGGCCCGCGCCCTGGCCGATCAGCGCGCGCTCAAGCGCCGCCAGGCCGAGCAGGAGCGCCGCACGCACGTCACGCTCGAGAACCTCTTCGAGACCATGGACCAGGCTGACTTCAAGCAGCTCAACCTGGTTGTCAAGGCCGACGTCCAGGGCTCCATCGAGGCTCTGGCCGACGCCCTGTCCAAGATTGACCAGTCCGAGGTCAAGATCGAGATCATCCACTCCGCAGTGGGTGCCATCTCCGAGACCGACGTCACCCTGGCCGCTGCCTCCAACGCCATTATCATCGGCTTCGGTGTGCGTCCCGACGCCAAGGCTCGTGACGCCGCGGAGCGCGAGGGCGTCCAGATCAAGACGTACCGCGTCATCTACCAGGCTCTCGACGACATCAACGCTGCTCGCGTCGGCATGCTTGCCCCCGAGTTCGAGGACCGCGACACCGGTAGCGCCGAGGTCCGCGAGACCTTCAAGGTTCCCCGCGTGGGCACCATCGCCGGCTGCATGGTTCTCAACGGCGAGATCAGCCGCGACGACAACGTCCGCGTCGTGCGCGACGGCGTCGTGGTGTACGAGGGCAAGATTGGCTCCCTGCGCCGCTTCAAGGACGACGTCAAGACCGTCAAGAGCGGCTACGAGTGCGGCATCGGCGTCGAAGGCTTCCAGGATATCCATCTTGGCGACATCATCGAGGGGTATAAGACCGTCGAGATCGCGCGAAAGGAGTAAGACATGAAGCAAAACTCTGCAACTCGCCGCCTTGCCGAAGAGGCAAGGGAAAAGATCGCGACCATCCTCATGACGGAGATTTCCGACCCGCGCCTTGACCTCGTGACCGTTACGGGGTGCGAGGTATCCGTCGACCGCTCGGTGTGCAAGGTCTGGGTCAGCGCCGATCCCGACTCCTACGACGAGGTGCTCGAGGGCCTGCAGTCCGCAAAGGGCCGCATCCGTTCGCTCTTGGGTCGTACGCTGACCTGGAGGGTGACTCCTGAGCTCATCTTCCAGATTGACCGCTCCACTGATGAGGCCCAGCGTATTGCAGAGGCGCTCAAGAACGTGCCGCCGACCATGTCCATCCCGAAGGACGAGTTCGGCTACCCTCTTCCGCAGGAAGAGGAGGGTTCTGACGCCGACGAGTCCGATGAGGACGAAGCAGGCGACGAGAACCTGTAACAGCACTTTGATGTAACCCAACACGAGGGGGCCCTTTCGATGAGATTTGACGATGCGTCCGAGATGTTCGAACGCGCCCGGCAGATGATCGAGGGGGCCTCCTCGATTGCTGTATCGGGTCATACCGACCCCGATGGCGACGCCTTGGGCAGCGCCCTTGCCATGACCCTGCTCATCGAGCAGATTTGGCCCGGCAAGACGGTCACGCCGCTTTTGGCAAACGACCGTCCGGTGCCTGCCAACCTTGCTTTCTTGCCCGCGGCTGAGCGCCTGTGCCCCGCGCAAGGCTCCTCGTGCTCCCCGGACCTCTTCATAAGCGTCGACACGCCCACCCGTGCCCGCCTGGCCGACTCGGGTCAGGTCCTGTCGCGAGCGGGCGCATGCGTGAGTTTTGACCACCACCCCGCGGTGGAGGACTCTTTCGACTGCGCATACACGAACCCCTCGGCTGCCTCATGCGCCGACGTGGTCCTCGATTTCGCAGATCACTTGGGAGCCCAGCTTTCCTGCGACATCGCAACGTGCCTGCTTGCGGGCATCATCACCGACACGGGACGCTTCCAGTATCAAAACACCGACCCCCATGCGCTTGAAAGCGCCTCGCGCCTCGTGCAAGTGGGTGCCGACCCTTCGGATATCTGCCTGCATGTCTATCAGAGCAAGACGATGGCGCAGCTCAAGCTTCAGCAGGTCACGCTCGACCGGCTGGCCTTGGCATGCAACGATGAATTGGCCTACAGCTACGTGCTCCAGTCTGATTTTGCCCGCTTCGGCGCATCCGCCTCTGATTGTGACGAGCTGGTCGACAGCGTGCGCTCGCTGGGAGGCATCAAGGGCGTGCTGTTCTTGCGTGAACTGCCCGAAGGCGGGTTTCGCGGCAACCTGCGCTCCAAGGACGCATCCCGCGACGTGAGCCTCATCGCCCACAGGCTTGGAGGCGGCGGTCACAAGATGGCCTCGGGTTTTTCGATTGCCGGCACGGCGCAAGAGGCCGTGGCGCGTGTTTGCGAGATATATGCCGACCTGTATCTCGATGTCGAAGGTGGTGCCCGATGAAACGCACGCCAAGCGGTCTGAACCTGCTTGTGGGTATCGACAAGCCCTGCGGCATGACGTCGCATGATGTCGTGAACAAGGTGCGCCGCGCGCTGGGGGAGCGCCGGGTGGGGCATGCCGGCACGCTCGACCCTTTTGCCAGCGGAATCCTCGTGGTCGGCGTCGGCCAGGCCACGCGACTCATGCAATATGCCACGAGCGACTTCAAGTCGTACACGGCCCGCATCAGCTGGGGCATGGAGACGTTGACCGACGACCTCGAGGGTGAGGTTCGCTGCGAGGCGCCGGTCCCCGAGGCGGTCCTCGACAAGGAGTATGCCCTTGCGGCCCTCGAGGAGCTTTCTCGCCAAACGGAGCAGGTGCCCCCGGCGTTCAGCGCGATCAAGGTGGATGGTGTGCGTGCTTACAGCGAGGCTCGCAAGGGCCACGAGGTCGAGCTGGCCGCCCGTCCTATCGAGGTGCGCCAGGCCGAGCTTCTCGCCATGGGCGTCGATGATCGCGGACCTTGGTGGGACGTTGACTTCACGGTGTCGAAAGGCACCTACATCCGTGCCTTGGCACGCGATTTAGGCCGCATGTGCAAAAGCGCCGCACATCTGAGCGCGCTTTCGCGCACCTCGAGCGGCAAAGTTGACCGGTCAAGTTGCATGAGCCTGCCTGAACTCGAGCAAACCGAGACGCTGCGCGTCATCGACCCGGTCGAACTTCTCGGTTTTCCCGTCATTCAGCTCGACGAACAGGGCGTGGCAGACATCAAGTGCGGCAAGAAGCTGTCATGCGCGCGCACCGATGGCGGGCGTGCCCTTGAGCTGCCCGAGGGGCAAACGCTGTGCCTGGTGGGTCAAAACAGGCTTTTTGCAATCGCAACTCGCTCACAAAAGGCTATAGTAGCTCTTTGTGTCTTTTCAGACGGCATAAGCCGTGGGGACGTCGTCCTCGAGAACCGAAAGGGATTGCATTGACGAATTCGGCGATACTGGATCTCGCGCGCCGCACGTTTCTCCGTGATGTGCCCCTCGACGCGTGCGCGGTGCGTGGTTTCGGCCATCCTGATACGCGAATCATCCGCCCCGGTGTTTCACACGAGGGCTTCATCGGTGATGCCGTGTGCACCATTGGCGCCTTCGACGGAGTCCATCGT
>Ga0129308_1003593_pt1 | contig 10876 bp, 5 predicted proteins | sample L827metagenome_FD_94440 | JGI IMG/M metagenome (GOLD analysis project Ga0129308, IMG submission 94440) | Ring-tailed lemur group fecal microbial communities from Wisconsin, USA - L827 metagenome | ecosystem: Host-associated > Mammals > Digestive system > Large intestine > Fecal | place: USA... | reverse complement strand
TTTTTTGTCTTATCCACTTGTTGTTCGGCCTCCAGTACATTTTGTCGTACCTCCAAGAACTTGGGGTTATTCTCCCGGGCTAATGTCAATGCCTGATCCACCGGAATATCCATATCATGGGGGCGTGACGGCAGACGAAGCCGTATCTCCGTATTCTTATCGAAATTCAAATACGAGGCCAGACTGAACATGGCTAGCTTCAAGGCTATATCGGCGTTTTGTAACGTATTGCGGGCATTGATCGCATCCAGCTTGAGTGTCAGTAAATCCGCTTGACTAATAGCCGCGATCTTATGCCGCTCTTGGCCGGTACGGTATAACGTATCGGTTGTCGCTACATTTTCTTTGGCCATATCATATTCTACTTGAGCCATGGCTAAAGAGAAAAAGTAAGTGGTGGCTTGCTCGCTGACGGTCTCGATATTATAAAGCAACTCTTTCTTTACTTTCTCATATTTTAGAGGCTCTATCTTCTTCTCCCACCGGAAAGGATTGTATCCCAATAAATCTTGGCTGTATCCGATACGGATTGGAACGGAGGTGAACTGATTATAAGTATTCGAGCCGAAATAGCGCATATACCCCAGATCCGTGTCCACGAAGAAACTACCACCCAGCATATCGAAGTTCTGCTTGATCTTTAAGTTTCCTCCCGCATAAAAGGACTGTTGCTTACGGTATTCGTCGATGTCTTTTTCTGAATCGTATCGTTTCGTGATGTCCCGGTAATATTCGGCGGGTGTGATATTCAATGTAAGGCTGGGCAGTCGCTCCGCTTTGTAATTACGAAACTCCCAGTAGCCGGACAAGAATAGGTTTTTCGTACGAAAAGCCTCCAGCGAGCTATCGGCGGCCAATGAGATCGTCTTCTCAAGGGAAAGGACGAGCGATTGGGCCGATACTCCTCCGGCTAATAGCGAACAGAACGCATATAAAACTAGAAATGTCCTCTTGTATCTTTTTTTCATAATGCATGTCTCCTATAGATAAACCAATAAACCAAAGGGATAATAAATAAACTGACTGCCGTACCGATCAGCATCGCCGAGATCATGGCGATGGAGAGCGGCTTTTGCAACTCACTTCCCATATCGAACGTAAATAGTAGCGGTACCATACCGAATATAGTTGTCAATGAGGTCATGATAATCGGTCGAAGACGGCGGCGACCGGCCTCATGGATCGCTTCCATCAAGGGTACACCTTCTTTCCGCAGCTCATTGATCGCGTCCAGTTTCAAGATAGAGTCGTTTATGATGATACCGCAAGTTACCACGATACCGATCGCACTCATCAGGTTTAAGGTATGCCCGCATATCCATAATACCAGTAAGGAGGCGGCTACGTCTATAGGTATTTCCAGCAGGACGATCAAGGGCTGCAAGAAGCTCTCGAATTGAGCCGCTAGGATAAAATACATCAAGAGAATGGATATGAACAAGATGACGACCAATTCATTCAGCATTTGCTGGTTCGAGAAGAAGCTTCCCGAGAAATCGATGTCCCAGTTCGTCTTATCTTTGGATTCGCTGCGTACGAGCTCCCGAATATTTTCCATTAACTGTTCCGCATTCTCTACTTGATAGAAGCTAAAAGGAATATATTCCCCGTTCTTTCCAGCGGTGAGTGTCTTCAGATCTTCTCCGGGAGTAATCTTTGTTACTGCGCTAAGAGGGACATGATTCGTCTTTTGGTTTTCGTCCGGTTGCGTACGGATTAACGTATTATGTAGGATATGATCGACCGTTTGCTCGTTTCCGGCTAGCGTGATCGGTAGATACTGTTGGTAAGAGCGTAAGGTGGCGACTTCATTTTCCTTGAAGGCCGTCTTAAGTACCCGGTAGACCTCTTCATAGGAGATATTATAAAGTAATAGTTTCTGATGGTCTATGGATATGTTTAATTGATTCTCGAAAGCTACGCCAACGGGAGCGAGACCGGTCTTACTCTCTAGTGTTTTCTCTAGTTTTTGCAAAGTAGGGGCATCCGGAGCTTGTTCTTTGTTTCGGGCATAGAACTCGGCTACGATATCGGCCTCACCGGTTACGAACAGTTTCTCAAACACAGTCTCCGGCGGAGAGAACGATAATACGGCTGTCGGGTAATTTCGCTTTACCCAAGCGGAGATTTCTTGTTGTAAAGGGGCGATAGCATCGGTCTTTTCTGTCTTGAAATAAAGTTCTACTTCCGAGATGGATAATTCCCGGTCTCGGTTTAGCAAGAATTGCTGCTGTCCGATATAGGCCGTGTGTTGCGCGCCTAACCGGTCGGCCTCACCAAATAATTCGGTGACTCTCTTTCTATTCTCATCAATATGGATGTTCTCATTCCATTCAACATGTGCGATTAACTCATTCTGATCGATTTCCGGCATCCGGCTTTTGGGGATCATATAGAATAGGATCGCGCAAAGAGGGATGGTGACGGCTACGAACAGTAGGCTAGTGGTCTTATGCCTGAATATGAAGTCAACACCTCCGTCATAGAACCGGTCCAGCGTATGCTCCTTGATCAAATTGTTTATATTCAGGTTGAAAAAGGAATGCTTGATCTCCGGTACGCTGTAAACTAATTTATAAAGTACAGGAAGCAACATGATCCCGGTGAAATAAGAGACCATTAAACCAACCGTAACAGCAAACGCCTGATCGAAGAAAATCGCTCCCGCTATACCACTCATAAATACCAAGGGTACGAATACGGCGATCGTAGTGAGCGTAGAGCTGAGCATTGGCGTAATTACCTCGGTAGTTCCTTTAATGCAAGCCTCTTCCAAACTGTCCCCTTTCGTTCGGTATTGCATGATATTCTCGGTCACGATGATGGAACTGTCTATCATCATACCCAATGCCAAAATCAATCCGGATAGGGAGATGATATTTAAGGACATATTGAAAAGGTAGAAGAACAAGAAACTGATGATGATACTGACTACCATACTTAATCCGATTACCGCCGGGCTTTTTACGTCTCCGAGGAAAAGGATCGCCACGATGCAGATAAATAAGAAACCTAACGATAGGTTTTGTTTGAGGTTGGAGATCGTATAATCCAATAACTCGGTCTGGTTTCTTGTGATCGTAAATTCAATATCCGGGTAAATAGACTTGAAATAATCGGTAACCTCGGCAAGCGCCTCTTTCATATTGTCCATATTCTCGTCCGCTTGCTTGATAACGGCTAATGTAACGGCTCTTTTCCCGTTGGCTAGCGATAAGCCGGTTTCTTTTTCCGGTACGACAGCTACTTTTGCCAGATCTTTTATCTGGAAGATCCGGTCATTCTTACGGATATAGATATTTTGTACGTCTTCCGGTGTACGTAATAAGGTAGAGAATTTGATATTGTACTCATAATAACCGTCCCGTACGGTCATGCTTCCCGGCTCTATATTGTTGGCGGATAAGGCCGATTCCAAATCATTTAACGTGATATCAGCCATATCCAAGAGCTTCATATCCGGTACGATCTGTAATTGCCGTCCTAATATGCCCGTGATATCCACCATCGCAACTTCCGGCAACTGTTCGATCCTTCGTTTGATCACTGTTTCTGCGAATTGGCAAAGATCAAGGAAAGCCTCGTCGTTTTCAATTGTCTTGAGTGTGAGGTTGAGGCAAAACACCGGAATGTCCGTAGCGCTCGCCTTGACTACCCGTGGACGTTCCACTTCCCGGGGCAGGTAATTCATGGCGGCGTCTATTTTCTCATTAACCTCTATAAAGGCAAGATCCGTATTCGTGCCGAAGTCGAAGCTAAGGCGGATAATACCCGCTCCATCACGAGTCTCGCTATGGATATCCCGTAATCCTGCCACTTGCATCAATTGCAAACGGACCGGTTTCACGACGGTGTTTTCCAATTCCCGTGCGGATGTATTTTGTCCGGAGACCTGAACGGTGATCTCGGGTATGGCGATATCAGGCAATAAGGAGACCGGTATGGTGAAATAAGTCACCAACCCCACGATAAAGCAAGCCGTAAAAGCCATCAATACCGCTATCGGACGTTGTAGCAGGAAGCGAATCATACGCGACTAATTTTCAATTCTCAATTTTCAATTCTCAATTACCTTGACCGGTGACTCATGCGCCAGATTAATATTGCCGCTTGTAATCACGACATCCCCTTCTTTCAATCCTTCCAAAAGGGTATAACTATCAGCGTTTTCCAGTCCGGTGCGCACGTAGTTCCAATAAGCGTGCCCATCAACTAAAGTAAATACGACTTGTTTTCCGGAACGTAATACCACAGCCGTTTTAGGTACGACCAATTGCTTCCCGAGCGAGCGTTGTACGCTAACCCGTACATTCATACCTTCGAATAATTTACCTTTGTCGTTTACCGCCGCTTTCACTTGTACCATCCCGTTCTCATCCACTAGCGGGTTGATCTCGGATATACGTCCTTCAGTCTTTAAGCTGGTGGTGGCGAAAGGGGTAACTTCCACTTTATCTCCGTTTTGGATAAGCGGCAACTCACTTTCCAATACGGTGAAAGAGGCTTCCAGACTATGAGGATCGATAACGGTACAGAATGCGTCCGTCGTAGACGCCACGTTCTCTTGTTTAGCGAAAAGGTTTGCGATAATACCGTCGAAAGGCGCGATTAGCGTCGCGTTCTGTTCCTCATATTGGGCAAGTTGATATTGGGCGAGCGCCAGATCATATCCACTTTTTACCCGTGCTAGGTTGAGCGTCGCAGGCGGGACTTTCGCTGAGTCTTCCAGCATATATCCTTGACCGATCAATACATCCTTAAATTCAAGCCTCGCTTTCTCGAGGGCGTCTTTGGCTTGCGCTGTTTTGTTCGTGAGCCGGAAAGTGGCGAGTTCCGCTATTTTCTGTCCTTTGTTTACCCGGTCTCCGTTCTTCACGTAGATACGGGCGATGGGTTCCACCGACTCAAACCGTAAGTCCACCAACTTGCGAGCGGATAATTTACCATTGCTTATCAACTCATGATTAAATTCCGTTTGCTTCAATGTCATGATCGTGACTTCGTTCGCCTCATCCGGCAATACGGTTTCTACGGAATCCTGTGTGGTATCTGTATCTTTCTTTTCTCCACCGCATGCGCTTAAACAGAATAAAAGCGTAAAGGTCAACAATTTATAGTATTTCATACTCGTATGATTGATCGGTTTGTACAATTTATCATTCGCAAATATAAGTATTTATTGTTACGATGTAGTCGTAATTGCTATAAAAATAAGGATATTGTATTCATATTGATGTGTTGTTTAACATACTTCGTGCTTTCTCTTTCATTTCTTTAATAGCGGAACTTTCCACTTTGGGTTTCTTAGTTAATACGGAATCAATCGCCATTTTCAATTTTGCAGGTTGAAAATAAGATGGTTCCGTATAAAGATTCATTAACAGATAATACGGATAGATACGTTCCGGTAAAATATCAATGGCATGTAACAGGTGCTTTTCTGCTTGTCGGTATTCACCTAAACACTGCTCATTTTTAGCCATTACGTAATAAAGCATGGGATCGGAGCTTAATAAGACAGCTCTTTTCAGATATTCATTCGCTTTCTCATATTGTCCGGTCTTGCTTAGGCATTGAGCGGCCTCGAAAAGGAATTCCGGTTTATGCTTCAATAATGGATACAAAGGCTCATATACCTCCAAGGCCGCTTCGTAAGCTTTATTATTGTAAAACATTTGCGCCTTATTCCATTGTTGATAAGCCTTATAATGATCTTTTTGCATCCAGAATAAACTAATTCCAAGGATAGCGATTCCCATAAAAAATATCTGTTTGCCCCATCTATGGCCATTTGATTCGGCTTGGTTCTCACGGATCTCATCCTTGTCCGGTGTTACGCTCATCACCCCTAGGAATATCAATACTACCCAAAACTCCGGCAATTGCAATGGATAAGAAGAGAAGGCGAATATAGCCAGAGACATCAATCCCCCGCAACAAGCATACCTTTTGTTCTTTATTCCTTTATAAAATAGAAGCCCCAGCCAGCCTATAAATAGGGCTAATCCTATTAACCCCTGTTCTAATCCAATCTGCAAGTATTCATTAAATGCGTACTCCGGGCATCCGGCAACCAACTTTTCCTGTTCAGTCGCTTTTCCCGAAGCCATGTATTCCGCTTGTGTTTCAGCGTAAGCGGCAGGGAACCCACCTAGGCTGGTACCTGTAATCGGTTGTTTTTGTATCGCTTTCGTCGTGATCTTCCACATCAGAAACCTTCCGTCCGCCGAATCTTTCTTTAATGTATAGAGTGATGCGCTCCCGCCAAGAAGTAATATGCCGCCTAGGATACCGCCTATGATATACCACCTTTTGTGTTGTCTCAGTCTGGTCGCTGCCTGTTTCCTGTCAAGGCGGTACAGGGCATATACCCAGGCGCAAGAAACGACCACCGCTATCCATGCCGATCGGCTCATTCCCGCAGGAAGTACAACGATCGCTGTGCCTATACATCCCATGGACAGGTAATAGGGCATATTTCGTTTGGACTGTTCCAGCAAGATGCCAAGAGCCACCGGTAATGTGATCGCCAAATATCCGGAATAAGGCCCCGGATTGAAAAAAGAGCCGGTCAGCCGAAACAGGGAATGGTTCGAATAGGCCCATCCCTGTAATTGACGGAAGCCCCAGATGGCTTCTATAAGGCCTGTCGCGATAAAGAACATTGAAAAATATCCTATGAGCACCGGATATTCATGGAGTACCTGCCGAAGCAGATACCACAAGACAACCATTTGTCCGATAAACAGGAGCTTTTCCGGCTCCGGGTGTATGGAGTAGGGATAAGAGAGGAGGATAAGCCCCAAGAGGGAAAGGGGGAGGATATCCACGTAAGTCCATGGGCACAGCCCCTTGCTTGGATTCAACCACAAACCTTGTAGGGACACGGCGGATAAGAACTGGGCGATTAGTTGAATCCAAAAGGTTTTCTCTGTCACCAAGTGTGTGGATAGCATTCCCAATCCTGCGAAAGGGGCGCTTAGCAAAAGTGTCCCAAGTAGGGTATATACGCCGAGTTTCAACAGTTCTTTCATGGTTAATATCTTTTTACCGTACCGTTTTCCACCAAAAAGATACGATCTTCCGCAGTCTTTTCCGGTCGCGAGATCATCGCTTTCAACAGGCTCCCTTTAGGTATCTTGCGAATGAGGATGCCACCGGGTATCGTGTCTGTCGGGAAATATCCGTTTTTAAAACACTGCTGTTCCTGTTCCCAATAAGCGAGTGTATACGGCACTTGCTGTTGATACGGGTTGTCCGAGGCGATAAAGATGGAATCGGTTCGGGCCGGATCGGGATCGGGCTTGATTTTCGTGATGATCCCCGTATTGCTCACATGGAAAGGGGATGTGATGAAACGTAGTGAGCCATAGGCCTCTTTGTCATATTCGGCGATGATAAACACATCATCGCCTACGATCTTCGGGAAGGTACAGCGGTTACCGATCCGTTCGCTCATGGCGAAAGGCCTCCAGTTACCATGATTATAGGTACAGAGGTAAATAGGTGCTCTTTTTGATCTCACCGGGAGGTCGCAAGTCGTATGAATATCTGTGACAGGTGGCAGGTATTGCTCCGTGACAGCGGTCAATAACGGATTCTTTAAGAACGTACGGTATTCATCGGCCGACTCGGTCGTTACCGGATGTAAGGGGGCGAATCCGTATCTGTAAATCTTGGCCGGGGTCAAGAACGGCTTGGTTAGGTTGTAGATCAAGGAATCCGGGCCTTCGTACTCCGGAGCGAAAGGTAGGAATCGCCCATCCTCGTTTAAGAATGCGCACCAATAATGTTCCCCGTTCCTACGAGTCCAGATCGTATGTTCCGCTACAGTGGGAATACCGGCCGCACGCATCAGCTGGATACCATACAAGACTACCCCATCACAACGTCCAACCCCTGTCCGGTGGATCTCCTCTGCGGTTGGATAGTGGATGGGTATCTCCGTTTGATAGGTGACTCGGGTTCGTAGTATCTTTTGTAACCTCACGGCCGCGTCGTACGTGTTATCAATATGCGAACTATCCAGCAAAGGGAGGTACGTCCGCATCAGCTCCTCACGTAAACCGGAGGGCTGTTCGTATAACCCCCGGTAGGGAAGTATATACCTGCAAAAATTCTCGAAACTTACCGATTTATTCCAGGGCTTGGGCCACGCCTGAAACGCCAGCTCGATATTACGGATTAGATAGTCCGAGGATAGGGTGGTGATGTCTGATACCCTCTCTCGCTTCTCATATCCGAAATGATAGACCATATTGCGTATCAAAAAGCGGGCGGCCTCTCTTTTTAACGAATCCCCTTCATAGTATTTGATGACATATTCCAACTCTTTCCTGTTATCGCCGGCTTGCGACAACGCATATTCCAACATACTTTCTTCTTGGCTTTTTGAGAAACCGCAAGAGTGCAGACAGATCCAAGCGCATACATATAAAATAAGCTTATTCATAATTCTTCAATTGTTTCGAATATTTTTCCAAAAACGTTCCTTTCTGTATTCCCCCGTGTAAGGGTCAACGGATTTCCACACTTTCCAAGCTACCCCTACGATAAATTCCTCCGGTATAAGTCCGAGATAACGGGAATCTCTTGAGTTTTCTGTCTTATCTCCGGCCACGAAGTAATAGTTGCTTTGGAACCGGTATTGTCTTACCTGTTTGTCTCCTATATAAACCTTATTCTCTTTCCATGATAGGGAATCTTTTGATTCCCACTCGATCATTTGTTTGTATAGCTTATAATTTGTTTGGTTCACGGTAATTCTATCCCCTTTTCGGGGGATATATAAAGGACCGAAATCATGAACATTCCAATTGAATGTAGAATCAAAAGGGAAACAACGGTAGACACCGTCCGGCATCCGATCCGTTTTTTGTCTGGATAGGTTCGCTTGACTTCCCACATTCCCCAAAGGCTCTTTCGTATGGTTGTTTCGGTAGAATCCCTGTTCGATCCGGATGGAGTCTCCCGGTAACCCGAGGCAGCGTTTGATATAATATTGCATGATGTGCATTTCGATCCGCTCCCATGAATAGGGATGCGGGTAGTTGAATACGAGAATATCATTCCGTTTGATTTGCCCGGCTCCGGGCACTCTGTATATATCTACCTGCTTCCCTTTTATAGATGCGAAAATATTGAATAGCCTAGGTCCGGCTATCCATTTGTTTACTAATACTTGATCTCCGGTTTGGAGTTGAGGCTCCATGGAATCGGAAGGGATTTTGAACGTGCTGAAACAGAAGATGAGGAAGAATGCGTATATGCAACCAATACCAAATACCCCATAAAGTATAAGTGTCAGATATCGTAACATCTGATTTATATTTGTTTTGTATATACGTTTTTCTATTCCCATTCTTTTATGTTTATGCCTCATTTCCTAAATCCAAATTCTTTGGATATTAGTCATCAATAGTCGAACACTACGATATGATATTCCGGATCATCGCTGATACCATAGATCTTCCGTTTTTGATTGTCTACAGCGATGGAGGAGACTCCTTGGTCTAATGTGTAATGGCATTCAAGGCTACCGTCCCATCCGATTACAAATAATTCTTTGCATAATATATTGTAATTAGGCTCTGTCACCATTTTCCCATTATAAAGAACAAATAAACTATTCCCCACCTTTACAGGACTATAAAAAGCGTCTCTATAAGTTTGCGGGCTCGCTTTACTTCCGATAATGTCTCCATCCCTAAATTCTTTGAAAACAGATGCGAAATGATCGGGACCTTGTAATTGTTTTTCTAAAGTCCCATCCGCATTATAGATGCAAATTAAATCTGTGAAGTAGTGAGTGATTGCAACCTTCTCTTTTCGGTTGGTGGTTAGGTCTGCCCGAAACGCATTGATTAATTCGGCAGGAGTATACTCCTGCTCAGTTTTAGGATAAGTACCGAAATCCATCGTTTTCTTACCTGTTTGATCAAAAAGGAATCCAGGACTCGTCTCTTGATAGGATACGCCTAAGAACCCGTTGCCCAAGCTTCGAATATTGCTCCATAGCGGTTTTGTATCTAGGGAGATACGGCTGGCGTATTCCGGTTCTTTTCCACTGGTAAATTCCGGGATAGAGTAAGTGAAAATCGTAGAGGTCATCATATCAAAAATGACTACGGAATCGTTCCGATTGACGAAACATGGTGTCATCATCTCTTTAGGCCCTTGTCCTACAGGGATACATTCTCCTTCCTTATGTGCCGTATTGAGGTTGAAGATGTGGAATTGTTTTTCCGCCCCTTGATTGCAAGTGACTAGGAAGGAGTCGAATAATTGGATTTGTGAAGGTCGTAAAATAAGACTGTCAAATTCAATAGTTTTCCCGGATAATGATTTTCGGACTTTGAAATCACTTCGCTGGAAGGTTATGTTTTTGTCATCTTGTTTTTGATTATCGGTACAAGCGATGAATCCTAATAGGATGAGTGAAAGATGTAAGATAATGTATTTCTTCATGATACTGATTTTTTAAGGAGGGCATGCCAAATTAAGGGATTGAACATATTTTCTTCTTGCTCAAGATACCTAGAGTCTATGAAATACAAATTAAAAATCAATGAGAAAACATCTGCATTCCATTGATTTACCGACTGTATTCCATTGTGATTTTTTTCGTTTTGGCACACCCTCCTTTGATTAAATTTTAGTTCCAACGTCCCGGTATGTAAGTGGATGTCCCATCGGAATATTTGATAATACATCCTCCCCCAGAGTAACTGCAATATCCGCTTCCTCCTTCCCCGCTAGCCAATGCCTCCACATTGTCAAGCGCTAGGTTAGAAAGCTTGATGTCGTTTTCATTCTGGTTGATGTTCCATGCCGCAGCTACTGCTACGACTGCCATTACGGCTATTCCTAAAATCTT
>Ga0129308_1003592_pt1 | contig 10882 bp, 10 predicted proteins | sample L827metagenome_FD_94440 | JGI IMG/M metagenome (GOLD analysis project Ga0129308, IMG submission 94440) | Ring-tailed lemur group fecal microbial communities from Wisconsin, USA - L827 metagenome | ecosystem: Host-associated > Mammals > Digestive system > Large intestine > Fecal | place: USA... | reverse complement strand
ATAGTGGATGAGAATTAAAGTTTGCGGAATTTATAATTTGAATAAAGCGTTGAAAATAGGTCATTTTAATCATATGCGAATTTTGCAACACATAGGGGCTATATGTTTCCCAAGCTGAACACGGGGGTTCGATTCCCCTCACCTGCTCCAAGTCGTCGCGGACTGCATATCGTTCGCGACGACTTTTTGTTTTAAAAAGGTCACCGCTCATTTATCCCGCCGTTTATCTGGAGGGCGGGGACCCGTGCCGCAGGCACAGAGAATAATTGGATTTGAGAGGGAAAAGATGACAAAGGTACTTTTTGTTTGCCACGGCAATATTTGCAGAAGCCCCATGGCCGAGTTTGTAATGAAAGACCTGGTGGGTAAGCGCGGTCTGGAGGCGCAATTTAAGATCGCCTCCGCCGCCACCAGTACCGAGGAGATCGGCAATCCGGTGTATCCGCCGGCACGGCGGAAACTGGCGGAGCACGGGATCGGCTGCGAAGGGCATGCCGCCCGGCAGCTGAGGCGGTCGGACTACCGGGACTGGGACTATCTGGTAGGGATGGACGGGGCCAATCTGCGCAACATGAACCGGATCTGCGGAGGCGATCCCCAGAAGAAGCTGTCTCTGCTCCTGGACTATACCGGGCGCCCCCGGGATGTAGCGGACCCCTGGTACACCGGGGATTTTGACCGGACCTGGGAGGATGTGAACGCGGGCTGCCGCGCCCTGCTGGACCACATTTTGAATCCATAAAGGAAAAAGGACGTCTTTTTAAAAAAGACGTCCTTTTTGTCGCTTTAAGGCCATACTCACCTGCGGCGGGTACCGAACAGCCCCCGGACGATCTGTTTGCCCAGCTCCCGGCCCACCGTGTTGGCGGCGGAGTTGATGGCCTTCTCCAGGGGGTCCTGCTTCTTGCGGCTGGAGGTGGTGCGGCTGGAGGTAGTACGGGTGGAGGTGGTGCGGCGGGGAGGGGCCGGCTGGCGGTATGCCCGCTCCATGGCCCGCTGCTCCTTCTCCCAGGCTGCCTGCTGGGCCTTGCGCTCCTTTTCCCAGGCGGCCTGACGGGCCTCGGCCTCCTCCCGGGCGGCCTGCTCCTCGCGGACCTCCTCCAACACCTCATAGGCGGAACGGCGGTCCTCGACCTGGGTATACTTTTGGTACAGGGGACTTTCGGTGATGACCTGGTCTATTTCAGCCTGGCTGGCGGCGCTCATGGAGCTGCGTGGAGGCAGGATGCCCGCCTGCTGGACCATGGAGGGGACGCCCTTTTCGTCCAGCACGGAAACCAGCGCCTCGCCAACGCCCAGCGCCTGCAAAGCCGCCTCGGTGTCAAAAGCGGGGTTGGCGCGGAAGGACCGGGCGGCGGCCCGCAGGGCCTTCTGGTCATTGGGGGTATAGGCCCGCAGGGCGTGCTGGACCCGGTTGCCGATCTGCCCCAGAACGCTGTCAGGCAGGTCGGAGGGGTTCTGGGAGATGAACCAGACGCTGACACCCTTGGAACGGATCAGACGGACGACCTGCTCCACTTTTTCCACCAGGGCCTTGGGGGCGTCCTTGAACAACAGGTGGGCCTCGTCGAAGAAAAAGGCCAACTTGGGCTTGTCCAGGTCGCCGGCCTCGGGCAGCAGCTCATACAGCTCCGACAGCATCCACAGCAGGAAAGTGGCATACAGCAAGGGGTGCTGGAACAGCTCCTGGCACTCCAGAATATTCATGACGCCCCGGCCGTCCTCGTCCCACTCCATCCAGTCGGACAGGTCCAGATCGGGCTCTCCAAAGAAGGTATCCCCTCCCTCGTCCTCCAACTGGAGGAGGGCACGCTGGATGGCCCCGACGGACTGGCTGGAGATGTTGCCGTAGGTCAGCTTGAACTCCTTGGCGTTGTCTCCCACATACTGGACCATGCTGCGCAGGTCCTTCAGGTCGATGAGCAGGAGCCCCCGGTCATCGGCGATGCGGAACACGATACGCAGGATGCCGCTCTGGGTGTCGTTCAGTCCCAACAGGCGGCTCAGCAGCTCCGGACCCATCTCGGAGATAGTGGTGCGGACGGGGTGGCCCTGCTTCCCATAGACGTCCCAGAAGCGCACGGGATAAGCCGTGTAGTCAAAGCCGCTGATGCCCATGGTGTCGATACTGCGGCGAATGTGCTTGGTCTCCCGGCCGGGCAGGCACATCCCAGACAGGTCACCCTTGATGTCGGCCAGGAACACGGGGACCCCCATGTCGCTGAAGGATTCGGCCAGGACCTTTAACGTGACGGTTTTGCCGGTGCCGGTAGCGCCGGCGATGAGGCCGTGACGGTTGGCCATGGCGGGTTCCAGGTAGACGGGAGCATCCCCGGCGGCGAGCCAGATCTTATGCTGATCCTGTAAGTACATGCAGAAAGTCCCCCTCTGATACGGCAAAGATATGATACCCTATTGTACACGAAAAAGGAAGCAGCGTCCACCGGTTTCCGGCATTTTCTTGGAAAATGGGGCGGGCGGCCCGAAGAACACCGGGCCGCCCGCGGGGGAACCATAAAGTCACATGATATGCTCCTCGGCGCAGTTGTCCGCCACCCGGACGCCCATCTTGTCCAGAGAGGCCACCGGGAAATTTGCGATACTCACTGCGTCGAATTTGGGACACAGCCGCAGCTCGGGGCTGAGCCGGAGGTCCTCCACCGTGTTCCGGAATTTCGGCTTTTCCATCTGATCACCCCCAACACAGTATGCCCCGCCGTGGAAGGGATATGGGAGGAATAATCAGGGGAGAGGGCGGCATACTAGGGGGAGAATGCCGGACAGGGAGAAAAGAGGGAGAACACGGTGCGGTATTACCATGACAAAGGCGGCCGGGGCCCCTATTTTGAGGGCTGCTACCTGAAGCACCAGGGGGCGGAGGGCGGCTTCGCGGTGATTCCGGCCTATCACCGGGACCGAACAGGGGAGAGCGCCTCCCTCCAGGTGGTGACGCCGGGGGAGAGCCGGATGTTCACCTTCCCGGCCGGTGTGTTCCGGGCGTGGCCCGACCGATTCCAGGTACGGGTGGGGGACAACTGGTTTTCCCGGGAGGGGCTGCACCTGGATCTGGAGGAGCCGGGCTTTTCCCTGCGGGGGGACCTGCGGTATGGTCCCTTTCACGCCCTGGGATCGGACATCATGGGGCCCTTCCGTCACGTTCCCGGACTGCCCTGCGTCCACGGCGTGCTGAGTATGGAGCACCAGGTGGACGGCATGATGTCTTTCAACGGGAACTCCTGCTTTTTCCACTGCGGGACCGGCTACGCTGAGACAGACCGTGGACGCTCGTTTCCGGGGAAATACCTGTGGACCCAGTGCACCTGGCAGGAACGGCAGCGGGGGAGCCTGATGCTGTCCGTGGCCAGGATGCCCCTGGGGTTGACTGGCTGTATTGGGGAGGTCTGCTTTGCCGGGAAGTCCTGGCGTTTGGCCACCTACCGGCGCGTTCGGGTGGAGGAATGGTCGGAGGAGGGAGCTTGCCTTCGTCAGGGAGATCTGCGGCTTCACGTGAAGGTGTTGGAGCGGGCGCCGGCGGAGCTGAAAGCACCGGCCTCCGGTACCATGGAGCGGGTGGTGCGGGAGAGCCTGTGCGCCCGTGTCCGGTACACCTTCTGGGAGGGGGATCGGCTGGTCTTTGATCATGAGGACCGGCAGGCCAGCTTCGAGTACGCGGGAGAGGCGTAAAATTCACGGTTGATCGGCCAATATGGCAATAAACTGGGCGGCCCGGGGCTTACTGTCCAGGGGGTAGCCGGCCAGCTCCCGGACCAGATCCGGGTTTCGTTCCCAGGCCATGGAGACAACGGAGCGGATGTTGCGCTCCACTGTTTTCCAGCTGCTTCCGTAGGATTTGGCTACCTCCGGATAGAGGCTCTTGGTGACCATAAACAGGACATCCGGGTCACGCCGGGCCAGCTCCACCGCTGTGATGGTCTGATGGTAGCCGATGTAGTTGGGCGTGATGCCAAGTCGTTTCAGTATATCATGACAGTTCATGCTCATAGATCATCACGTTCTTCCTTAATGACTGAGAGGGAATGGCTGACCTCCAGAATGGAATTCAGCAGTTCCTCCTGTGCTTCTTTGGAGCACTGGGCAAACCAATCAAAGCCCTGGATCAGCTGAACGATGATTTCAAGCTGGGTGGGTGGAATGGCGTCAGAAAGAAGAATGGATAATGGAATGCCCAAGTGCTGCGCGATACATTGGACCGTGTCCAGAGTCGGGCTTTTCCCGTGTTCAATGTCCTGGAGGGTGGATTTGGAGATTCCGATCTCCTGGGCGAATTCAAGCTGTGTCTGTTTTCTGAGTGTTCTGTAGGATTTTAGATTTTTCGACAAAATTTGCCTTGATTCCACGTTTTTCCCCCCTTACTAATAAGATAATGGAAAAAGGAGGAAATTTGTGCCCGAATTTCCGGTGGTTTGACCTGAATTTCCGGGCATCGGGTCAAAATGCCAAAAATGCCAAATCCGGGGCTGATTTCAGCCCCGGATTTGGCATTTGGAGAAAGATTTGATAAATTTACAGCAGATGGAAATTCACGATCAGACCGGAGAAGACGATGGACACGGTGGATACCAGCTTGATGAGGATGTTCAGAGAGGGGCCGGAGGTGTCCTTGAAGGGGTCGCCCACGGTGTCGCCGATGACGGCGGCCTTGTGGCACTCAGAACCCTTGCCGCCGTGATGGCCGGCCTCGATGTACTTCTTGGCGTTATCCCAGGCGCCGCCGGCGTTGGACATGAAGACGGCCATGGCGAAGCCGGTGACAGACACACCGCCCAGCAGTCCGACTACGCCCTCCACGGACAGAATCAGGCCGGTGAGGATGGGGACGATGATGGCCAGCAGGGAGGGTTTGACCATCTCGTGCAGGGCGCCCTTGGTGCACAGGCCGACGCAGGAGGCGTAATCGGGATCGGTGGTGCCCTCCATGATGCCGGCGATCTCACGGAACTGGCGGCGGACCTCCACCACGATGGACTGGGCGGCGCGCTGGACCGCGCTCATGGTGAAGGCGGCGAACACGAAGGTGAGCATGGCGCCGATAAACAGGCCCACCAGGACGGCGGGGTTGGTGAGGGAGAGGTCGGGGGCGTGGTCCATCTTGCTCTTGACGATGTCCACATAGCTGACCAGCAGGGCCAGGGCGGTGAGGGCGGCGGAGCCGATGGCGAAGCCCTTGCCGGTGGCGGCGGTGGTGTTGCCCAGGGAGTCCAGGGCGTCGGTGCGCTCCCGGACCTCCTCGCCCAGGCCGGACATCTCAGCGATGCCGCCGGCGTTGTCGGCCACGGGGCCGTAGGCGTCAGTGGCCAGGGTGATGCCCAGGGTGGACAGCATACCCACGGCGGCAATGCCGATGCCGTACAGGCCCTTGGAGAACAGGTCGGTGTAATTGGCGGCGGCGGTGGTCATGGAACCGCCGGCGGCCAGGAAGGAGATCACCACGGCGGCGCCTACGATGAGGATGGGGGCGATGGTGGACAGCATGCCCAGGGACAGGCCGCCGATAATGGTGGTGGCGGCGCCGGTCTCAGTGGAGTCGGCCAGGCCCTGGGTGGGCTTGTAGGTGTCGGAGGTGTAGTATTCGGTGAAATAGCCGATGGCGCAGCCGCCGGCCAGACCGCAGAGGATGGCGATGTACACGCCCCAGTTGCCCAGGATGAAGTAAGTCAGGGGGGCGGCGATGACCGCGGCCAGAACGGCGGCGGTATAAGTGCCCTTCCGCAGGGTGCCCAGCAGCTCCCGCTGGGAGGCGCCCTCCTTCGTCTTGATCAGGAAGGAGCCGAAGATGGAGCACAGAATGCCCACCACGGCCAGGGCGATGGGCAGCAGCATGGCGCCCCACTCCTGCCCGGGATAGGCGGCCACGCCCAGGGCGAAGGTGGCCAGAATGGAACCTACATAGGACTCGTACAGGTCGGCGCCCATGCCGGCCACGTCGCCCACATTGTCGCCCACGTTGTCAGCGATGGTGGCGGGGTTGCGGGGGTCGTCTTCGGGGATGCCGGCCTCCACCTTGCCCACCAGGTCGGCGCCCACGTCGGCGGCCTTGGTAAAGATGCCGCCGCCCACACGGGCGAACAGGGCCATGAAGGAGGCGCCCATGCCGAACATGACCATGGTCTGGGCAATCTTGGGGGCGTCATAACCGGCGATGTACTTCAGAATGTGGAACCAGACGGAGATGTCCAGCAGACCCAGGCCCACCACGGTGAAGCCCATGACCGCGCCGGAGGAGAAGGCCACGTTCAGGCCCTTGTTCAGGCTCTCGCTGGCGGCCTGGGCAGTACGGGCGTTGGCGGAGGTGGCGATCTTCATGCCTACGAAGCCGGCCAGGGCGGAATACACGCCGCCGGTGACAAAGGCGAAGGGGATAAACCAGTTATCCAGGAAATGGAAGGCGGCCAGGGCCAGAAGGATCAAAAACACCACAAAGAAGACCTTGGCCACCGTCGCATACTGGTGCTTCAGGTAGGCGTTGGCGCCCTGCCGGATGGCGGAGGCGATCTTCTTCATGGTGTCGTTGCCCTCGGAAAAAGACAGCACCTTTTTCCGCTGCAATCCAGCGAAAAGCAGTGCTGCCAAGGCACCCACTAATCCGATCCAAAACATGTTGCTCACAGTCTTGCACACTCCTTTTACACATCAAGGACCTGCTTCAGGAGTTCTCAAGCAGGTCAAGGATAAAGTTATGGTAGTATTTTAACACACAATCAGGAAAATGCAAGAGAGGAATTTATGAGAGTTTACCATAAAACCATAAAAAATAAAGCAAGCTCCAGCTTAGAGGAGCTTGCTTTCGATCAGCGGATCGCTAAACCTGCCGGCGCACCCGGGAGCGGGGCGTTCCCCATGGATCAGGCGCGGCGCCAGGTGGCCCGACTGAACAGGACCAGAACGGGGAAGATCTCCAGGCGTCCGATGATCATGCACAGGGACATGACCAGCTTGGACAGGGGAGAGAAGGCGGCGAAATTCCCCGCGGGCCCCACCGCTTCCAGACCGGGACCCACGTTGCTGACGCAGGTGAGGGCGGAGGTGAAGGAGACGGTGAAAGAGAAGTTGTCCAGGGAGATCACCAGGGCGGCGGACAGGATGATGAGGAGGTAGCAGCCCACGAAGATCAGAACGGAGCGGACGGTCTCCTCATCCGTCACCTTGCCGTCCAGCTTGATGACCTCCACGGACCGGGGATGGATGATGCGGTGGACCTCCCTGCGGAGGGAGCGGAACAGGATCAGGACCCGGGAGCATTTCATGCCGCCGCCGGTGGAGCCGGCGCAGGCCCCGCAAAACATGAGCAGTACCAGCACCGCATGGGAGAAGTTGGGCCAGTAGGACCAGTCGGTGGTGGAGAAGCCGGTGGTGGAGATGATGGAGCACACCTGGAAAAAGGCGTAGCGGAAGGTCTCCAGCAGATTGGAATAAGCGGGGTAAACATTGATGGAAATGATCGCCGTTGCCGCCGCCACCACCAGGAAGAAAAACCGCAGCTCGTCACTTTGCAGGGCCTCTTTGAACCGCCGGGTGAGCAGCAGGAAATGTACCGCGAAGTTCAGGGAGAACAGAAGAATGAAGACGGCGATGATCATCTCGATGGCGAAGCTGCCGTAAGCGCCCACGCTGGGATTCCGGTTGGAGAAGCCGCCGGTGCCGGCGGTGCCGAAGGCGTGGATGAAGGAGTCGTACAGGGGCATCCCCGCCAGCTTGAGGCAGGCCACCTCGGCCAGGGTGAGGGCGCAGTAGATGCTGTACAGGATCTTGGAGCTCTGGGACTGCTTGGGCACCAGCTTGGAGAAGACGGGACCGGGGCTTTCGGCCTGGGTCAGGTAGTGGGAGCGGATGCCCATGGAGGGGATGACGGCGGTGGCCAGCACCAGCACGCCCATGCCGCCCAGCCAGTGGGTAAAGGAGCGCCAGAACAGGATGCCCTTGGGCAGAGCCTCGATGTCGGTGAGAATGGAGGCTCCGGTGGTGGTAAAGCCGGAGCAGGATTCAAAGACGCAGTCCACAAAGGAGGCGAACTGGCCGGAGAACCAGAAGGGCAGGGCACCCACCAGGCCGGTGATGAGCCAGATCAGGCCCACGGCGGCGAAGCCCTCCCGGATGTAGAAGTGCTGCCTGGAGTGGGTGGCGGACAGAAGGGTCCCTGCCACCGCCACGATGGCGATGCTCCACAGAAAGGGAACGGGGTCCTCCCGGTACACCAGCGCGACTGCCAGGGGCAGGAGCATGGCCACGGCCTCGATCTGGAGGATGCGGCCCACTACCTTAAAGACCAGCTTCAGATTCATTGAGGCCCTCCCGCCGCGTTGGGAGCGGCCTTATCCTGGGTATAGATGTCGTTCAGATCAGTGATCCCGCTGTTCCGGGAGATGATGATGACCCGGTCCCCCGCCTGGAGGGTGGAAGAACCCTCGGGAATGATGATCTCCTGATCCCGGACGATGACGGCCAGCAGCACTCCGTGGCGGAGGGACAGGTCGCGCAGAGGGGTGCCCAGATGGCGGGTGGAGGCGCTGACCGTGAACTCCATGGCCTCGGCGGCGCCGCCGGCGATCCGGTGGAAGGAGTTCATCACGCTGCCCTGGGAGTTCTGCATGCCGCGCACCAGCCGCAGGATATGGGAGGCGGTGATGAATTTGGGGGAGATGACGCTGTCCAGGCCCACGGAGCGGGCAATGCCGGCGTAATTCTCCCGGTTGCACTTGGTGATGACCTTGGGGATGCCCTGCTGCATGGCGTACAGGGAGATGATGAGGTTGTCCTCGTCCCGGTCGGTGAGGGCCACGAAGGCGTCGCAGGAGGAGAGGTTTTCCGACTCCAGCAGCTCCTGGTCGGTGCCGTCGCCGCAGATGACCATGGCCTGGGGGAAGCGCTCGCTGATCTGGCGGCAGCGCTTTTCATCCAGTTCCGCGATCTTCAGCTTGACCCCGGAGCGGTCCAGAATGGCGGCCAGGTACATGGAGATCTTGCCGCCGCCTACCAGAAACACCTGCTTCACCTTGCGGGCGTAGCGGCCCAGGATGCGGAAGAACTGGTCCAGGCTGTCCGGGCGGCCGATGAGGTACAGCTTGTCGCCCACGTTGGGGACAAAGAAGCCGTTGGGAATGATCACCTCTCCGCCCCGCTCCACGGCGCAGAACAGCAGGGACAGCTTTTTGATCTGTCCCGACAGGGAGTGGAGGGGCTTGCCCACCAGAAAGTCCCCCTCCTGGAGGCGGAAGCCCATCAGCTCCACACGGCCCCGGCAGAAGGTCTCGATATTGGCGGCGGAGGGGAAGCGGAGCAGCCGGGAGATCTCCACGGCGGTGGCGCTCTCCGGGTTGATGACGGTGTCGATCTTCAGGTTCCGCCGCAGCTCGGCCAGGCTGGCGGTATATTCGGGATTGCGGATCCGGGCGATGGTGTACTTGGTGCCCAGATTTTTGGCGGTGAGGCAGCAGACCATGTTGACTTCGTCTGAGTTGGTGGCGGCCACCAGCAGGTCGGCGCTGTCAGCGCCCGCTTCCCGCAGGACGCCGGCGGATACGCCGTTGCCCCGGACCACCATGATGTCCAGACTGTCGGAGGCGCGGCGCAGGGATTCCTCCCGGACATCCACCACAGTGATGTCGTGATTCTCACGGACCAGCTGTTCCGCCAGGGAATAGCCTACCTTTCCGCTGCCCACGATGACGATTTTCATGTCAGAGCACCCTTTCAAAGTGTGAAATCAGGAAAATACGCCCCACCCAAGGCGGACTTGGGTGGGACGCATCGGAGATCCGCCGTTAAACGGTCCACTGCCCATGGATGACGCCCACCAGTGCCCAACGGTCCTCCGTCGGAGCGAAAACCAGCTTCAGAGAATACCAGTCGATCCCCTGGTAAGCGGGATCGGTGCCGGGACAACAGAAATCCACGAACCGGCATCCGGGATAGGCGTCCGTCAGATTTTCCAGCGCGTTGCCGCTCATGATGATCCGGTCCACGCCGATCTGGGAGGCCTGGGTATAGTCCGTATTGAACACGTAGGCGGCGAAATATTGCTCCATGGTCATGTTGATCAGACTGCCCCGGCCGTCGGTGATCCCCCAGGTATAGACGGTTTTGTCCTCGCCCAGATTCCGGATCTGGTCCGGCGTGAAGGTCAGGTCGGTGTCGAAATCCACGGTGGAGTAGGGGGTGAAGGTAACGCCCCGCTGGGGATGGACCAGGCTGGCCAGCGCCTCGTAATCACGGTTTTTCATCACGTGAAGCAGGTAGCAGGCGGTGTCCAGCAGAGGAAAGTTGTCCTGGGTATCCAGAACCGTGGAGGAGTCGGCGCTTTCAGCGCAGGAGGAAGAAGTGGGAGTGGTGAGAATGGAGCCGGAGGCCGGGACCGCGTCACGGTCCCAGGGCATGGGCAGGATACCGCCAATCAGAAGACCGGCCAGAAGGCAGAAAATACAGGCAAGTGTTCCAGGTCGTCTCATGATGGCCACCTCCCGAGGAACTCATATCCGCGTACCTTCCCGCCGGGGAGTACGCGGGCGGCATATGATACAAAAACAGAACCGATCCTATTATAATATAGAATAGAAGAAAGGTCAAGAAAAAGGCCGCCTGCCCCATGGGGACCGCAGCTGACATTGAAATTCCAATTTGTTGGTATGGTTCACGGTTGGGAACATGGGAGCGGTTGAACCGGGTGGGGTTCTCTGCTATAATAATGTCTACTGAATAAATCGCTTTGCGGTTTATTCGCGCGGCGGTGGCCGCGCAATTCCATAAAACGGCTCTTTTGAGCCGTTTTTATGGAATTCAGCCATTGTTACAATGCGTATTTCCACTGGAGCGCTGCGGCGCTCCAGTGGAAGGTGCAAGGTTTTTGGACAATTTAGTCCAAAAACCT
>Ga0129308_1003590_pt1 | contig 10885 bp, 9 predicted proteins | sample L827metagenome_FD_94440 | JGI IMG/M metagenome (GOLD analysis project Ga0129308, IMG submission 94440) | Ring-tailed lemur group fecal microbial communities from Wisconsin, USA - L827 metagenome | ecosystem: Host-associated > Mammals > Digestive system > Large intestine > Fecal | place: USA... | reverse complement strand
GTGCAGCCAGACGAGGCTGTGCGGCGGGCCTTGGCCGCGCGGCAGCCCCGCGGCGGAAAAACCATCCTCGTAGCCGTCGGCAAAGCGGCCTGGCAGATGGCCCGCGCTGCGGTTGACTGTCTTGGTTCTGTAGACCGCGGCATTGTCATTACAAAATATGGTCACAGCCGGGGAGAAATCCCCGGGATTCTCTGCCGCGAGGCCGGGCATCCCGTTCCGGATGCCAGCGGCTTTGCCGCAACCGAAGAAGCCATCGCCCTGGTCCGAAACCTGACCGGGCAGGACACCGTTCTGTTTCTTCTCTCCGGCGGCGGCAGCGCCCTGTTTGAACAGCCGCTGCTCCCTGCGGAAGAGCTGCAGGACATCACCGCGCAGCTACTGGCCTGCGGCGCAGACATCCGGGAGATCAACACCATCCGGAAACGGCTCAGCGGCGTCAAGGGCGGGCGGTTCGCCCAGCTCTGCGCGCCGGCCCACGTATTTCAGATCGTACTCAGCGATATTCTCGGCGACCCACTGGACATGATTGCCAGCGGTCCTGCCTGCGCAGACAGCACGACCTGCAATCAGGCCGCGGCAATTGCAGAAAAATACTGTCTCCGGCTCTCCTCTGCCGCCTCTGCGCTGCTGGCGCAGGAGACGCCCAAGGCGCTGGACAATGTGGAAACGCAGATTACAGGCAGCGTCCGGGAGCTGTGCGCCGCCGCGGCAGCCGAATGCCGGAGGCTGGGCTATGAGCCGGTGCTCCTGACCGACCAGCTCTGCTGCGAGGCCCGGGAGGCGGGCAGCTTCCTCTCCAGCATCCTGAAGACCCACGCTGCGGACGGGCGGCAGCTCGCCTTTCTCGCGGGCGGCGAAACCGTGGTCCATCTGACCGGGACCGGTCTGGGCGGCCGGAATCAGGAGCTTGCGCTTGCCGCGGCAGCCGGCATCGACGGTCTTTACAACGCGGCGGTGTTCTCCATCGGCAGCGACGGCACCGACGGTCCCACCGACGCGGCCGGCGGCTACGTCGACGGCAGAACGCTTCAGGCGCTCCAGGCCAAGGGCATCGATTACGCCGCCGCCCTGCAAAACAACGACGCCTACCACGCCCTGCAGGCGGTTCACGGCTTGCTTGTAACCGGCGCCACCGGCACCAATGTCAACGACGTCTCCGTCGCGCTTCTGCGGCCAATCTCCGCGTCTGTATAGCGCCGCCCCATGGCGCCGTCCCTTTTCCCGCCCGGCGTTCAATCATCCGACAAATCAATTCGTCTTCCGTTTTTATTTTGATATATTCCACATCTATGATTGACATTTCTTCGACAACATCGTAATATATATTGGAACATAGATCAAATCCCGGCATCGCCTCACAGGCCGGATGGATCCTTGTTCAGCCCTTCCCTGCTGTTTCGATAAAAAAGAAAGTCGATGTGATAATTGATGTCCGGTAAAATGTCTCCCAAAACTGTCGAAGAAAAGCTCTCGGAACTGATTTCCAACTGCCGTGTTCAGGACAAACTTCCAACAGAGTCTGAGCTGATGAAAGAATATGGCGTCAGCCGAAGTATGCTCCGGGAAGTGCTGAAATCCTTCGAGGCCCGCGGAATCATCGTCTCCAAGCAGGGCAGCGGAAGGTATGTTCAGAACCCCGACTTTGTCGCGCAGCTCAGCAGTTGCTGGAAAAACCTGCTGAACGCAGCCTCGGACCAGCTCCTCGAGCTGCTGGAGATCCGCAGTATTCTGGAGCTCAACACGATCCAGACCGCCGTCAACTGCGCAACTCCCGATCAACTGCAGTTCCTTGCAGAGCAGGTCGAACGCATGCAGGAAAAGGCGGCCAACGGGCAGCCCTTTGTGGAAGAAGATCGGAAGTTCCATACGATGATCTTCAGCAGTACCGGCAACCGGGTCATGGCAGACCTCCTGAATATCTTTTGGGATTTGTTTGAGCAGTCCGGCATCGACGCCCACCACGGCGACCTGGAGCTCGCGGCGAACCAGCACGCGAGAATCTTTGAAGCCTTCGCGAAGAAGGACGCGCAGACCGCGCAAAACCTGATGGCTGAACAGTTTTCAGACATGCGCTATCTGATCACATTGTATCTTGTTCAAAAGCGAAAATCCTGATATACAAAAGCGGCGCTCCATTTGTCCGGGCAGACAATGGGGCGCCGTTCTTGCGCGCACGTCCGGCAGCCTAGGCATCCGCCTCGAACTGCTGCTTCAGGAACGTAATTCCATTTCTCATCGCTGCAATCCGCGCATCCATAGAGGTATCCTCCATCAAATTGCGCCACATACGGAAGTTGTAGGTTGCCATGTCATCAAAGGTCATGACCGATTCCATCGTCACGGTCAGATCGTAACCGGCGTCGCGCAAGGCCTTGCCGATTTCCGGCCAGTTGAACCGGACATTGTGGAACGGGATCGCCCGATTCGGCTCGGAGACATGGAACTGCCCGATATGCCCTTTCGCCCGGCGAATTGCCGCGGGAATGTCGTCCTCTTCAATATTCATATGGAACATATCCAGCAGCAGTCCGCAATGGTCGCTTTCGATCTGGGCGAGCATTGCCAGCCCCTCTTCCACCGTGTTGATGATATAATTTTCAAACCGGTTCAGTATCTCAAGATTCACCTGGACATTGCAGCGCTCTGCCGTGGGCATGACGCGCCGGAGACTCTCGATGCACCGCTGGGTGCGTTCATATTTGATCTCCGGCGTGATGACGTCGCGGCGATAGTCGGTCGGCCAGTTTGCATACAGGACACCGCCGATTTCCGTCCCGCCAAGTCTTTCCACCGCGTCGATGGCCCGCTTGAGATGCTCCTCCGCATAATATCTTGCAAAGGGGTCCTCCAGACGCATGTCCATGCCGGTGGGATAGCCATAGCAGAACAGCAGCTCAATGCCAAGGTCCTCCGCCATGCTTCGGATTTCCGCCGTCTGCTTTTGATCGCCCAGCAAAACGCCGTCCGGCGGACGGAACTCAATGGTATCTGCGCCGGTCGCTTTTACCTGTTCGAAAAAGGTTCTGTAATCTCCGGGATCAAAATAGTTCCCCCAGGTCATTTTGTGAACGCCGTATTTCATCGTCTTTCTCCTTCTTCCGCGCTTCTGGCAACGGACAGCAGCCTGCAAAAAGCCATTTGTCGCCAAAGGCTACAAATGGCTTTGCTGTAGGATGAATTTCTGTCTCTCTGGCGATATTTATTTGGCAAGCGCCTGAATCTCAGCAATTTCCTCGGGCTTCAGCGGATAAACGTCGCTGTTGGCCATGCTGGTGTTGGAGTCCTCAATCAGAATCATCTTGGTGTCCTTGCAGGTGATGGTGTTGTGCCACAGGGTCGCAGGAATGTTATAAACATGATTCGGCTGCATGACCACCTTGCTGAACTTCATGCCAGTCTCGGTCTCCTCCGCGGAGATCAGCGTGCAGGAGCCGGCGACCAGAACAAAGAGCTCATCGGTCTGGTTATGGCGCTCGAGCATGTCAATACCGGTGATGTCGTTAGCCGGTTTCCAGTTTTTGATCCCGACGGTCCACTTTTCATTTTCGAAAACGCGCTGCATGCCTTCGCCGGCAAATTCATAAGATTTGATTTCCATAGTCATCGTTGCTCCTTATAAATAGATGAAAATGATGCAAGCATCCATTGCTTCCACGCCATAACGGCATGGAAATGGGTTCGCGGGACGGTGTCCCGCGAACCCCGTTTCGTAAGATCAGGAATTCGAGCGCTGCCGCGGTGTTATCCGTTCAAAGCCTCGTTCATAATTTCCAGAGCCTCTTCGGGAGAAATCTCACCGAGCAGAGCCTGCTGGTTGGTGGGAGCCCAGACGTTGTTGACGAACTCGGTCAGGGTGTCGGTAGCAGGCAGAACGCCCGCAACCTGTGTGCCCTCAGCGGAGACAGCCTGGAATCTGTTGGAAGCATATTCCTCTGTTGCAGTCACATTGGGGGTGCCAAGGCCCTTGCCGGTGCCCTTGAACCAGATGGTGCCGCCCTCGCCGGTGGTCATGAATTTGTAGAATTCAAAAGCGGCATCCTTGTTTTCGCAGCTATCCATGACAGCGATCTCCGTGTCGCCGGTGCAGGTCCACTGACCCTTGTCGGAGCCGGGGAACACGAATGCGGCAACGTCGTCGCCAAACATGTCGATCCAGCTTGTGGAGGAGCCGATGTGGTGGATAATCATGGCAGTCAGGCCGTTGGAGAAGCCGTCAACCAGCTCTGCATAGGCAGCGTTTACGGCAGATTCCGGTGCATAGCCGTTCTGATAGATGCTCAGGTAAGCCTTGTAGGCCTCGACAGCCTCAGGAGTGGTCAGATCGTCCCAAGACGCGCCATAGGCGTACAGGAAGTTGCCCAGGTGCTCGTGGCCGCCGGCAGCGCCGCGCATGCCATAGCCATAGACATCGGTGGTGCCGTCGCCGTCGGTATCCATGGTCAGCTTCTCAACGGCGTCCATGAACTCGTCGATGGTGGTGGGGACTTCCACGCCAGCCTGCTCAAAATAGGAGGGGCGATAGTAGACGTACAGAGGCTCCAGCGTCCAGGGCATGATGGAGATGGTGCCGTCGTCCGTAGCGGCTCTGGCAATATCCCATGCAGCGTCGCTGATCTGAGAAGCGTCTTCCCAGTCGTTGATATACGGGGTCATGTCGGTCAGAAGGCCGTTGGCCGCGTACAGCTTGCCAGAGGAGACCTTGAAGGTGGAGATGTCGGGGCCGCCGCCGCCGGTGACAGCCGTGAACATGGTTTCCATGTATCCGCCGCTGTCCCAGGGATACTCTTCCGCGACAACCGTGATGTTCTTATCGTTGGAATCGTTGAATGCCTGAACAGCGCTCTGCAGGCACTCGGACTGCTCCGTGTTGTCCGCCCAGTACCAGAAGGTCAGGGTGACAGGCTCAGAAGCAGATTCTTCTGCGGGTTCTTCCGCAGGCTCTTCTGCGGGCTCCTCCGCAGGTTCTTCCGCGGGTTCTTCCGCGGGCTCTTCCGCTGGTGTTTCCGCAGGCTCTTCTGCGGGAGCTTCCGGCTCTTCGCTCTCTGTCTTGGACGCGCATGCGACCATGCTGACAAGCATAACAAGAGCTAACAGCAATGCCAAAATCTTTTTCATTTTGTCCTCCTAATTCTTTTGATTTATTTGCTCATGTTGCGTCTCCGCAACGATCAGCCCTTCACAGCACCTGCGGTCATGCCCGCGACCAGACGCTTCTGCGCAAAGAAGAACATCACGATCACAGGGATACAGGTGATCACGCCGCCTGCACACAGCAGGCCCCAGTCGACGCCAAGCTGTCCGATCAGCGTGCTCAGCGCAATCGGAATGGTTCTTGTGGCCGGGTTTGTAAACATCGACGCCATTGTATATTCGTTCCATGCCTGCATAAACATGTACACACCGGCGGCCAGCAGGCAGGGCGTCAGCACCGGAAGGAAAATCCGGATAAACGCGCCGAATCTGGTACATCCGTCCACCAGCGCCGCTTCCTCCAGCTCGAAGGGCACATCGCGAATGAAGCCCTGGATCAGCCATACGGAGAAGGGGATGGTAAACGTCGCATAGGCGACAATCATGCCGGCATGCGTATACAGCAGTCCAACCTGGCGCATGATCGAATACAGCGGGATCATCAGCAGCACGGTCGGGAACATATTGTTGGACAGGAACATCGCCATGAGAACCTTGCGGCCGCGGAACTGGTAGCGCGCGAACGCATAGGCCGCCAGCGTGGAGACGATCAGCGAAAGGACTGTCGTTCCCAGCGCGATCAGCAGGCTGTTCTTCATGTATTTCAGGAAGTCAAAGTAGCCGAAAAGCTCCTTATAGTTCTCCCATGTGAAGTTCTTAGGCCAATAGAGCAGGGGCGTCGCATAAATGTCCGCGTCTGTCTTCACGGAGGTCGCGAACATCCAGTAATACGGGAACAGCGTGACCAGCGTAAACAGGACCAGAGGCAGGTACAGCGTGAGGATTTTATTTTTATTCGATTTGTTTAAGTTATCCATGTTCTCTCCTAACCAGCAGTTTACCGTCTAGCTCACTTATCTGTTTTCGCCGTCGTCCGCAGATAGGGAATGGCCGCGCAGAGCATCAGGATTGTCATAATAATTGCAATGGCGGACGCATAGCCGAGGTTCAGAACATGGGCTTGCTGATAGGTCATAATTGCAATCGTCTGCGTTTTATATGCAGGCCCGCCCGACGTCATGTTCTGGATAATATCCACGGAGTTTGCAACCCAAATCACGCGGAGAAGGAGAGTGACAAATATGGTATTTTTGATCGAGGGAATTGTGATTTTAAACAGCTTCTGGAAGGAATTTGCTCCGTCCAGCGCGGCCGCCTCATACATATCCGAGGATACGCCCTGAAGGGCCGCCAGGATCATCAGCGCGAAGAACGGAATGCCCTGCCAGATCAGCGTAATCAGGACCGCCGGAAACGCCGTCGAGGTGCGGGACAAAAACGGAATTCCGGTCTTCAGGATGCCGATGCGGATCAGAAGATCGTTGATCACGCCGTAATCGCCGTCATACAGCCAGCGCCAGATCAAACCGATCAGAACGCCGGACGTCACCCACGGAATCATGACCAGGGAGCGGACCAGACCGCGGCCCTTGAAGTTCCGGTTCAGCAGCAGCGCCAGCAGGAAGCCAAAGAAGAACTGCAGGCCCACGCCGAAGCCGACCCAGAGAATGGTCCGCCAGAAGGAAGGCCAGAACTGCCGGTCCTTTGTGAAAATGTCTATGTAGTTCTGCAGGCCGACAAAGCCGTTTTTATTCGGATACCGCAGGTCATAATTCTGGAAGCTGGAAATCAGCGCCTGAATGACCGGAACAAATACGACACAAATCATGATAACTAAAGCCGGGGCCAACAACAGATAGGGGTAGAGCCGTTCTTTTCTGGCCGCCTTGCTGAGGGTTTGCTGCTTCTTCAACGTTGATCCTCCATCCTAATTCTATCCTGCAAATCGGTTTTTCCATATCCGCGATCGAGTAAAATTATTATAGGTAACTTGTTCAAATTTGTCAATAGTGGGTACGCGGGATATCGGCGTATTTCCAACCGATTTGTATAAATCAACTATATGCGCGCGTGAATTTTGTTGAAAATTTCCTGTCTTTTCCTCGTTGAACGCAATTTTCCGCCGAGCAAAACTTCTCCGCTCCAGCGACCACTTTCGACATTCCGACCGTTTCTCCGTTTAAATTTGTCCTGATTCATCCAAAAGATGTCCTTCCCGAGTCCCGCTGCGCGCCGTATTCCGGCCTCAGAATGCGCAGTCCCCGCTGCCGTAGAACATGCCGGCACAGTCTCCGGCGCGCCACTGGTCCTCCGGCAGCGAGAGCTTTACGGTACGCTTTGCCGGCTTTGCAAGCTCCGCAATTTCGTCATAGGGACGGAGGAGGCTGGTTGTGTCGCTGGACTGGATACATAGCGACGAAGCAGTCGTAGCGACATGCAGCGCCTGGACAGGCGAACCGCCGCGAAGCGCGGTGGCCAGGAAGCCCGCAATGCCCACATCGCCGGCGCCGGTCGTCGAAACAATTTGCTCCACGGCGTTCGGGAAAATCCAAAGCTCCCTGCCGGCCCAATCCGCCGCGCAGTCCCGGAACACGGGGCCCGCCTGCGCAAGACGCGCCTCGTCCGCCGTGCGCAGGTACATGCCGCAGGAGCCGAGCTTCAGCAGCACAACCTTCGCGCCCATCCGGAGGAAGGCGTCCGCAATTGTCCGGACCTCCTCCCAGCGGAGAGAATCGATGATATCCGCGCCCGCCGCTTCGCGCAGGCGCTCGCAATAGGCTTCGCGGTCAAGCATAAAGAGGCATTCCTCAAAGCTCGGCACGAAGATGTCGACATAGGGAAGCACGCGCTCCAGGATCGGCCGCCAATTCACCTGGCCCGGCTCGCTGTCCGGCCGCGGAAGGGCCGTGTCCAGCGAGGTGGTGATGCCGGCTTCCCGGACCTTTTGATACATCCGGACCAGCTCTTCGCCGCCGTTCGCATAGAGGCGCTTCATGGTGACGGGATAGCCAAAGTGGAAGAGGTCCACATCCGGCAGCGTCTCCACATCTTTGGAATCGTACTCCTGAGAAGCGCCGCGCAGGAAGAGCGTAATCTTATCGAGGCCCGGCGGCGTCACAGCCACGCTCACCGCGGTCGGCACGTCCGCCATGCGGCTGAGCTGGAAGGGGATCCCCTCGTGGTGGATCAGCAGCTCAATCGCATTGCCGGCAAAGTCCTCGCCCACTTTTCCGCAGAGCGTCGTCGGGATCCCGAGCTTATGCAGCGCAAGACCGGTGTTGCCCACGCAGCCGCCCATGTAGAAGGCGACATTTTTCAGCTCCGTCACCTTGCCCTGCACAAAGATATCGTCAATCCTCCGAACATCCGGGGACCGCAGGCTGGGCGTGATGTCCAGCACGAGGGACCCCATAATCATGGCTTTTTTCATACTGCGCGTCCTCTTCCGCTCTATTCTCCGATTCCATTGTTCTTCACATCGCCCTGCAATCCCGGGAACGTGTACGGGGCCGTAAAGTCCTTTGCGCGTCCGCAGCTGCCCGCCAGCTCCATCCAGTGCATCAGCAGCTTCTTGCAGGACTGCTCTGCCGCCTGAATCATCTTCATATAGTCGCCGCCCGCCTCATGGGCCTCGATGCTGCCGCGGCGGCAGGCCTCCTGCAGATCCGTCGCGAGGTTGATCTTATTGATGCCGGCCTCGACCGCCTTCAGGATGTTCTCATCGCCGGAGCCGGAGCCGCCGTGCAGGGCGATCGGCATATTGTTTGTCGCGGCCTTGATCTCCCGCAGCAGTTCAAAGTTGAGCTTCGGCTGGAAGCCGGCGGGGTATTTGCCGTGGGCCGTCCCGATGGCGACCGCCAGACAGTCCACGCCTGTCTCCTTCACAAAGTAGGCGGCGTCCTCGGGCCGGGTGTAGAGAGAGGCATCGCGGCCATCCAGAGCGGCCGCCTGGCCGACATGGCCAAGCTCACCCTCGACACCGACGCCGAGCGGATGACACAGGTCCACAACCTGCCGCGTGATTGCGATATTCTCCTCCATCGAATACTGAGAGGCGTCGATCATGACGGAGGAAAACCGATTGTAAAGCGCCTTGAGCACCTTGTTCAGATCCTTGCCGTGGTCCAGGCAGAGGGCGACCGGCGCAGTTGTCTCCGCAGCCAGGCGCTGGATCATCGGCGCCATCAGCTCCGGCGTGGAATGCTTGGCCATGGCCATGCTGCCCAGAATAATAATCAGGGGAGACTGAGTCTCATCCGCCGCGGAGATCACGCCCCGGGCCATTTCCATATTCAGCGCATTTGCCGCCATCACCGCGTAGTGGTTCTCCGCGGCATGCCGGAGCAGGCAATCCATTGAAACGTACATAACGAATCCTCCTATATTCTGTTTTCCCGGTGCGCCAGGAGAAAGTCCAGCGTCACCCGGTTGTAATCGGCAAGATATTCCCATTCGTGGACGTGGCCGCCGTTCTCACAGACATAGAGCCGGCTGCCGGCAATCTTTTCGTGCATGGTCCGCGTGACCTCCATTGGCACAAAGAGGTCGCATGCGCCCGCCGCGATCAAGGCAGGGGCCTGGATGCGTCCAAGCCGGTCTGTCGCGTCATGGGCCAGGCAGGCGTTGCACTGGGCCTTGTAGGCATAGGCCGGCATGGGATAGGGATATGCAGCGTCCTGCGCCGCCATCTCTGCAAGGAACTCCGGCCGCTCGTTCTGCGTCTTCTGGGAAAAGGTCATCCACTGATTCAGCCGCTTGCGTACCTTGGGATCCATGACGCCGGTCTGGTCCCGCAGCGTCTCAATGGCCGTGCGGAACGTATTGGTGACGCGGCAAAACGTACTGGTCAGGATCAGCGACCGCACCCGCTCCGGATGCCGGATGGCAATCTCCTGGGCAATTGCGCCGCCCATGGAAATGCCGTTGATATGCGCCCGCTCGATGCCCAGGGCGTCCAGCACGCCTACGGCCTCCTCCGCCATCTCCGCCACGGAGTAGGCCGTCTCCTCGGGCTTGTCCGAGCGGCCAGCACCGCGATTGTCGATCAGAATGCATTGGAAATGCTCCTTGTAGGCGACGACGTTGGGCGCCCACTTGTCGCCGGCGGCGCCAAGGCCCATCAGGAGCAGCAGCGGCTCGCCCTGGCCGATCACCTGGGTAAAAATCGAAACGCCTTTTACCGAAATGCGGTTCTCTACAGCGCCGTCCATCTCAATCCCGCTCCTTTCGCGGCGGCCAGCCCTTATAGATGTACATCTTCTTGCTCCCGCAGGGAGGCAATTCGCGGCGCATTTCCTCGATCACCGGCTCATAGTCGAGGTTTTCAATCGGAAGATCGATGCGGACGTTGCGCAGCGCCGAGAGACACATGCCCTCCAGAATCTCATAGCCGTGGTAGGCGGTTTCAATATTGCAGCTATGGACGGCGGCATCGTCGTCCAGCCACTTTGCAAATTCCGCGTAGTAGGGCGTCTGAATCGGGACCTGCTGATGATTTCGCCAGCCCGGGTCCTTTCCCTCCACCAGACGGCCGCCCGTCGCCTTGGTACAGGCGCCCCAGAAGCCGTCGGTCTCGGCATAGACGTAGCCCTCCGTGCCGTAGACCGTCAGGCGGTTGTCGCTGCTGCCATACTCCGGCGGATTGTGGGCCTCGGCCAGATAGCCGCATTCCACATAGCCGTGGACGCCGTTCTCCAGCTCGACCGTACCCAACAGGTAGTCCGGCGCGGGATGGTCGTCCTCGAGGCAGATCGGACCGTGGGCATGACCGCAGACCCATTTGGCCCGGTGGCCGCCGTTGGCCCACAGCATATAGTCCACATAGTGGGTTCCCAACTGAGAGAACCACGCCTGC
>Ga0129308_1003589_pt1 | contig 10889 bp, 13 predicted proteins | sample L827metagenome_FD_94440 | JGI IMG/M metagenome (GOLD analysis project Ga0129308, IMG submission 94440) | Ring-tailed lemur group fecal microbial communities from Wisconsin, USA - L827 metagenome | ecosystem: Host-associated > Mammals > Digestive system > Large intestine > Fecal | place: USA... | reverse complement strand
GGAAATTTTCCCGTATATACGATCTGATCTGCATGATTATGCCCATGCACATAAGCCAAAATAACGCCGCCTTTTTCCACATACTGTTCCAGCACATCAAGCATCTCATCCGAGTTTCTAATCTTGTCACTCCAAAAGTGCATTTCCGGTAATAATGGAACATGAGAAAATACCAGTACACTAAAATCATTCGGAGTATTCAGCAAAATATCTTTCACCCATCCAACTTCTTCTTGGGGGAAACCATAACGAATCATCTGATTGGGATCAAAAGAATGCAGAAACAAACATCTTAGCTTCCATTCAGAAAAATCCACATAATACCATGGCTGTTCCTTGTTTAAATAGTATTCGCTTTGTTCTTTTTCCGTCATCCTTTCAGGATTATTTCGGAAATAGTTGGAGTCATGGTTGCCAAGCGTCAGATAAACAGGAACTCCAAGACCTTTAAGATCCTTCATAATATTGTCCACATATTCTTTTGTTACCTTCAGAGGTATCATGCCGTCCGTTAAATCGCCAAGATGAATCATAGCATTAAACTTTACTTTATCATTAACCGCGTGCAAATTCGCCACGCTGTCATTCCAACCGCTATTAACAACATAATGAGAATCCGTCATCAGGCCAAATATCAAACTTCCCTGTTTCTGCTTCTTCATAACAGTCCTGACAGTCTTCCTTATTTCTTTCTTATAATAATCTTTTCTCCTATACTCTTCCTTTTGTCGAATTAAGGATATCGCCTCCTGCGCGGCAATTCTGTCTTCTTCTTTCAATTCACTCCGATCCGATCGCCTCACTGTAATACGAATCCAGCCTGAACGCGCAATTATATATTCAGCTTCATGCCATTTATCTTCACAAAATTTTTTTTGATAACTTGCCCAGTTTTCTTCCCCCTGATAACTGTAGGTATAAATCCAACTCTCCTCTACTTCTTCCGAGTAACCCTTCAGATTGTACTCGTATTTTGGATCATTATTAATCAATCGATCTCCAGGATTTACGCGATAAAAGCGGAAATCCGCCATGCTTTGATCATTTCCATCCCTGTAAAATCCACTGTTTTCATCAATAAAGGCTCCTAATTCAAACAGCAAATGAATATATTCAGTTACCTGATCACCCCAAATAGCGCTCCGGCACATTTGTAAAAATGTCTGTAACCCCTTCATTCTCCAGTTCCTCCAGATCCTGCATTTCTATCTCTCCCCGACTCGGATAAAAGGGCTCATATTTCATAACATTCCATGCCCTCACCGGCAGCCCAGTCTGCTTCCTCAGATTTTCCACATCCAGATTTTTGATATATGGATGCAGCGCATCTACCTTATTCTCTCTGGCAAATGCAAGACATGCCGAAAGCGGTGACGCCAGTATCCCTGTCTTCACCGTCGGATCCTTCTCCTTCAACAGCTTTACGGAATCGGGATTAAAGGAAGAATATACGATGTAGTCCTTAAGTCCCCATTCCCGGACCAGTTCAAGGATCATGTCCTCCATCCCTTCATACCGTATGATGCTGTTTTTCAGTTCTATATTGATCAGCATTCCCCGTTCCAGGCAGTGGGGCTTCACCGCTGCAAACACTTCTTCCATGGTCGGGATCTGCGTATACTGCACACTTCCGTCCTCTGCAGGGTGGGTCTGAATTTTAAGCCGCTTCAGCTCTTCCAGCGTGAAGCTTCTCACTTCGCCGCTTCCATTCGTCGTACGGTCGACCTTCTCATCATGGATGACCACGATCCTCCCGTCCTTTGTCAGCTGAATGTCCAGTTCAATCCCCTCAACCGGCAGCCTGCAGGCTGCTTCAAATGCCGGGATCGTGTTTTCCGGCCATGCATAGCTGCACCCTCTGTGCGCCCATATCTTCATTTATGCCTGCCCTCTTTCTTTTCTACGTTTCTCAATAAACGCTTCCATCACGCCTGCCATAGCGATGGATTCCTCCTGCGTGAACTTATAGGACCTTCCTTCATGTCCGTTGATCATATATACGAAGTCGCTGATCTCATACCGCAGGCCCTGCCCCAGAAACTTCACGAAGTACTTGTCCCTCTTATTCGGGTCCTCATAGCGCACTTCAAAGGACTGCGTCAGCCACCAGGGCGATTCCGCAAGGATATATCCTCTGGTTCCCGCGACTACCAGCTGTCCCTCTGATTTGACGCCGACCCCGCTCTTGGACAGCGCCATCCCGTTTTCGTAGGTAAAGGACGCTTTTGTATACAGGTCAATCCCCTTCTCATCCAGAATGCTGTCGAACCGCACTTCCTTATAATTAGGTCCCATCAGTTTGATGATCGGCAGCAGCGTATGGCTCCCAAATTCCGTAAAGCCGCCGCCGTATTCTGCATCCTGTCTTTCCCGCAGGCCCTCCGGCGTCAGTCTCGTAAAGCAGGCCTCCACATCACATATCTTCCCGATCACGCCGCTCTTTGCAATGCTGACCAGCTGCGCAAAACCCGGGCAGTATGCCGTTTTGATCGCCTCCAGCAGGACGCGGTTTTTCTCATGGGCAATCGAGAAAAGTTCCTCCGCTTTCGCCTTTTCGAAAGCCAGAGGCTTTTCACACAGCACATGCTTTCCATGCTCCAGGGCTGCCTTTGCATACCCGTAATGGGTTTCATGGGGGGATGCCACATAGACAGCATCTACCTGCTCCCAGAATTCTTCCAGCTTATTCGTGTAAAACTCCAGTTCAAACCTTTCGGTAAAGGCCTTCGCATGTTCTTCACAGGGATTGTAGGCACCCTGGACAATCACGCCGCTCACATACTTGGCCTCCGGTACGAAACGCTCAGCGATTCTTCCTGTCCCGATGATGCCGATGCGGATGATCGGATGATCCAGGCTGCGCATCTGGGTGGAGGAAATGTTCTTGGTGCGTTCCAGATAGACTACTTCGCAATACTCCTTTAAATAATCAAAGGCACCGATCCAGTCTGATCCAACCGTAAAAACATCGATGCCATATTTCTGTACGTCCTCCACTTTCTGTCCCACGTGATCCTCTACGATGATTTCATCTGCAAGTCCGGTCCTGCGCACATTTTCAATACGTTCATTCAGCGGATTGATAATATTCAGTTTTCCGCGGGATTCATCATATTGTTCTGTCGTCACGCCTACGATCAGGTAGTCGCCCAACTGCTTCGCACGCTCCAAAAGCCGCAGATGGCCTTCATGAAAGAGGTCGAAGGACCCGTAAGTGATTACTTTTTTCATTCTGTAAGTCCCTTTATTTTCAAAAACATCGGCTTACTGCTAATAAAAACAGCCAAAGCCTGCATATAATTTACGAATAAAAGCATTTTATATTACGAAGGCAACAATTTAGGACAAAATGTTGCCTTGCATCCTCTTAATAAAATAACAGATTTTCCGACAATATTCAAGTCTTCATGCGATATTATCGTTTCCAATTATTACTTTTCTATTAACATATGACAGTCTTTTTCTCCATCTATCCATTTAAAATCTGATAATATTTTTAATTATCTGAATATTTAGTTAATTTTTTGTATTATTAGATTATATTAATTTTTTTTAAATATTATCTGTTATTACTTTGCTTATTATATTATTTTCTGAATTCAAAAACTTCTTTTGCTAAAACCCCTTTCGCGAAAAAGAGAAAAGGGCAGGCAACGCTACCTGTCCTTTTCTCTTTATGCCCGACTTCCAGACCGCTATTTGCTTTTTTCCTTCAAAGGGTTGCTGTCAAGACCAGTGCTATGATTGCCCCTGCTGGTTTTACCCGTCAGCACGAAGGTCTGATCCAGTGCAAACCTTTCGCAGGTCTTCATCAGCAAGTTTAAGGATATGTATGCACGTCCGTGCTCGATATTTTTGTAATGTGTCAGGGAAATATCCAGAATCTCCGCTGCCTTTTCCTGCGTCAGTTTCATATTCTCCCGTCTGGCCCGGATGCGCTGTCCCATGTTTTCTCTTTGTCTTTGGGTCATTTGGAGTTCTCCTTTCTTTTATTGGTAATATCATCATACTCACCTCGGGATGCCCATGGGCAGTTGTGAATATCCATTTTTCGAAAGGAAATTTCCTCATGATAGGCGGCTGCTGAAAATGTCCACTTTTGTAATCTCAATAAACTAATAAAAGAACCTCCGAGGAAGTCCTTTTATATAAGCTTACTTAAGTTTGAAATTTTACTTTGAATCTTAATCCCATTGTCGGCGGCAAATTTTTTTATCCATTTAGTATCTTCTTCTCGATATGGATTTTGCCAAAACCTCTGAATAAATTTTCGCAACTGGCTGCGAAAGGACCACTTCAAATCGGATGCATTATTGATAATATTAAAATCTTCTACCGTCTGTTTTTCATCAACAGCACCTACAAGATATCTCAGTATTAAAACATCCGCGAATGTAAATGGCATTATAGCATCTTCAAATTGAAGTAATGACATATATGGTCCACCCTGTTTTATGTCATCTGTCACCAACGAATATGCCCCCAACGTTTGAGCCAGTGAAATAGCATATATCTCGCCAAGATCTCCACTGCCATACAGTATTCGGTTTTCTCTGACATTGTTTACAAATATTTTGTAAACAGCCTGATCCCTCAGCTTCTGATCTGTATATTTTTCTATTTTACCTGAAGCAATATCTGCATCTACCTTATCCAAAACATCCTTTCCGTGATTTTCCAGTTCCACATCTCGAATTTGCTCATAGATATATACCCCTTCATCAAAGAAGCTGAATAATATATCCTGAAGCCCTGCTTTGTAGAAATGTATGATTACATTAGTATCTAAAGAGGCTTTCAATCTTCCAAACCTCCTATCAAATCCTCAAGGTCTGCATCTTCATCGTGATGGTCAACCAGTCTGTCACCGATATCATCCAGGCTCAGCTGATAACAGGCCAGCATCCTTTCAACAGTCTCTTTTGGAATTGCACTGTGATTATAGTTATATATAGCATAATCAATGTATTCATATGGGATATCAATCTCATTGCTGGCAACATTTAATCTGGAATTTCCGCCAACACTCCGGAGCAGATTTCCAACCCGCTTCTCAATTTTCTCATTGTCCAGTTTTAGGCGTTCACCTGCATCAATCTTTCCCATACTTTCCAATCGGTTTAATACCATATCAAAGCTTACATTAAATTCAGACATTATCCTGGCAATATCCATTGGGGATAATCCATCTTCATCATAATTTGGTACTTCCAGATCCAAAAACCTTTCCACGTCATCTGCAGGCATTAATAAACATGCTGCAAAATAATTTGCTTCCTGCTCCTTGGTATCTGTGCTTCTACCCGAAATCGTAATATTATCATCAATAAAAGGAATTTCTTCATCCATATGAAGGATAACATGCCCAATTTCATGGGCTAAAGTAAAGATTTCTCTGGACAGTCGGCTGCAGGTATTGGTAAAAATTACTGTATCGTTATCTTTCCTTAATGTAAACCCGAGGTCTGCTGTTTCACCAAGAGGATAACGAAGCAATTTATAACCAAGCCTTTCACACTCCTTAAACAGATCAATAATGCCATAGCGACTCACCTTACATTTTTCCCTGAAAGCATCAGCCTCTATCCGGATTTCTCTTTTTCTTCTTTCCTGCATACTAACCCCCTCTATGCCATATCCTTACGTTGAAGTTTCATATACAGATGTTTATTTGCATAAAACAAATCAAGCATATCAAATATTTTTGCAGAGGAAGTTCCTCCATCTCCTGCTCTGTATGCCACGATCGGAACTTCATCCAACACTCTCGTGATGTCCCCCACCGTCACATCCAGTACATCCGCAAGCTTAGAGAGAATATCCAGTGTAACACTATTAGTCCCACTCTCAATGCGGGCATATTTCTGTCTGCTTACACCAATCTGCTCGGCAATCTGCTCCTGGGTAAGATTCTTCGCACTTCTTAATGCCTTAATACGGGCGCCTAACAGTTCATTCATAATCATCCCTCCATTTCTACATACTATAATTTTATCACCAAAATACTTCGTGTCAACATTAAATGTTTTATTTTTATAACATTATCTTATTATTATGTTATGTTTTTGTTCTATCAATACTGCATATAAAAAATTTCAGGGACAAGAATAGCTCACTCCTGTCCCCGACCGAGGCTGTCTGCTCCTCGCCTACTTCTCATACAGCTGATCCAGATAATACATCACCCGACCGAAATAATCCCTCTTCTCTGTCGGAAGAGAATTATAAAAATTAATAATCGGATTGATGCCGATATCCCGCCCGGTCAGCACAAAGGTCTGATCCAAATCAAACCTCTCACAGATGAGCATCAGCATATTGAGAGAAATGCTTGCACGCCCACGCTCAATGTTCTTGTAATGAGTCAGCGAAATGTCAAGAAGCTCTGCCGCTTTTTCCTGCGTCAGCTTCATGCGTTCTCTCCTGTCGCGAATGCGCTGTCCCATCTCTTCTTTTTGCTCTTTCGTCACTTTCGGATTCCCCTTTCCTTTGTTTTTAACATTATCATATCCATCAGACGGCTCCTTCATGAGTATCCATTAGCATATGTTTTTTCAAAAAGAGGAACCATTAATAACCTTTTCGTTCAAAGATTCAAATCCAGAAACACCTCATCCTTATCATCCTGGTCAATGGAAAGATACCTCTTGGTAATTTCAATAGAGGAATGATTATAGATCGACATAATGAGGGCCGGTGGAACCCCCTTTTTCCAGGCATGATATCCGAAAGTCTTTCGCAGAGAATGGCAGCTGATCGTCCCCTCAAAACCGAGATCATCCACCGCTTTCTTAATAATTTTATATGCGCTCACCCTTCCTATCGGCTGATTGGACCCAACCCTGCTTTTAAAAATATATTCCTCTCCATCCGCCGGACAAGCTGACTTGCGCAGCATCTCCAGGGCACATCTGGCCTCACTGTTTAAAGCGATCCTGTTCTTTTTTCCTGTCTTTTGCTCAGTCAGCGTTATATGGCATTTATATCTTTGTTCCTTAAACTCATACACCTCTTGCCACTTAAGTCCCAGAAGATCTCCAATGCGCAATGAGGTATTCAATCCCATTGTAACCAGAGTATAATTCCGTACCTGCCCTTTCTTCAGAAAATACTGTTTAAATCTCTGAATTTCATCGGATGTCCTGATCGGATCTGTCTTGCACATAGTTACCTACCTCCATTTTTTTAAATACTATAGTACCAATTTAGGTAGTAATGTCACAAATTGTAATCAATCAGACTTCTCCACTCTCGAGCAGCTTCCTTTCTCCATTGCGCCCGGTAGCTGTCGGTCCATATCAACACATCCGTTACTCGTCCAACGCAGCAGGCGGCCATATCGGCCGCCCGTTTCTCTTTATTGCTCATACAACTGATCCAAATAATACATCGCCCGTTCAAAAAACTCCCTCTTTTCTTCCGGAAGGCCATTGTAAAAATCAATGATCGGATTCATCCCGATATTCCGTCCGGTCAACACAAAGGTTTGATCCAGATCGAATCTCTCGCAGATGCGCATCAACATATTCAGGGAAACGTTAGCGCGTCCCCACTCAAGGTTCCTGTAATGAGTCCGTGAAATATCCATGGGTTCCGCTGCCTTTTCCTGTGTCAGTTTCATGCCCTCGCGCTTATCCCGGATGCGCTGTCACATATTTTTTTCTTCTTTCGTCACTTTTAGATTCCCCATTCTTTTGTTTTTTGTACTATCATACCCACTATGCACTTTTTCTGTGGGTATTCACAAGTAACCATTTTATTAAAATTATATATTTTCAGACTGCCTATCAATTAGCAGAATATTCTGATAATTGATACAAAAAAATGGCGGCCTCTTCGGCCGCCTGATTTTCTTTACCTTATTTCTCATACAACTGATCCAGATAGTACATCGCCCGTCCGAAAAATTCCCTCTTTTCTTCCGGAAGGCCGTTATAAAAGTCTATGATCGGATTGATCCCGATATCCCGTCCGGTCAGCACAAAGGTCTGATCCAAATCAAATCTCTCGCAGATGCGCATCAGCATATTCAGGGAAACGTTGGCACGTCCGCGCTCGATATTCTTGTAGTGGGTCAGCGAAATGTCAAGGAGTTCCGCCGCTTTTTCCTGCGTCAGCTTCATGCCCTCGCGCTTGTCCCGGATACGCTGTCCCATTTCTTCCATCTGTTCTTTCGTCACTTTTGGATTCCCCTTTCTTTTGTCATTTATAATTATCATAACGATTTCCTTCTTTTTTCATGAGCATCCAAAAGTATCTGTTCCGTCAAAAAAGTCTGCTTCCGGTTAACTTTTCCTGACCAGTACCTGCTTTTCCCGTTTTTCCAAAGCACCTGGGGCGGGGATTACTCTGTCCCCTCTTCGCCATCCTTTTCCTCTCCAAAATTCAGCCGCTCCTCTTCCACCACGATCGGCCGGTTGATGGTTCTGGTATTAATATTCAAAATATATTCCCCGAGCAAACCAATAAAGAACAGCTGGAGAGAACCGATCACATATACCCCCAGCAGCAGAGGCACGCTTCCGGCGCTGAAGCGATACCACCAGATCAGTTTCATGATCAGATAGAGCAGCGCCACGAGCAGGCTGATCCCGGAAGAAATGAATCCTATGATCGTCGCTATCCTCAATCCCACCTTCGTATAGGATGTGATGGAGAGCATCGCCGCATCATATAAACTGTAAAAATTATTTTTCGTCTTTCCCGCACGGCGAAGCTCCTGTTCGTAGGGAATCTCGATCCTGTTAAAGCCGTGGCCATATTCGGCCACGATGCCCCGCAAAAACGGATTGCTGTCGTTGAGCTGCCGCATCAGGCTGATAAAGCTTTTGTCATACAGACCAAACCCCGTGAAATGCTCGATGAATTCAATTTTTGACATGCTGCGTATCACCCGGTAATAAATGGTGCGCAAAAAATAGATGAATTTGTTTTCCTTACTGGAGGTCTTGATCGCGCTCACGATCCGGTGTCCCTTTTCCCATTCCTCTACAAATTTCGGAATCATCTCCACCGGATCCTGAAAATCCGCACAAAGAAGCACCGTGCAGTCACCGGTGGACTGACACATCCCGTAGAAAGGGGAATTGAACTGCCCAAAATTAGCAGCATTAAAAATCGCTTTGATCTTTTTGTTTTCGCTGCAGAGCTTACGCAGCTCATCTCTGGTGCCGTCCGTGGAACAGTTATCGATAAAAAGGATCTCATAATCATAATTGGGCAAGTCCCTCTCCATCATCTCAATCACTGCCGCGCTGATGGGGCAGACATTTTCCACTTCGTTATAACACGGAATCACAACGCTGATTTTTTTCATCCTCAAGTCTCTCCAGTTTTCTTTATTCATTACTGTTCACACGAATGAGCAGCAAACCTTTATTCGCCATCTGCGGCCGTTATCTGTCTTTTAGCCTTCACATATTCTATCGTGTCCCTGATCCCTTCTGCAAAGGAAATTTCAGGCATAAACCCTGTGTCCGAATGCAGTTCCCCAATATCCGCACACAGGTACATGACCTGCCCCGGAGAATAAGGAATTTCTCCCAGACCGGGCTGTATGTCCTCTGCCCAGGGGATCGCGTCCCTGATTTGAAAAATATATTCTTTCAGGGGAGCTGCCTGTCCGCTTCCCAGACAGTATACCCTGCCGTCTTTTCCCTTTTCTCCCAGAAGATACAATGCCCTGGCGGCATCCCGGCTGTAGAGATAGTCCCACTTCTGCTCACCTTTCGTGAAAGAAGGGCTCTCTCCGTTTAAAAACTTTCCGATTGCAGACATCACCATGCTCTGCATGCCGTCATATGGACCATAGACGCTCAAAATCCGCACCCAGATATGCTTTATGCCAAGCTGTCCGCACAGCAGCCTGCTCATCTGGCCTGCCGCCAGCTTTGCGATGCCGTATCCGGTCTCCGGAAATGCGGGCGTCCGCGCGTTTAAGCAGCCCTCATATCTGCCGTATTCCGCCTGGGAACCGGCTCCGATGAAGGTCTCACAGCCAAACCGGGATGCCAGCCGTACCGCATCCAGCGTATAAACTGCGTTTTGCATCTGAATCGCTGTGTCATTGCGCGCAGCTCCCACCGTTCCTGCCCAGGCCAGATGATAAAAAACATCCCACTTCTTTCCCGTATCGTTTTCCAGGCCTTCATATTCCTCCAGGTCTGCTTCCAGCCTGTGAAGCAGCGGATGCTTCGGAAGTTGCTCTGTTCTGGCAGAATTTCTTCTGCACAGCACCAGAACCTCCACCTGCTCCCGGATCAGTTTATCTATCAGGGCCATTCCCACCGCTCCGGTGGCACCCGATATGATGGCTCTTCTCATTTCGACCTCCATGTCCGCCCCGGCGATAGGCGCAGGCAACGCACTTTCGTGATCATCCGTAACAGTTCAGCCGAAGGCTGAACTGTTACGGCATCCGGCCATTAAAATTGCTTCGCAATGGGCCGGATGCTTGCAGCCGCCGCGTTTATGCACGGTCTGCGCAGTAAATGCGCAGACCTGTCTGTACCGTTACAATCATCCTTCCTCTACAGGCGCGATGAACAGATTCCTGCGCACCTCTTCCCGGTCGAGGAAGGGGGCCAGATCTTCCAGAGGAGGGGAGAACAGGCTGCCGTCCTCCAGCTTTTTCGTGGCGCTCTTTGGCTCAAAGTTCTGCTTGCTGGACACGAATATCTCGCAGATCACAGGGCCGTCCGCAGCCAGCGCATCGTCCACGGCTTTTTTCATCTCTTCATTGCTGTGGGCCTCAAAATAAGGATACCCAAAGGCCGCCGCCAGCTTCCCATAGTCCGGGAAAGAAAGATCGCCGCTCTCCGGCCCGATTCCCACCTTGGTATGTCAGCCAAACAAATTGTTCTGCGTCTGGCGGATGGAGTGATAGCCCT
>Ga0129308_1003588_pt1 | contig 10893 bp, 8 predicted proteins | sample L827metagenome_FD_94440 | JGI IMG/M metagenome (GOLD analysis project Ga0129308, IMG submission 94440) | Ring-tailed lemur group fecal microbial communities from Wisconsin, USA - L827 metagenome | ecosystem: Host-associated > Mammals > Digestive system > Large intestine > Fecal | place: USA... | reverse complement strand
TTATTTTTGGGTCAAAAGTGATAGCGACGTAGTGACAATCCATTGTATTATACATAAAGCCGGCATGGAGGGTATTTATATTTCCAAACATAATATCATTTTTCTTGAGATGAAAACTATTATTATTAATTTTATAAATCATTTCACCTTCTAAAATAAGCGTGAGCTCTATCTCGGGATGCCAATGCCATAAGAAAGAACCAGACTCATATTTTGATAGTTTTTCATAGCTGACTAGCACAGGAAAGGAAAAATTTCCGTGTTCTTTTAATTCTTTTTGAAATTGATTCGTAATAATTTGCATCATATGCCTCCTTCCTAAAAAAATCCAGTTATTTTTATTTATTATAGCATTTTTTTTGTGAAAAACGCAAGATATTCCCTTTTTATATCAAGATTATTAAGGAATTATATAAAAAGAGAAGATATAATAAACACATAAAGTCGCAGCGACGAAAAGATGAGACAACAGAGTCTGTGACAGAAAAGCTATTTTACATAGCAAAGTTTCGATAGAGGAAATTTTTGAGAATAGACAGTACGATAGAATTATATATTATGAGAAAATTATTTAGAAAAGGAGAAGCAAATATGGCAACATTAAATCAATTATACGGTGAAAATGCACAGGTAGAAAAAGGACGTTATGATGCTTTAGTGAAAATGTTTCAGGAAAAATTTGGTAATACAGATGGAATCGAATTTTTCTCCGCGCCAGGACGTACAGAGATTATTGGAAACCATACAGACCATAATGGTGGTATGATTTTAGCAGGAAGTATTGATTTAGATACGATTGGTGCTGCTATACCAAACGGAACAAGTCAGATTCATATTTTCAGCCAGGGCTATAAAAATGAGATTACTGTAGATTTAGCCGCTCTTGATAAAGTAGAGAAAAAAGCAGGAAGCAACGCTTTACTTGCAGGTATGATGGAAGCGACAGAAAAATTTGGATTTAAGACTGGCGGATTTAATGCTTGTATTTCCACAAAGGTAATTAGCGCAGCAGGTGTAAGCTCATCCGCATCTTTTGAGATGCTTATTTGCTCCATTGTAAACTATTTCTTCAATGATGGAAAGATTGATTATCCAAAGTATGCTCGTATCGGTCAGTACGCAGAGAACGTGTACTGGTTAAAGGCTTCCGGTCTTATGGACCAGATGGCATGTGCAGTTGGCGGACCAATTTTACTTGACTTTGCAGATGAAAATAAGATTCAGTATGATAAAGTTGACTTCTCCTTTGATAAGATGGGATATCGCTTAGTTATCGTAAATACAGGAAAAGGACATGCAGACTTGAGCGAGGAATATTCTTCTGTGCCATCTGAGATGAAAGAGGTTGCGAAACTTCTTGGAGTTTCCCGTCTTTGCGAGACAAATATAGATGCATTATTGGAGAAATTGTCAGAAGTGAAAAACGATAGAGCTGCTCTTCGTGCACTTCACTTCTTTACAGAAAATCAGAGAGTACAAGATGGAATTAAGGCTGTACAGGAGGGAGATAATGAGAAATTACTTAAGATTATCGAAGCTTCTGGGGACTCTTCTTGGAAATGGTTACAAAATTGCTATTCTTTACAAGATGTGACAGAGCAAAAGATCTGTCTTACATTGGCACTTACAAGATTATTCTTAGATAAACTTGGAAAAGGTGTTTGTCGTGTACATGGTGGTGGATTCGCTGGTGTTATTATGGCAGTAGTACCTGTTGAGGCAGCAGACGAGTATGTAGAGTATATTGGAAAATACGTTGGAGCTGACAATGTATATCCAATGAATATCAGAGCAGTCGGAGCTGTTCACGTAGAAATCTAGTTGATTCTAGATGGATGATAAGTTGGTAGATGGATAGAAGTTCATCTTTATAAATTGTTTTAAGGAAATCATAACAAAAAGGGAAAGGGAAGACAAGAGATTGTCTTCTCTTTTCCTTTTTATTATATTTAATAAGAGTTTGCTGTTGGTGAAAGATATGTTTTGTGTTAGAATGAAAATAAATATAAATAAAGAAAACTTGTAAAAATAGATAGAATTTAGGAAAAGTAAAAGAGAAAATGAAAAGGAATGAAAGGAGACACGAAAATGTTATTTTCAATTTTAGGTGATTCGATTAGTACTTATGAGGGATATGAGCCTAGAGGCTACGACGTATTTTATGAGCGATGGAATTGTATGAGAAATGGAATAAAAAGTGTAGATCAGACATGGTGGAAAAGAGTGCTTGACCATTTTGGCGGGGAGCTTTGTGTAAATAATTCTTATTCAGGGAGTCGGGTGTCTGGATTGAGTTTTCCAAGTGCTAATGTGGATGTGAGAGCGAGAGGGCTTCACAAAAATGATAAGATGCCAGATATTATTTTAATTTATATCGGCTTTAACGATTTCGGATTTGGTGCGCCAAATCGTCCAGCTCATATAACATCAGAGAAGAATCCAAAGTATTTTTTTGACGCATATCGATTGATGCTTGGCAAGATAAAAGAGAGTTATAAAGATGCCAAAATTTTTGCAGCCTCGCTTTTGGAGGGATATCTTTGTGATGATAAAAGTTGGAAAATGCCAGAGTCTTTATTTGGCAAGGAAACATTTTCAGCTTATAATAACTCGATTCGATTGGCGTGTCGAATGGAAAATGTGAACTTGATTGATTTGGCGGCGACTGGAGTAAGGTATGAGACGCTGGATGGGACACATCCGACTGTTACGGGTCATGAGGAGATTGCGAGGGTTTGGATTGAGAAATTGGATAAAGTGTTGTGTTGAAAACAATAAAAGTGAATGTCTTTGAAGATGCATTTTCTAATAAAAAATTTTATTGCTCTTTAAAAAGATAAAATCAGCCATATACTATTAAATTCTTTACTATCATGGTGGTGCCTGCGATAGCAGGCATGTCAGTTTATATAAAAAGAAGTTTAATAGTATATGGCTGATTTTTATTTTTGAGAGGATTTACACATGTAAAAATATAAAAAAATTTCCAGGGCAAAATCAATATATATTTACAAATGTAAAAATAAAATCAAAAAAATCTCAAAATAAAGGTAAAAAATCATAAAAAATATTACAAAATGTAAAAAATATATTGACATTCCTAAGAAGAGAATATATAATACAATTAAAGGAGATAAAGGAGAAAAGACAATGAAAAAGATGATAGATGACTCACGTTTGATGATAAAAGTATGTGATTTATATTATAACCAAGATATTAGCCAGCAGCAGATTGCTAAAATGTTAGGTCTATCTCGACCTACTATCTCGAAACTCTTAAATTTAGCGAAGGAGCAGGGGATTGTTCAGATTAAAATAATAAATTTAGATACGATTGAATATTGGCAGCTAGAAAGAGAGTTAGAGGAAAAATATAGTTTAAATGAAGTTCGAATTGTCCGCGAGGGAGAGAGCGAGGAAGAGAGAAAGAATATACTTGGCAATATGGCTGCCAGATATTTGAAGAGTAAGATAAAGGAAGGCAATACGGTTGGAGTTTCTATGGGATCAACCCTTTACCATATTGTCTCTCAGATGGAACAGCTAGAAAAAGAAGATATTAGCTTTGCTGATAAGCCAGAAAATGTGACATTCGTTCCTCTTGTCGGAGGAGTAGGTCAGCTTAGAATGGAATTACATTCTAATAGTTTGGCAGAGCGCTTATCTCGCTTTTACAAAGGAAAATTCGTTCCTCTTCATGCACCAGCTCGTGTCTCAAGCAAGTCAATCCGAGATGAGTTGATGAAAGAGGAGAGTGTTCTGGCAGCGATTCGACTGACAAAGCGTCTTGATATCGCTGTCGTTGGAATTGGATATCCAAATGAAAATTCAGCGATTAAAGCGACAGGATATTTTAAGGAAAATGAGATGGATTCTTTAATCGAGAGAAAAGTGGCAGGAGAGTTATGTATGCAATTTTATGATATTTTTGGAGATACTTCTGCTTACAGTGAAGACAATACAGTTGTCGGGATTGATATCCATAAACTAAGCAAAGTCCCATATTCCATCGGAGTAGCGGGTGGAATTGAAAAGCTTCCAGCGATTAAAGGAGCGATTGAGGGACGTTATATTAATACGTTAATTACAGATGTACAGTGTGCAAATGCATTGGCATCGGATAAGTAATTATATAAATAAAAATATTTCACTAGATTTTGTATTATTTGTATTTATCAGATGAGAGAAGATTCCAGCTTTCAATGCGTGGAGTATAAAGTGGCAAGTTTGTATGAACTGTAAGTCCCACTTCTCGTAATATAAAAAATGCAATATAAAAGGTTTAGTGAGAAAATAAAAAATAAAAGGAGGGATTGTTAATGAATGAAATTCTTAACATGACAATCAATGAAATGCCGCAGACAGAGTTTGATTGTTCCTGTGGACGACATCATAATTTTAGTGTGCATGATATGTCCATTCGAAAAGGAGCGATTGAGGACTTGCCAAAGATGGCAGAGCCATTTAAGGATGGCAAAATTTTAGTAGTATTTGATAATCACACTTATGAGGTAGCGGGAAAAAAGGCTGTAGAGCTTTTAAGAGAAAATGGATTTCATATTAAGGAGCTTCTTTTTGATAAGGGAGATGATATTTTAATTCCAGATGAAACTACTCTTGGAAGAATCTTGCAAGAGCAGGACTTAGACGTGAAATTAATGATTGCGGTAGGATCTGGAGTCATTAATGATTCAGTGAAATTTGTTACATCCCGTACTGGTCTGCCATATATTATTGTGGCAACAGCACCTTCTATGGATGGTTATGTGGCGGACGGAGCACCGATTATTTCAGCAGGATATAAATACTCTCCAGTGGCTCATCTTACTTACGGATTAATCGGAGATACAGATATTTTGCAGACAGCTCCACAGGATTTGATTCAGGCGGGATACGGAGATGTTATTGGAAAAATCACGGCACTTGCGGATTGGGATTTGGCAGTGAAGGCAAATGGTGATTATCGCTGTGATACTTGTGTTACTTTGGTACAAAGAGCGCTAGATAAATGCTTTGCAAAGGCAGAAGGCTTAAAAGAGCGCAACGCTGAGTCACTCGGGGCACTTTTGGAGGCCTTGACGTTAACAGGAGTGGCGATGGCGCTTGTCAATATTTCCAGACCAGCGTCAGGGGCAGAGCATATGCTTTCTCATTTCTGGGAGATGGATTATATTGCCAGGGGACTTAATCCAAATCATCACGGTATTCAGGTTGGAGTTGCAACTCCAGTTATCGCTCGTTTCTTTGAGGAGATGGAGGATGTCTTGCCAGAGGGAACAAAAGAACTTTGTCCTTCTCACGAGGAGATTGAAAAACTTTTGGCAGTAGGTGGTGCGCCAACGAGTCCAAAAGAAATTGGAATTGACAAAGAGCTTTTCTATCAGAGTTTATTAAAGGGATATAATGTTCGCCCAAGATATTCTATTATGCAATTTGCGAAAGAACATGGGCGCTTAGAACAAATCGCTAAAAAGATTACAAGCGAGATTTACGGATAAGAGGTGCGGTGCATGCTAAAAAAAGAAGAGGCGCTAAAGGGAGTAAAACTATTTGTCTTAGATATGGATGGCACAGTGTATTTGGGTAATCAGCCAATAGAGGGAGCATTCGAATTTATCAGGGAGATAGAGAAATCGAAAGATAAAGACTATATTTTCTTTACGAATAATGCTTCGCGCGTGCCAGCAGTCTATGTAGAAAAATTACATAAGCTTGGTCTTGATGTGGACGAGAGTAAAGTTGTGACAGCGGGAGATGTATGTGCAGAATTTTTAAAGACAAATTACCCAGATGCGAAAGTATATTTAAATGGTACTCGAGTATTAGAGGAAAATTGGAAGGAAAGAGGAATTCAAATTGTGAAGGACAATCCAGATGTGGTCGTACAAAGCTTCGATACAACTTTAACTTACCATAAGCTTGATCGAATTTGTCACTATATTCGAAATGGAGCTCCTTTTATAGCCACTCATATGGATACGAATTGTCCAACGGAATATGGATTTATGCCAGATTGTGGAGCAATGTGCAGTTTAATTACTGATTCAACAGGAGTAAAACCACGATTTCTTGGGAAACCTTGGAAAGAGACAGTCGAAATGATCACGAAGATAACGGGTTATCTTCCAGAGGAGATGGCGTTTGTCGGAGATCGTTTATACACAGATGTGGCGACAGGAGTGAATAACGGGGCGAAAGGATTTTTAGTTTTGACAGGAGAGGCGACAATGCAGACAGTAGAAGAGTCAAAGATAGAACCTACCTGTATTTATGATTCTCTGGATGAGATGAGAAAATATTTATATGATGAAAGTTTTGAAAGAAAAGGAGGAAGAAAGATGAAAGTAGTATTTGGATGCGATCCAAACGCGACAGAATTTAAGAAAACATTAATGGAGTACGTAAAACAGCTTGGTCATGAGGTTATAGATTTTGGAAGTGATGATCCAATCTATGCGAACACAGCGATTGAGGTGGCAAAGGCAGTTGCAAGTAAGAAATATGACAGAGGAGTTTTGGTATGTGGAACTGGTATTGGGGTGTCGATTGCTGCCAATAAAGTAAAAGGTGCTTACGCAGCTTGTATTCACGATGTATACCAGGGTCAGAGAGCAGAGCTTTCTAATCATGCGAATATTATTACGATGGGTTCTCAAGTAATCGGAGTGGAGCTTGCAAAACAGCTTGTAAAAGAATATCTTTCTGTAGAGTGGGACCCAAACTGTAGGTCAGTGGAAAAAGTTCAGAGAATTATTGATTTTGAAAATGAGCAGCTAGGAAATGCAGCAGTATAAGAGAAAGTAGGAGGAAAAGATGAAATTTTTTATAGACACTGCTTCCGTAGAAGAAATCAAAAAGGCAAATGATATGGGAGTAATATGCGGAGTAACAACAAATCCATCTCTTATTGCAAAAGAGGGAAGAGATTTTGTGGAAGTTATTAAAGAGATTACAAGTATTGTAGATGGTCCAATCAGTGGAGAGGTAAAAGCAACGACAGAAGATGCCCAGGGAATGATTAAGGAAGGTCGAGAAATCGCTGCTATCCATCCAAATATGGTTGTAAAAATTCCGTTGACAGCAGAGGGATTAAAGGCTTGTAAAGTATTATCAAAAGAAGGAGTAAAAACAAATCTTACTCTTATCTTTTCAGCAAATCAGGCTCTCTTAGCGGCGAGAGCAGGTGCGACTTATGTATCTCCATTTCTTGGAAGACTAGATGATATTAATACACGTGGGGTGGACTTAATTCGAGAAATCGCAGATATTTTTTCTGTAGCAGGTGTTGAGACAAAAATTATTGCAGCGAGTGTTCGCACACCGATTCATGTGACTGACTGTGCACTTGCAGGTGCAGATATTGCGACTGTTCCTTATAAAGTAATTGAGCAGATGACAAAGCATCCTTTGACAGATGCAGGTATTGAGAAGTTTAAAAAGGATTATATTGCAGTTTTTGGAGAATAATGGGTGTAGAAAATCTAGAATAGATTTTCAAATATAAGAAAAAATCTCTTGGAGAAAGGAGTTACAAAATGGAAAAATATCTGATGGGTATTGATGCAGGAACGGGTAGTGTGAGAGTGGCGCTATATGATCTTCGAGGACAAAACAGAGCGTATCATATTGAGGAGTATGCAACAACTTATCCCAGAAATGGATGGGCAGAGCAAGATGATAAAGGTTGGTGGCAGGCACTCACAAAAGCCATTCCAGAATGCATGAAAAAAGCAGGAATTGGTCCCGACAGTGTGATAGCGATTACTTGTGATGCGACGACAAATACACTTGTCTATCTTGGAGAAGACGACGAGTCAGTACGTCCACCAATTTTATGGATGGATGTTCGTGCGACAGAGGAAGCAGCTTTTATCGATGAGATTCGCGAGGAATATGAAGCGACAAGATTTTATAAGCCAGGTTTTCGCGCAGATACGATGGTTCCAAAATGTATGTGGGTAAAAAAGAATGAGCCAGAAAATTGGGCAAAGACAAAGACAATTATGGAATTTGAGGATTGGCTCAACTGGAAGCTTACAGGAAGAAAAACAGTTTGTATGTCAATCGCAGCGTTTCGATGGAATTATGACGATAAAAATGGCGGTTATCCACTTGATTTTTATGAGGCAGTTGGTCTTGAAGATGTCGTAGAAAAGTTTCCAAAGGATATCTTAAAGGTTGGAGAGATTGTCGGTACGGTTAGCTTAGAGGCTGCACAGATCTTTGGATTAAGCACAAAAACGATCGTTGTAGAGGGAACGGCGGACTGTAATGCCTGTATGTTCGGTGTCGGCGGCGTGAGACCAAATGGAATGACATTGATCGGAGGAACATCTTCTTGTCTTCTTGGACTTTCGGAAAAAGATTTCCATGTGGATGGTGTAAATGGAACGTATCCAAACTGTATGTATGATGGAACTAGCCTTTTAGAAGGTGGTCAGACCGCATCAGGATCTATCTTGACATGGTTTAGAAATAATTTGATTCCAGGATCATGGGTGCAGGAAGCTGTAAATCGAGATATGAATATTTATGATTTACTCACCGAGAAAGCACAGAGTGTCCCAATCGGCTGTGACGGACTTGTGATGATGGATTATTTCCAGGGAAACCGTGCACCTTACTCAGATTCTAAGGCGAGAGGCATGTTCTGGGGATTATCGATAGGAACAACAACCGCACATATGGTAAGAGCAGTTTATGAGGGCGTTGCCTACGGTGCGAACCACTGTATTGTTAGCATGAAGAAGGCTGGATATGATGTGAAAGAAATTTATGCCTGTGGCGGATTAGCTCAGTCTGATTTTTGGATGCAGATGCATGCAGATATTATCGGAGTTCCAATGTACACAACAGTAGAAAATCAGAGTGCAGGATGCCTTGGAGATTGTATTATCGCGGCAGTCGGAGCTGGAATTTATCCTACTTTTATGGATGCGGCAGATTGTATGATTCGTGTGGACAAGGAATATATTCCAAATGAAAAAGCACATAAAGAATATCAATTCTATATGGAGCGATATATGGAAACTTGGCCAAAGATGAGAGAAATTGTACATAAGACAGTAAATCATACAAATGAACTGGCTTCTAAGAAAATTGAAAATAAAAAGATACAAACAACATCCAAAACAGTATAATTAAGCGACCAAACAAAATTGTACAAAAATGAGATGGTTTGTATCCGTCCTTCATTATACATCAAAAAATTTATAATGAATAGCCTTTTTTGGTATTTTTGTGAAGAAATTTAAAATGAATATTTACAATAGTAAAAATAAAACTAAAATGGTGAAAAGCGGATACGATTTAATTACTATGAAAGTCCCTGTCAAGCGGGCAGACAAAGACAAATTTATTTGGATTTGTCTGCATATTTGACAGACTAACCTACATCGGAAGGTTTCCTTCCGATAACACTATAAATATAGAGAGGTAGAAAAATGACAATAGCAGAACTTCAAAAAATAGCAAATAAGGTTAGAAAAGGAATTATTATGGGAGTTCATGCAGCAAAAGCAGGACATCCAGGCGGCTCTCTTTCAGCGGCCGATGTATTCACATATTTATATTTTAAAGAAATGAAGATTGATCCGAAAAATCCAAAAGATGAAAATCGAGATAGATTTGTTTTATCAAAAGGTCATACAGCTCCTGGACTTTACGCTGCCTTGGCGCAGAGAGGATATTTTCCAGAGGAAGATTTATTGACACTTCGACATATTGGATCTCACTTGCAAGGGCATCCTTGTATTGCTCATACTCCAGGAATTGATATGTCAAGTGGATCTTTAGGACAGGGAATTTCTGCGGCAGTTGGTATGGCAGTCTCAGCTAAACTTCAAGGGAAGGATTATAGAGTATATACCCTTCTCGGTGACGGAGAGATTCAGGAGGGACAAGTTTGGGAAGCGGCAATGTTTGCTGGACATAGAAAGTTAGATAATCTTGTTGTTATTGTAGATAATAATGGATTGCAGATTGATGGAGCAGTTGCCGATGTATGTTCTCCTTATCCGATTGATAAAAAATTTGAGGCATTTGGATTCTATGTCATTAATGTAGAGGACGGAAATGATATGGAACAGTTAGATGCAGCTTTTTTGGAGGCGAGAAAGGTAAAAGGACAGCCTACAGTAATTATTATGAAGACGGTAAAGGGAAAAGGAGTTTCCTTTATGGAAAATGAGGTCGGCTGGCACGGAAAAGCACCAAATGATGAACAGTATGAGCTTGCGATGCGCGAGTTGAGTGAAGAAGTGAGGGGGTAAGATTATGAGTGAAGGAAAGAAAATTGCGACGAGAGAGAGCTATGCAAATGCACTTGTGGAGCTTGGAAAGGTTCATGAAGATCTTATTGTCCTAGATGCCGACTTGGCAGGAGCTACAAAGACAGCTGTTTTTCAAAAGGAATTTCCAGATCGCCATATCGATTGTGGAATTGCAGAGAGCAATATGATGGGAATTGCGGCGGGGATTGCCGCAACAGGAATGGTGCCATTTGCCAGTTCCTTTGCAATGTTCGCGGCGGGAAGAGCGTTCGAGCAGATTAGAAACTCTATTGGATATCCGCATCTAAATGTAAAGATTGGAGCCACCCATGCGGGTATTTCAGTGGGAGAAGACGGAGCGACGCATCAATGCAACGAGGATATTGCTCTTATGAGAACAATTCCAGGCATGACAGTTTTAAATCCATGCGATGATATAGAGGCAAAAGCGGCGGTGAAGGCTGCGTATGAGATGGACGGTCCTGTATATCTTCGATTCGGAAGACTCGCAGTTCCTGTCATTAATGATACGCCAGACTATCAGTTTGAGATTGGCAAGGGAGTTGTGCTAAGAGAGGGAAAAGATATCGCAATCATTGCGACAGGACTCTGCGTGAATTCT
>Ga0129308_1003586_pt1 | contig 10899 bp, 7 predicted proteins | sample L827metagenome_FD_94440 | JGI IMG/M metagenome (GOLD analysis project Ga0129308, IMG submission 94440) | Ring-tailed lemur group fecal microbial communities from Wisconsin, USA - L827 metagenome | ecosystem: Host-associated > Mammals > Digestive system > Large intestine > Fecal | place: USA... | reverse complement strand
GATGAAAGCAAGGCCAAGGTGGTGAAATGGTTCCGCGGCGAGTATCACAACAAGACGGAGGCCAGGGCCGAACTGGGAGTCAACATCGTGATCTCAGACGACGACTGGTATGAATATATCAAGCTGTTCGCCATGTTTCTGCGGAAGGCGGGATACGGCGGGATGCTGATCCTCATCGACGAACTGGTCAATATCTATAAGATCCCCAACAGTATCACCAGACAGTATAATTATGAAAAGATACTTACCATGTACAACGATACGCTGCAGGGCAAGGCCCGGTATCTGGGGATCATCATGTGCGGCACGCCTCAGTGCATCGAGGATACCAGACGGGGGGTGTTCAGCTATGAGGCCCTGCGATCCCGTTTGGAGGAAGGGCGCTTCAGCCGGGGGGATGTGAAGGATGTGCTGGCGCCGGTGATCAGGCTGTCCCCGCTGACCAACGAGGAGATGCTGGTGCTGGTGGAAAAGCTGGCGGATATCCACGCCGGTCTTTTCGACTACCAGCAGACGCTGGGGCAGGAGGACCTGATCAATTTTATCAGGATCGAGTTCGGCCGCATCGGGGCGGATACGAAGATCACGCCGCGGGAGGTGATCCGCGATTTTATCGAACTGCTGAACATCGTGTATCAGAATCCGCAGATCAAAGTTGGTGAGCTTTTGACTTCGGAAGAATTTGCCTACGCCAGGTCTCAGGTGGACGAGGAGTCGGTGGAGAAAGAATTTGAGGAATTTGAAATATGATGGATGAGATCAGGGTGGAAATATGAATATCTTCGATCGCTATGCGCCGTTTGTCCAGGACTTTATCTACCAGAACAATTGGGAGTCTCTGCGCGCCATTCAGGTGGCGGCGGGGGACGCGGTGTTTCACACGGACGACAATGTGCTGCTGTCAGCTTCCACGGCGTCGGGAAAGACCGAGGCGGCCTTTTTCCCGATCCTGACCCTGTTTTCAGAGGACATGCCGAAATCGGTGGGGGCCGTCTACATCGGTCCGCTGAAGGCGCTGATCAACGATCAGTTTCAGCGTCTCAACGACCTGTGCAGGGAAGCGGATATCCCGGTCTGGCACTGGCACGGCGACGTGGCCCAGTCCCATAAGAACAAGCTGCTGAAAAATCCCTCCGGCATTCTGCAGATCACGCCGGAGTCTCTGGAAGCGCTGCTGCTGCGCAAGCACGCCTATATCGCGCGGTTGTTCAGCGATCTGCGGTTCATCGTCATCGACGAGGTCCATTCCCTGATGCGGGGCGACCGGGGCGGCCAGACGCTGTGCCTGATCGAGAGACTGTCGAGGATGGCGGGGGTCAATCCCCGGAGGATCGGACTATCCGCCACCATCGGCGATCTGGAAAGTACAGGAGAATTTCTCTCTTCCGGCACAGGAAGAAAAACGGCCATCCCGCGGATCGAGACGAAGGGGGCCAAATGGCGTCTTTCCATGGAACACTTCTTTATTCAGGGACCGCAGAACGCTGATGAGAAGGAGGTCCCCGGAGCGCTGCAGGTTCTGGACCGGGAGACGGACCGGGCGCCGTCCGGCGCCGATCCGGGCATGGGATACATTTTTGCGCACACCAGAGGAAAGAAATGCCTGGTCTTTGTGAACTCCCGTGAGGAATGCGAGGCGGTGACCACCACCCTTCGCCAGTACTGCGAGGCGAACCACGAGCCGGACCGGTTTCTCATCCATCACGGAAACCTGTCTACGTCCTATCGGGAAACGGCCGAGGCGGTGATGAAGGATGAGGATCAATATCAGACCACGGTCACTACAGCCACGCTGGAATTGGGCATCGATATCGGCAGGCTGGAACGCGCCTTCCAGATCGACGCGCCGTTTACCGTGTCCTCCTTCCTGCAGAGGATGGGCCGCACGGGCAGACGGGATCTGCCGCCGGAAATGTGGTTCGTCATGAGGGAGGAGCAGCCGGAGCCCCGGGCCATGCTGCCGGTGACTATTCCATGGTCGCTGCTGCAGGGCATCGCGCTGGTCCAGCTTTACGTGCAGGAACGCTGGGTGGAACCGCCAAAGCTGGACCGGCTTCCCTACAGTCTGCTGTACCATCAGACCATGTGCACGCTGGCGTCCTGCGGGGAAATGTCGGCGGCGGCACTGGCGTCCAGAGTGCTTTCGCTCAGCTGTTTCCGCCGGATCTCCCAGGAAGACTACAGACTTCTTCTGCGGCATCTCCTGTCCATCGAGCACATTCAGAGAACGGAGACAGGCGGTCTTATCGTGGGACTGGCGGGGGAGAGACAGACCAATTCTTATAAATTTTATGCGGTATTCAAAGAGAATGAGGAGTACACCGTGCGCAGCAGATCTCAGGAGCTGGGAACGATCGTGACTCCGCCTCCCCCAGGAGAGAAGATCGCGCTGGCAGGCCACGTGTGGATCGTGGAAGAAGTGGACCACAAGCGTCATCTGGTCTACTGCGAGCAGGTAAAGGGAAAGGTCCCCGCGTATTTTGGCCAATGCCCCGGGGATATCAATACCAGAGTGCTGGAACGGATGCGGGATGTGCTCCGCGAGACGGAGGGATATCCGTATCTGATGAAAAACGCGGTGGTGCGGCTGGAACAGGCCAGGAGCACGGCGGCGGGCTCAGGCATGACGGAGGAGCCGCTGATCTGCCTGGGCGGCGATATGTGGTGTCTGTTCCCGTGGCTGGGGACTTACGCGTTTCTCGCGCTGGAACGATTCATCAAGATCAAATGCGCGCCCCATCTGGCCCTGTCATCATTGGACTCTTCCCGGCCTTATTTCATTCAGTTTAAAATGAAGGCCTCCAGAGAGGAATTCTTCCGGGTGCTGGGGGAGATGGCGGAACAGCCGCTGGACCCCATGGAGCTGGTGTACAAAGGGGAGGTACCGATGTTTGAGAAATACGACGAGTTTTTGCCGCCCGAGCTGGTGAAAAAGGGCTTCGCGTATGGTATTCTGGGAATAGATGAAATGAAAGCGCGCATCCGAAGCTGGGAGACCGGCCGGTAAAGACTGCGGCTGCCATAGAGGCTCCTCTTGCGGCAAACTGTATGGACCATCCTGCAGGAGCCCTCGGGGAGCATCTTTTATAACATAGGAAATATGTCCGTTGATATTTCCGTATGGTTCACAAAAGTTGACCTTTTAATATAAAGGAGATGAGGTGGAAGTGCTATTGTCTGAATACTGATACAATTTTGAATCGCTGAAATCAGATACGAATTAAAGCGGCGGGCCGCTGGACCGGGGGAGCGGCCCTCTCTCTTTCTTTTATCTGATGAGGGAGTAAAAATTTATTGAGGATCCAATGTTCGGATATGCTTGAAAATACGGAATGATCCGAAAATCGGCAATACCGGCGGCGCGATCCGGGGCGGCCCATGGGTTCTTTGGCATGAAAATTGCTCTTATTACAGATACGTTATTATGGATGCAGTTATGGCAACAGTGTCGGACTGACGAAACGCGGGCGGGACAGACGGAAATGACGGGAAAAGCAGGATGGACCGCGGAGCTACACGCGTTGGCGTCGGCGAATAAGAAAGAGAGGTTTTTATGTCGTTTAGTGAAGCTACAATGTGGGTCATGGCGGTGGGCGCGCTGATCGGAGGCCTGGACCGCATCTTCGGCAACAAGCTGGGGTTAGGTGAAAAGTTTGAAGAGGGTTTCAACGCCATGGGGCCGCTGGCTCTGGGAATGGTAGGGATCGTCTGTCTCTCGCCCGTTATCTCCAACATCATCGCGCCGGTCATAGCGCCGGCGCTGTCAATGGTCGGCGCGGACCCGGCCATCTTCGGATCCATTCTGGCAAATGACTCCGGCGGGTATCCTCTGGCCATGTCCCTTGCGGTCAACGAGCAGGCCGGACTGTATTCGGGACTGATCGTGGCGGCTATGCTGGGAAGCACCGTGGCCTTTTCCATCCCGGTAGGCCTGGGGCTGATCGAACACGAGGATAAGCCCTTTTTCGCGGAAGGCATGTTGATCGGCATGATCACGATCCCTATCGGATCCATCGCAGGCGGTATCATGGCCGGATACAATATCGTCATGGTTCTTATGAACACCATCCCCGTGGCCGTCATTTCCATTCTGCTGGCGGTGGGGCTGAAGGTGGCTCCCAACGCGATGATCAAAGGCTGCATTATTTTCGGAAAAGGCGTCGTGATCCTGCTTACCATCGGTCTGACTGCGGCCGCGTTTGAATTCATGACCGGTATCGTGATCATTCCCGGAATGGCTCCCATCGAGGAGGCCATGCACATCATCGGCACCATCGCGGTGGTATTGCTGGGCACATTCCCCCTGCTGTCCCTGCTCACGAAAATACTGGACAGACCGCTGAACGCCATCGGGACAAAGATCGGCCTGGACGCCACGTCCGCCGCCGGTATGTTTTTCTCTCTGGCCAACAGCATCCCGGTATTTAAAATGATGAAGGATATGAGCAACAGGGGCAAGGTGGTGAACATGGCATGGCTCGTGTGCTCGGCGGGAGCGCTGGGAGATGATCTGGGCTTTACCGCGGGCGTTCACCCCGAGGCCATCGCGCCGGTGGTGCTGTCCAAGTTCTTTGGAGGAGCGGTGGCGGTGGCGCTGGCTCTGGCCATGACGAGAAACATGGCTTCGGAGAAACCGGCCGGCGCAGCGCTGCGGCCCGAGGATCAGGCGTCGTAGACCCGCGGGAAGGAGCGGGGCCTGAAGGACAGGACGCTGCTCTCTGCGGTACAGCAAAAATAAAATCAGAACCAGCAAAGGAGAAGAGAAATGGAAAACATGCGTGACATCATCAATCTGGCCGTTGTCAATTTCAAAGTGGCGGCCGGCAACAAGCAGTCCAATCTTTCGCGGATCAAGGAATTTTCCGTGGCGGCGGCCAAAAGAGGAGCGGATATGATCGTCTTTCCCGAACTCTGCCTGATGGGCTACGATTATTTCGTAGATGAGAAGATCGACCGGAAGGATAAGATCGCGGTGACGGAGACGGTCAACGGTCCTTCCGTGAAGGAAGTGGAAAAGATCGCGAAAGAATACGGCATTTACATTATCTTCGGAATGTCCGAAAAATTTGAGGAGGACGCGGAAGAACTCTACAACTCCGCCGTCGTGCTGGGACCAGACGGTCTCATCGGATCCTACCAGAAGATCCACCCCTTCGGCACAGAAAATACCTGGTGCAGGAAGGGAGAGAAGCCCTTCATGTTCGACACAGAATGGGGTCCCATCGCGCTGGGCATCTGCTACGACAGCTATCAGTTCCCTGAATTAATGCGCTATTATGTGTATAAAGGAGCGCGGCTGTATTTGAATCCCACGGCGGTCATCGAGGAGATCCCCAACGAGGGAAGCAGAGAGGCGTTCCGCCGCTGCTATACGCCCCATCTCGAATACGGCGTTCTGGCAAACTCCATCTTCATCGCCAGTTCCAATCTGACGGGTTATGACGACGCCTGCTTCTTCGGGGGCGGCAGCATGATCATCGGACCGAAGACCAATGCGTTCGGAGAGGTGGACGTGGTCTGCTACTGCGGAGACGACAACGACTATCAGGTGGGCATGCATCTGGGGACCATCGACCTGTCTCTGGGCGTGAGACATCTGTGCATCGACAATCCATATGCCGGGGAACCTGATTTCCGTCCGGACATCTATAAGAAATTCTACGAATAAGAATACCACAGCGGGGCACGGCGGGGAATGCGGCGATGAAAGAAGTCGGCATTCCCCGCCGCGCCCCGTATTATGCGCTTCCGCAGCCGTCTCTTTGGGCTGCGGAAGCGGACTGTGGGAGGGCGGCGTTTCGTCCGCTTCCACTCTTTTTCGCAGAATATGAAAATAAATCGCTTGTATTTCTCTCGTTCCTTTGATAAACTAGGTATCGCAGAAGCACCGGTGGGTGCATAATTGAATTGCGTTTTATGTTCCGTCGAGCGAAAGAACGCAGACGGCTAAGAGGGAAGCAGGTTGGAAGCCTGCGCGGTCCCGCCACTGTAAGCGTGTAGTGCTGCCTCAACTGGCGATGGGTTTTGTTCAGATCGCCGGCCACTGGAACTTTCCGGGAAGGAGAGGCAAAACGTTACTGCGCGAGCCAGGAGACCTGCATAAAAACGTGTCTGATTCCCCGGGAGAGGGATCTTCGGACAGCGAAACCGCACAGACAGAGCGGTGGGTTTCGCATTTTTAGCGTGTCTGGTACTGGACATTTTGCATAATAAGTCGACAGAAATACGGCTGTGGCGGGAACGCCACAGTTTTTTTGTTTTCAGAATCGGCAGATGGGAGGAGATACTGATATGGCAGAGAAAAAAATAGTAAAGACAAACGGCACGCTTACAGATAAAGAAAAACATCTGCTGCAGCTGATCCGGCAGCTGGGAAACGGCGAACTGCGGATTCTTGTCAATGACGGCAAACCGGTACGGGCAGAAAAGATCGTGCGGAAACGCGAGCTTTAAACGGAGAGGAGGATGAAATTGAATTTTTCACTGGCTGATATTTTACATACGATTGGACAGGTCATCCTGACTCCCTGTATGATCGTGCTGATCTTTCTGATGGTGACGGCGGTCTGGCAGACCGGGGATCTGATCGTCGAATATTTTACAGAACGGCGAAAGACGAAGATCGATGTGCCTGCGCTGCTGAAGCAGATCTCGGAGAGTTCCACCCATGAACTCAAAGAGGTGATCGGGCGGAGCTCTCTGCCTCTGAGACAGAAAGAAGAAGTATATGTCCTGATCGAATCGGCAGGCATGCCCCGCGCTTCTCTGACCGCGGTGGCGCAGCGGCTTTTGACCACGGAAGAAGAACGCTATCAGAAAGCGGTGGAGGTCACCGATCTGGTGGCCAAACTGGGACCGATGTTCGGTCTGCTGGGGACGCTGATCCCCCTGGGACCCGGGATCGTAGCCCTTGGACAGGGGGACACGAGCACTCTCTCCAACTCTTTGGGGATCGCCTTTGACACGACGATCGCCGGCGTGATCGCAGCGGCCGTCGCTCTGGTCATATCCTGCATGCGCAAGAGGTGGTACAACGGCTACATGGTCTCGATGGAATCCATTATGGAATGTATCCTGGAGGAGGTAGCTTCCGATGCTGAGAAGTAGGGGACTGGGAGGACGTAAGAAAGACCGGTTCGGGGGAGGAGAGGTCAGTCCCATGGAAAATCTGGCCAATCTGGTGGACGTTATGCTTGTCTTTGCCTGCGGCCTGATGATCGCTGTGATCCTCCATTGGAATGTGGATCTCAGCAAGGTCATGGATGTGGTGACGGAAGACGATCTGGTGGAAGTGGAGGATCTGGAAAAAGCCATTCAGGACGGAAGCCTGATGGAGGACCTGGACTCAAAGGGTTTTGTGTATCAGGACCCGGAGACAGGGAAAATGTATATCATATCAAAATAGGTCAGGACTGGACAGCGGCCTGATACGTCCGAAACGATCAGGTGTGTTGACAGCGATGCGGTAATGTCATATGATCTTATCGTATTTCACGCAGTAATTAATTTTCATACAATAGAATCACGTTTTATGTTCTGTCCGCGGAGATCTGCGGATGGCTAAGAGGGAAGCAGGTTGGAAGCCTGCGCGGACCCGCCACTGTAAGCGATAGTTTTCTCCAACAGGGGTACCCCTGTTGCTGTACTATATGGGATATAGTACAGCAGCTTCTTCTTTTTTCATATAGAGAAGAACGTCACTGGGCAATAGTCTGGGAAGGCGTGGAAAAAATGTTTGATCGCGAGCCAGGAAACCTGCATAAAAACGGACCCTCTCCTCGGGTAGACAGGAGAATAAGGGAGACGCCGACATGAGCGGCGTCAGCGCCGGCGTGCCCAGAGCATCGTGCGGCGACGGATGTGCAGTCTGCGCATTGTTTTGTGTATGCAGCATACGCGCTTTTATTTGCGCTGTTGTGAACCAGAACAGGCTGCGATTGTGCAGCGACCAGACATACTTTATCACAGAAATACGGCTGTGGCATTTTGCCGCAGCTTTTTTTGTGTCTTTATATGCGGTCTTCAGGCGGCGGAAACACATATCGCTGCACGGTCAGATGAAAACGACTCTTCAAGTACGATTTTTGCGGGAAAGCCATCTGGGATGATGAGAGGGCATGTACCTGGGGTCAGGGATCTAAGAGGAAGACGGGGGAAACTGTTACAGATGAAAGGAGTACATATGAGAAACACAAAACGGGCTCTCAGCTTTATGTTATGTTTGCTTTTGCTGTTCACACAAGTTGCGATGAGCAGTTATGCCATGGACGCCGGGACAGGCGCCAGCTCTTCCGCGGCCGATCAGGGAGGAGATACGGGAACCGGGGGAGACACGGGGACCGGGGGCGATACAGGAACCGGAGGAGATACGGAGACCGGAGGAGACACGGGGACCGGAGGAGACACGGGAACCGGGGGAGACACAGGAACCGGGGGCGATACAGGAACCGGAGGAGATACGGAGACCGGAGGAGACACGGGAACCGGGGGAGACACGGGAACCGGGGGAGACACAGGAACCGGAGGAGACACGGGGACCGGGGGAGACACAGGAACCGGAGGAGACACGGGGACCGGAGGAGACACGGGGACCGGGGGAGACACGGGGACCGGAGGAGACACGGGGACCGGAGGAGACACGGGAACCGGGGGAGACACAGGAACCGGGGGAGACACGGGGACCGGAGGAGACACAGGAACCGGAGGAGACACGGGGACCGGAGGAGATACGGAGACCGGAGGAGACTCCGGAGTGGATGATCCGACGACACCGGGAGGAACCGGCACGACACCGGGAGGAACCGGTACGACACCGGGAGGAACCGGCACGACATCAGGCGGGATCACCACAACGCCGGGAGGGATCACGGATGAGGATCAAGCCCTTCTGGATAAGATGCTGGAGGAGATGCAGAATGCACTGCTGATGCAGGGTCAGGTAAAAAGTTTTCCGGAAGGCACGTATGAATGGTATGTGACTCCTGCGGGAGTGGATCTGTATGAACTGGGTTCGGCGCAGGATCTGAGAGAACTGGCGGAGCTGGTAAACGGGACGGCGTTCTATGAGGACGGAAGCACCGTCGGAGCGGTTTCATTTGACGGGGCCACTCTCCGCCTGACGGCCACGGTGGATCTGTCAGGAAATGAATGGATCCCTGTGGGAAATTCCGGAGGCAACGCATTTTCCGGTCACTTCGACGGAAATGGCAATACCGTCACAGGGATGAGCATATCCGCAAAGGAAGAAGGGTATTATGGACTTTTCGGGTATCTGAGCAAGGCCGTGGTGGAGGATGTCACCGTAGGAGGCGAACTTGACGTGGCCAGTGCAAACGCAGGAGGAGTTGCGGGCTATGGAACGGCCGGCTGCCGCTTTGAAAACTGTACAAGCAAGGTGGATATCGTAAATACAAAAAGCTATACAGGAGGCATCATAGGCAGAAGCGCAGGCGGCGGAGCGGTTATTTCCAACTGTGTCTTTGAAGGGACGCTAAAGGGGGCGCAGTATACCGGAGGGATCGCAGGCAACGCGGATGGACAGATCACCAACTGTGAAAACGGCGGGAACGTGGCGAGTACGTCTACGTATGTAGGGGGCATCGCGGGCAATCTCTCCGGTTCTGCGGAAAGCTGTGTCAACGGCGGTGCGGTAAGCACATCGTCCACAAGCACCATGGCAAATGCAGGCGGGATCGCCGGCGCCTTTTCCGGAACGACGATCAGCAGCTGTGTCAACCGGGAGCAGGTGACCGGCGGCGGCCGTATCGGTGGCATTGCAGGATACGCAAGCAGCGGCTCGGGGAAAATCAGAGATTGTGAGAACAGAGGCGCTGTCACAAGTACGTCGACCTATGCAGGCGGCATCGTGGGAAATCTCTCCGGTTCTGCGGAAAACTGCACAAACAGCGGCGAGGTGAGTACTTCCGCCACAGACGGATCCTACGTGGGCGGCATCGCCGGTTATTTTACGGGGAAGGTATTGACCGGCTGCGTCAATCAGGGCGCCGTACGCTGTGAAGGCGGCTATGTGGGAGGCATTTCGGGATATTTTTCAAATTCTTCGCAGGGAAAAATCAGCAGATGTGCGAACACGGGCGACGTGCAGACGGGTGCTGACTATGCAGGCGGCGTGGCAGGATATTTCTACAGAGGCGTTATCGAGGATTGTTATGCATCGGGACGGGTCTCGGGGGCCGGCATATCCGGCGGAATAGCGGGATACACCTCTACCGATAAAGGGTACTGTACGCTGGAGACTTCTTTTTACTACAATGCGTCGACTCCGCTGAAGATCAGCGGCAATGCGGAGATCGGAGATCTGTGTTTTTATCTGGACACGGACGGAACAGAAAACGGATATGGCGGCATGGGCAGAAGCGCTGCCGAGTTTACGGGAAACGAGATCCTCTATTGGCTGAACGGCGCTTCCAGTTTAGAAAACGTATGGAAAAAAGGAACGCTGTTTCCGGAATTTGCAGATCAGAGTTCCGTTTCTCAGGTGTACCGCGTCTCTGTTCGGCCCAATTCTGCAGATACGGACGTGACGGTCTCCGTCAGCGGAATAACGGCCGTAGTGGACGCGTCGGGGGCGCTGCACTGTTATGTGACGGACGGCGCTGTCATCGCCATCCGGTTCAGCGGAAGCGAAAATATTTTTGTGAAGGATGGGGGAACAGGCGCCAAGACCCAGGTCACAAACGGCGTCTATGAATGCAGGGTGAACGGCGGCGACGTTGTGCTGATCTACGGCAGCGAGGAGGAGCTGGACGAGTCTATCCCGACGATCTACTGGTACGACACCATGCTCAGTGAATACACGATCAGCACGGAAGGAGAGCTCAGAGGTTTCGCGGGATTAGTCAGCGGCGGCATAACCAGCCCGGCCGTGGCAGGACCGGT
>Ga0129308_1003581_pt1 | contig 10916 bp, 14 predicted proteins | sample L827metagenome_FD_94440 | JGI IMG/M metagenome (GOLD analysis project Ga0129308, IMG submission 94440) | Ring-tailed lemur group fecal microbial communities from Wisconsin, USA - L827 metagenome | ecosystem: Host-associated > Mammals > Digestive system > Large intestine > Fecal | place: USA... | reverse complement strand
CATGAGCATGACCTTGAGAACCATACCCGATAATAGCAACTGTTTTTCCATCTAATAAAGATAGATTACAATCTGATTCATAATAAATTTTTGACATCTTTCATACCCTCCTAATGATTGTCATTTTTTTTATTCAAACTATCAAGACCTCTAGAAATACCAGCCAAACCAGTACGCACGATCTCAATAATATCGAATCCATCTAACATCGCTAAAAGTCCATTGACTTTTGGCTCATCTCCTGTCACTTCAATAACTATTGAAGTTGGAGAAACATCAACGATCTTTGCTCTAAAAATATCTACGATAGAAACAAGATCAGCTCTCTCACTTGCATCGGCCTGTACTTTGATCAATACTAATTCACGATAAACTGATGCATCGTTAGGTAATACAAATACTTCCATAACATCTTCAAGTTTTCTAACTTGTTTACTAATTTGTTCTAATACAAGCTCATCACCATGAGCAACAACTGTAATTCTTGAAATATTTTCAACTTCTGTTGTTCCAACAGTTAAACTATCGATGTTATAACCTCTTCTTGAAAACAAACCACTCACTCTATTTAAAACACCAGAGCTATTTGAAACTAAAATTGATAAAACAATTCTATTCATTCTTTCACCTCTATTTCTTTAATTTTTGATGAACTCTATTCATCGCAGAAATAATAGCTTTAATTGTTGCATTTGTAATATTCGCATGGATACCTACACCAAATTCTTGGATTGAGCTACCTTTTACTCTTAATTGAACATAAGCAACAGCTTTTGCAGAAGAACCAGAAGTTAAAGCGTGTTCGCTATAATCTAATAAATGAGTATAAACAAAATCATTAGAATTAAAAGCGTTCTTAACTGCATCGATTGGTCCATTTCCATAACCAATGATTGTTTTTAATTCACCATGATCTTCAATTGTTAATTCAACCTTACGATCATAATCATTTGTATCATCATCACTTAAATCAGTTAATTTTTGTTTTACAAACTTAAATGGTTCTTCATTATCTATATATTCCTTATTAAATGTATCAAAAATACGTTCTGGTGAAACTTCACCTTCATTTTCACTAATATTTTGAATACATTTAGCAAAATCAGCTTGTAATGCTTTTGGTAAATGATAACCAAAGACTGTTTCCATTACATAAGCAACTCCACCTTTACCAGATTGAGAATTAATTCTTACGATTGGTTCATATTGTCTATTTAAATCAGCTGGATCGATTGGTAAATAAGGCACTTCCCAAATTCCAGTATTTCTTGTTTTATATTCATACATACCTTTATTAATAGCATCTTGATGACTACCTGAGAATGCTGTAAAGACAAGTTGACCAGCATATGGGTGACGTGGTGGAACTTCCATCTTTGTACATTTTTCATAAATATGTTTAATATCATTGATTTGTGATAATTCAAGTTGAGGATCGATCCCATGAGTAAACATATTCAATGCTAAAGTAATAATATCAACATTGCCTGTTCTTTCACCATTTCCAAATAAAGTTCCTTCAACTCTATCAGCACCAGCTAACATACCAAGTTCACTTGTAGCGACACCGCAACCTCTATCATTATGTGGGTGAAGTGAAACAATAACTCTTTCTCGATCTTTAAAGTTTCTGCACATCCATTCGATTTGGTCAGCATAAACATTTGGTGTATCCATTTCTACTGTTGATGGTAAATTAATGATCACTGGATTTTCTTTACTTGCTCCCCATTCATCTAAAACTGCTTCACAAACTTCCATTGCATAGTCCATTTCAGTTCCAGTAAAACTTTCAGGTGAATATTCTAGGATCACTTTTCCACTAAATTCTTTAGATAATTCTTTAACTAATTTAACTCCTTCAACAGCAATCTTTTTAATTTCTTCTTTACCTTTATGGAAAACAACATCTCTTTGTAATACTGATGTTGAATTATAAACATGAACGATAGCTTTATCCAATCCTTCTAATGCTTCAAAAGTTCTTCTTATCAAATGTTCTCTTGCCTGAGTTAAAACTTGAACTGTAACATCATCAGGAATCAAATGTTCATCAATAAGTATTCTTAAAAAATCATATTCAATTTGTGATGAAGATGGAAAACCAACTTCAATTTCTTTAAAACCTAAATCAACTAATAGTTGAAACATCTCTACTTTTTCTTCAATTTTCATTGGTGTAATCAATGCTTGGTTTCCATCACGTAAATCAACTGAACACCATGTTGGCGCTTTTGTTATTTCATTATCTGGCCAAGTTCGATCTTTCAATTTTACTGTTTCAAATCTTTTGTACTTTTTATAATTCATCTTTATTCTCCTTTCCAACCTAATAAAAAAACTCTCATCTCAATTATGTTCAAACATAATAGAGGACGAGAGTAAAGACTTCGTGGTTCCACCTCATATTTATTATTGCCTCACGACAATAACCTTATCGAGTACGCTTATCTATAAGTTCATACTCTAGCAGGATAACGGTTGCAAGTTCCGTAGCAGCTTACTGTATTTTCAGTGCTCCACTCAAGGACGAGTTCGACTATCCATCTACAATTCTTTACACCAAGCAGAATTTCTCTAAGCTAGATTAAATAATCTACTATTTCCTATCAAAGTATTTAATATAGGGTTGTTGGTTATTATAATAAACCTTATTCTTTCATAAGTCAACATCTTTGCTTTAATTTTACAAATTTCATAACGCTTGAAAAATTATTGTTTCAATGATAAAAAATTATCAACTCATTCTTTTTCGATCGCCTTTAAGGCCGCCATATTCGCATGAATAAAAGTCGTATCAAATACAGGTATATCTACATCATTTTGACTAATCAACAAGCCAATTTCTGTACACCCTAAAATAACACCTTGTGCACCTTTTTCTTTCAACTCATTAATAATTCTTATATATTCTTTCTTTGAATCATCTAATATTTTCCCTAAACACAATTCATCATATATAACTTGATTAACGATTTCAATATCTTTATCATCGGGGATCATCACTTCAATGCCCTCCTCAATCAAGCGATTTTTATAAAAGTCCTGCTGCATTGTATATTTTGTCCCTAATAAAGCAACTCGCTCGATCTTTTGTGCAATCAATTGTTGTGCTGTTGCCATAGCTATATGCAATATAGGAATATGTATTTCTTTTTCCATTTCTGGTACGATTTTATGCATTGTATTTGTACAAATGACGATAAAATCTGCCCCTGCCTTTTCCAAATTCATCGCCGCCTCGGTTAAAATATGAGCACTCTTTAACCAATCCCCTTTTGCTTGACATTCTTCTATTTCACTAAAATCAACACTATATAATAAAACTTTTGCTGAATGTAATCCACCTAGTTTATCCTTTATGACTTCATTAATAACTTGATAATAAGTCACTGTACTTTCCCAGCTCATACCACCAATCAAACCAATTGTTTTCATCACTTTTCCTCCCTTTTTTTCATCTTCTATTTATATTGTATCATTGACACACTTATTTTCCTATCGCATTTTCTTTAAGGCCTCTTCAAAACTTCTTATTTTATATCATCATACAAACAATCATAACTTAAATAACTGTAAAATATTATTCATTTAATCAACGATGATATTTTATCATTCAATCACTTCTCTTACTAAAAAACTACCCACATCACTTTTAAAAGCAGGTAGTTATTTTTACTAAAAATTCAAGATACACTCACTGATCAATAAATTTATTTTCATTTCCATTGTCATAAGAAATTATAAACCAAAACATCATCTAAAATAGATTTTATTTATCAAATGCTAATTCAATTAACTTATCAATTAAATCACTATATGAAATACCAAAATCAGCCATTAATTGAGGATACATAGAAATCTTTGTAAATCCAGGCATAGTATTAATTTCATTTAAATAAACTTTATTTGTATTCTTATCTAAAAAGAAATCTACACGAGATAAACCATGTCCATCAACAGCTTTAAAGACTTTTAAAGCATATCCACGAATTTCTTCCTGAATATTTTCATCTACTTTTGCTGGAATACAAGTCTTACTTTCTTCATCTTCATATTTTGACTCAAAAGTATAGAATTCTCCATGAGGCATGATTTGTCCTACTCGTGAAACAACTGGATCATCATTTCCTAAAACAGCTGTTTCTAATTCAATGCAATCAATACATTCTTCTACAACGATATGTCTATCATATTGAGAAGCTTCACTTAATTTATTCATTAAATCTTCTTTTGTATTACATCTAAAACACCCTACTGATGAACCAGAACGACTTGCTTTAATAAATACAGGTAACCCTAATTCTTTTTCAACGATGTTTTCAATATCTTCATGTTCATCAAACGCTTTATCAACAACCACAAGTTTGCCATCATATCTCTTTTTAACATATAATGATTTAACTTGAGGAATACCAGCAGTTTCTAATATTTTCTTAGTATAGATTTTATCCATTGATACACTTGAACCAAGCACTCTACAACCAACATATGGTACTTTCGCAAGTTCTAATAAACCTTGAATCGTTCCATCTTCGCCATATAAACCATGTAAAACTGGGAATACGACATCATTTTGTTTTAACAATCCATAAACATCATCAACTTTTTGAGAACCTTCTAACCAAGAAGCGGAAGCAAGATCAGCTTGATCCTGATTTAAAACATACCATACTCCATCTTTATCAATACCAACTAAAGTTATATCATATAATTCCTTATGAATATTACTTAATACTGAAGTACAAGACATTCTTGATACAATATGTTCAGTTGATTGTCCTCCACAAATAATTAATAACTTTTTCATTTTAAATTCTCCTTTAAATATTCAACAACTTCTTTAAGTTTCATACTATTTGATCCTTTTATTAAAAGAACATCTTTTTCATTGATTTCCTTTAATAAAAACTCTTTCACTTCATCATTATTTTGAAAATGATAAGCTTTAAGACTCTTTTTCACTTCATCATCAATATATCTCGAAGCTTTTCCTACAGTAACAACAATATCTATCTTTTTATCAATAAGATACTTTCCAACCTCTCGATGAAGCTTTTCTTCATATTCACCTAATTCTAACATATCAGCTAAAACTGCAATCTTTCTAGAACTATATCCACTCAATACATCAATACCAGCTTTCATAGAATCAACATTCGCATTATATGTTCCATCAATCACTTGAATATGATCTTTTAACTCAATAATATCATTTCTATTCTTTGTTAATTGAAAAGATTTTACTCCTTCAATACAATCTTCAATAGAAATATCTAAAGACAATCCAACTTCAATCGCAACTAAAGCATTGGAAACAAAATGTTCTCCAGCAACAGGTACAAAAACTTCATATTCTTTATCGCAATAATCTAATACAAAAGTAGAATTTGTTTCATTTAAAACAACATCTTTAACTTTTAAATCAGAAACACATTCAATACCAACTTTTTTTAACTGATAATTACCCTCTTTCACAGTTGATAACATATCATTGTCACCATTAATGATTAAAATTCCCTGTTCCTTTAATCCTTCAACAATTTCCATCTTTGCTTTTAAAATATTTTCTCTAGAACCTAATTCACCAATATGAGCTGTTCCCACATTTGTAATAACCGCAATATCTGGTTTTGCGATATTTGTTAAATAAGAAATCTCACCTAAATGGTTCATTCCCATCTCTAAAATCATCACTTCTTCATCAACATATCTCAATATTGTTAAAGGTAAACCTAAATGATTATTATAGTTACCTAATGTCTTTAAAGTTTTATATTTCATTGATACAACAGAATAAATCATATCCTTAGTACTTGTTTTTCCAACACTGCCAGTCACACCAACAACTTTTACATGACTCTTTTCTCTTATATATCCTGCAATATCCCCCAAAGCCTTTAATGTATCTTCTACCATGATTACATTATCAATACTTGTATCAACATCTTGGCTTACAAGTACAGCTTTTGCATAAGATTCAACTTGACCAATAAAATCATGTCCATTTCTATTCCCAATCAATGCGACATACATATCACCATTTTCAATAGTTCTTGTATCTTGACTTATATGATTAATTTTATCTTCTAAATTTCCTTTTATCAATTTTCCATTTGTTGCTTGAATAATCTCTTTTACTAACATCTTATCCCTCACTTTTTCCCCATTATAGCACTTTCTTTCTATAAAAAAAATATTTCTTCTCTTTAAATTATGAAAAAGAAAAGAAGAAAGTGTATCTTCTTCTCATATTTTATTTATTTTTCATATATTGGGCTAGAGGAATATTATTTTTAAGGGCATGGATCACATGATCCTTATCTTCAATATTCTTCACTTTCTCTTCCAAAATAATCGCTATATATTGTATATCATTATCTAAGACTAAAGGCCAATAAAAATAAAATGTTTCCCCATCTTTAAAATAAAAAGTAAAATCTATAATATACATTTCACTAGAAATAGGTGTTCCTATCCTCACATAACGTTTTGTTACATCTAATCTAACCTTTTCTATATCATCATAATAACAATACTGTAAAAACCTATCCTCTCTATTAAACATCAATGCATACAAGTATAAATTATGATCAATAATACCTCGTCTTTTATAATATCTTATTCCATCATTTAAAAACTCAACAAACTGATGCAACGAATGATCAACTAAAGATAACTGAATATTTAACCCATATAAAAGAACATGAATCAAAAAAACTGGAAAAAACATGAGGACGATTTTATAACCAATGATTTCTACTGATACATCAATGTATGAAAGCCAAATGATATTTAATATGAGTGAAACAATAAAAGCACTGATCCATTTCCTTATAGCTGTCCATTTTGTAGCCCTATTCCCTAAAGTAATAATACGGCTACTTTTTCTAAATCCTAATCCTCTTTTTTCTACTATCGTTTCAATTTCATTAAATGCAGGTATTAAAGGAATATCTTTTTCTTGATAATCGATAACTTTTCTTTGTAATTCCTGAAGTCTTTTGATTTCTTTATCCAAATACATTTTATTCATTTTCAAACATTCTTGAAAACTCATTTCACCTTTTAATATTCCTTTAATATCATCAATAGATATATCTAGACTTCTAAAAAACTTAATCAAATGTAAAACTTGAATATCTTGTTCACTATAATTACGATACCCATTATTATCTTTAGATGGATAAATCAATCCCTCCCTCTCATAATATCGAAGAGCATATTTACTTATTCCTAAATCTCTTTCAATATCTTTTGTTCTCATATAATCACCTTCCTTAACCATACCATAAACTATCCACTAACGCCCTAGTCAATACATTTTACAAAATATTTGTACTTCTTGTATGTAAAAACCTTAAATGATACAATAAACGTAAGAAAAGGTGAAACAAAATAATAAAATCTAATATCTCATATAAAAAAATGAAACCAAATAAATAGATACTTCTATACGTAGTATCATTTGAGAAAACTTAATTATTATCTTGATTTGATTGCAAAGAAAGGAGCATTTGTTATGAAAAAAAGAATAGCATTATTATCATTGTATTCAATCATTGTTCTTGGAGTTTCTTATGCCTTTAAAGATTATCCAAAATTTGAAACTGTCATGTGTTTATTTCTAGGTATCATATTCTTGGGCTTAGTAGTGATATTTATGCCTCAAACAAGAGTCAATAGATACGATAACCCATCTTTACAATATGTAAATAGTTTAGAAAAAGATAAACATTCATTAAACTTTGTTAATATCCTCACTTGTTTATTCTTAATCATTCCACCTTTTATTGCATTATATCTATTTGGATAAACAATAAGCAGAAAGAATTTAATTCGATCTGCTTTTTACTTCCTATGAATCATAACTAAATCAAATCCCACATTCTACGACAACTTACCACTTGCACTACAAGTAAGTGTTACTTTTTTTGATATAGTATCTAAAGCTATTCCAGAAACAGAATACAGTTTACTAGTAGCCTTACCAGTAGCTTTGTTCCCACTTTTAGAAGCACTCTTACTATCAATATGCCAATGATTATTATAAATATTTACACTAACAGAAGATTTCGTACAAGTCGAAGTGCTGCCATTATATGTGAAAGTTCCCGTTACACTGCTAGTTGATCTTGTGATATTTTCTTCTATTATTTCAATTGTTTCCTCATAATACTATTCGGCATTAACCCAATAACTAGACATTAAAATTCCTCTGATTAATAAATAAAATGATAATAATACTTTCTACTCCTCTATCTCTTTTCCCTCAATCACTTCTATCGGATCCTCTTCCAAGTAAAATATTTCTTGCATAAATCTTTCATGTTCCACCTCATAAAGATGCATTTTCCATAATGTCAGCATAAATGAACATAAAATAATAGCTACACAAGTAACAACGATAATACTTTTAATTTTTAATCTTTTAAGAATATAGGGACTATCTATTGTATCATAATAAGATTTCATAACATCAATTGGGGTTCCAAATTCGCTTGATAATTGTTGGTATGTACAATTTTGATTATCTTGCTCATATTCATTGATTTGTATTTTTAGTTCATCTAAAAAATCTATTTCCCTTTTACCATGAACAGGAAATAACTTTTTTATATCTTTAAAATATCTTTTACTTTCTTTCATAATTCTCCTTCCCATGTACTATCAAATCAATACATTTAACCAGCTGATCATATTCTTCTGTTATTTTCTTTAAGTACTCTTTTCCCTTATCTTCTAAATGATAATAAACTCTAGCTTTATTATTCACTAATTCAGTATGACTCGTCATATATTCATCTTCTATAAGTTTATAGATAATAGGATACATCGTACCGTTTTTAGCATTAATAATATTGTTAGATCTCTCTTGAATACATTTCACTATCTCATAACCATACATATCTTTTTCTTGTAATAAACTTAAAATCAATAAATCCAGTTTAAATAAATAATTAGAATTCTTTGCCATGTTCTCACCTAAAAACATTATATCATAATATTTCTCAAAATAAAATGGGTCGATAAACATAATATATTTATTAACAATTATAAAATACAATAGTAATATAAAGATAAGGAAGTACTTTCTATTAACTTTTATAAGTAAATGAATACTTATATGAAAAACAAAATATAAATTTAAAGAAAACTAGAAAATTTCAAATTATTATTATTTTTACATTTTTCATTTCTTGTATCCTATGTATGAAGCCTTCATATGCTGATGAACAAGATTTATCTGAGGATTATTCATTAATTTCTTATATTCTGCTTGAATTTTTTGAAAGTGAACGTAATAGTGGTATTTTAATTAATAATGAAGCAGGAGAGGATATAACTAACCAGTTTTTTGAGAATAATTATGTTTTTTATACTCATTATAATTTTAAATTCTTATAAATTATATTGATGAAGCGAACTGTATTGTTAAAGATGTTGAGGAAATCCAGCCACTTGCATATTCTACTGTTGTAAAGAAGAGTAAACTTATTTACACAGTACTTAAAATCAATGGTAAATCAACGAGCAATGAATTTGCTTTCTATGTTAGAGGTCAGGCAGTTTTAAATGAAAGTAATGCAAAATATGTTTCTATGAATCCACCAGCTATAAGTGTATATAGTTATCCAGGTATCTTTGATAAATATAAATATAGTGTGGCAGGAGATTATGGGTATAAGAATAATAAATCAACTGTCTATTATAAAAATATAGTTGTTACTTTATGGGGAATAGGTAGCAGTGATAATGGTTCTGTAAAGGTTTATTTTGATCCAATATATCCAAATGTGACTCTTGAGTTTTAATCGGGAGGAAGATTATGAAACTTATTTTTAAACTTGCAGTTGTACTAACAATTATTTTTAATGGAATATTGGGAAATCAGATATACGCTTTAGATCATTCTAATAACATTCAACCTTTAGATATTTATGGAGAAGCTACAAAAAAAAGCGACAATAAGCGGTTATACTGACACTGCTAACAAATATTTTAAAGTAGAAGTCACAGTCAAATTTAGATACAATGATGCTAATGGAAAGCTTGTTGCAGTCATTAGCACCAATGGAAAAATATTATCCGGTCCTGATACGCTGTATATTCATAGTGTAAAAGGGACAAAACTTGATGATCATACAATTAATGTTGTACTTAATTTACAAAGTCTTAATTCAGGTGATGGGTGGTATGGCAGTAAGAATATTAAAGTTTAATTTTTCACTTTAATTTTAATTAAGGAGGACACATATGGTAACAACAATAACTTTTTATATAATTGAAATATTTATAATTTTATTTTTATTATCTCAATTTGAGCTCATAAAAGCCGACAAAAAAGAATTAATGATTTCTATACTACTATATATTATTGCTCATTGTCTTGTATCTTTATTATCAGTGAACACTACATTTTTTCTATTCATAAAATATTTATTACAAGTAATCATTACTATTGTTATGACTGCTTATGTTTCTAAAGATAGATATGAATCTATATTTTATGCTTCATCAGTTATTTTTATCATGAAACTTATGGATTGGTTGTTATTATATGTTAGATTTATTTATTTCGCTGATTTACCTTTAATTATTATTTTATTAATGAAGCTATTATATTTATTAAGTATTATCATTATCATTTTTATGAATAAATATGATTTCATAAATTATAGTTATAAAGGATTCGTTTTTAATTTTATTATGCTTATATTACTTATTACATTAACTTCATTTTATCAAGTCATAAATATTCTTATTATTCCTGTTATTTGTGTCACTTTATTTGTGATTTGGGTCATTATTCATAAATTATTTGTTATTTTAAAGTATTAACTTATAAAGAAAAAAACTCGACTAACATGATCGAGTTTTTTATACGAAATCACCATTATCACTTTGGAAAACTT
>Ga0129308_1003580_pt1 | contig 10919 bp, 14 predicted proteins | sample L827metagenome_FD_94440 | JGI IMG/M metagenome (GOLD analysis project Ga0129308, IMG submission 94440) | Ring-tailed lemur group fecal microbial communities from Wisconsin, USA - L827 metagenome | ecosystem: Host-associated > Mammals > Digestive system > Large intestine > Fecal | place: USA... | reverse complement strand
GGTGTCGGGCACCGCAGGGGCGGATACGACGAGCCCATTGTGGCAGCCCCAGCCCGCGAAATCCATCAGACGAGAGGCACGAGGAGGGGGGCTCCCCCAATGGCTCTCTCATATCGTCTTTCCTCCGTCTGCTCCAAATCAAGTAGTTCGAAGATAGCCTGTAGGTGTCCTCATGGGCGCCTTTTATCTTCAGGGAATCAGTCGCTCGTTCATGAACGCAGCCATCGGCCGCTTCATGAACGAGCGACCGGCTTGGCCTAGATCGAACCGCCTTCATCTCCGTCTAGGCGCCGGCAATCAACATCGTAAATCCGCGCGTGCTACAATGCGGGCACCAGAGATGAAAACACAGTCCCCGTCGGGTAGTCGCGGGCGTGCGGGAGTCCGCATCAGTAACCTGCCTCCTTGGTTGTCCCTTCTCTGAATGGTCATCTACATAAAGGAGGAACCAACCATGCAGATCAGCGTGTCGTCCACCCTGACCGTATATCACGACGGCCAATTCTGGGTCGGGCTGGCGGAGCACGTCGAGGGCAGAAGGTATGGCGTCGCCCGCATCGTCTTCGGCGCGGAGCCGTCTAATGAGGAGATCCTGCGATTCGTTGTCAGCAAATGGGCGAAGCTCTCGTTCTTCGGTCACGATCCGACCGAGGCGAGCAAGCCCGCGAAGAACCCCAAGCGGCGCGCTCGCGAGGCGGCGAAAGCACTTAAGCAGCCGGCGATGAGCACCAAGGCGCAGCAGGCGCTCGCGAATCAGCGGGAGACGATGAAGCGGGAATCGGCTCAAGCAAGAAGCCAGCGTCGCGCGGATGAGGCGGAGGCGCGCTTCGAGCAGCGGAAGCTGAAGCGCAAACAGAAGCATCGCGGTCATTGATACCGCCATCGACCCATATATAGCAGCAGGCGTAGCTTCGATTGAAACTACGCCTGCCACCTGGTGCTATAACGTTATACAGAACGTACGTTCTATTCCCGCTCTTTCACGCTCGTTTGCCGTGGCGACATTCCGGTCGGCTCCAGTTGGGCTGTTGGGCTTGACTGTCTTGCCGCCGAATCCCGCCGCGTGACTTCGCGTAGGCGTTTGGGACAAATTCTGGGACAAATACGCAAACTAATTCGAAACCGCGAGCCCGCAGTTTCATTTTTGTCCCGGGGACAAAAACGGGTTGGTTTTGAGGCCCTGAAACGTCCGATATGAACGCCAAAACAGCCGACTATCCTCTTCGACACCCGTTTGGCAAAGTGAATCGTAGCCAGTGGCTTTAACGTCTTGCATTTCCGCGGGTCATAAGGGATGCACAAGAGCGATGACTGAAAGAATCATCGCGGGTGGCTTTGTTTTCGCCCTTATGAGCCGGCTCTAAGCGCCTTAGGAACCGAGCGGGAAATCCGAGTTAGAGGATTCCGATCGTCGCCTTATTTCGGGCTGATCGCAAATCAGTTAGCAACCGAAAGCCAAGGTATAGAGACGGGCCGCACCTATGCGCACATATTTCGGTACGTTTCGTGCGGCATCGGCCATAACAAAACAAACCGCCGAACGATTCAGATTGCAGACGGCCAACTCGACGCGATAAATCCGCCCTATCATCTTCCCAACGCCCGTCTCCGCGCCATCAGCGCCCCGCGAAATGGTGAGTTTTCCAGCGCTTTTTCGGGTGCCATTGCTCCGATTCGGCAGGCTCAGCCTCCGCTCGATCTTACGCATGTTTTTTGGGAGGGCACGAAACGTCGCCCGCCACGGCGGCTTATACAGCCTCTCGGCATAGAGGGAAACGCCATGGTCATGCTCAACGTCTACGTCGACATCGAGCCGATGTCCAAGATACAGAACATGCTGCGCGTGGCGCCTGCCTTGCGCGGGAAGTCGAGCAGGCGGTCGCGGTAGTACCCGTACTGCGCCCGGCGTGCCTCGATCTCGGCGGGGAGGCCGTCGGTCAGCGATGCCGTGAGGGAGTCGAAGCGGTCGAGGATATCGACGACCTTCCGCTGGGTGCCGATGGATGGGGCGGGAATCTCGACTCTCGCTAAGTCCACAGGCGCGACTTCGATTACCTTTGCCCCTTTCGCCGCCTTTCGTTTGGATATCTGAAAGTCCTGAGCAGTAGCTAAATATGCTAGGTGTCTCGGGATAATGCTTTCAGTCGCATACGCGCAAGGGTGTCCGCTGATTGCAACCGGCTGTTCGTCTTCCCACGCCAATGGTGTGCAGACATCTTCGATATTCTCGCTCGTATGGCAAAAATCACGTCTCCAGGGTTTGCCTTTTTCGATTTAGCGTATTGCTCTTCAGATCGTCGTGGTGTGCTCGTAGCCGCGCTCCACGAGGAGCCGCTCGGCAACGTCGAGAATCTTCTCGACCGCCTCCTCCGGGTACTTATTGCGTGCCACGGGCGCCTCCGTCCTTATTATCACGATAAACATACCATGAGTGGCGTGCGGGTCGAGAAGGGCTGGCGCCAAAAGAGCCCAACGGCCGTTACGGCTTCGTTAGAAACGCGCCCCACCATGGATGGTGAACCCGAAAGGTAAGGCGCGCGGGCACGGCGACTCGGCCCGCGCGCCCGGAAGAGAAAGGATAAACCCATGGGTTACATGCTCGAGACGCGCGGGCTCACCAAGCGCTTCGGCCGCGGCGACCAGGCGCAGGACGCCGTGTCCGACGTGAGCCTTCATATCCGCGAGGGCGAGGTGTACGGGCTGCTCGGCCCCAACGGCGCCGGCAAGTCGACAACGCTCAAGATGATCTGCGGGATGCTGCGGCCGACGGCCGGGGAGATCCTCTTTGCCGGGCACGTCTGGCGCCGCGAGGACCTCTACGCAATCGGCAGCCTCATCGAGGAGGCGCCGCTCTACCCCAACCTCACCGCGCGCGAGAACCTGCGCGTGCGCACCACGCTGCTGGGCCTTCCCGAGAGCCGCGTAGATGAGGTGCTCGCCGCCGTGGACCTCGCGGACACCGGGAGGAAGCGCGCCGGGCGCTTCTCGATGGGCATGAAGCAGCGCCTGGGGCTCGCGCTGGCGCTGCTCGCCCGTCCGCGCCTGCTCGTGCTCGACGAGCCCACCAACGGCCTCGACCCCATCGGAATCGAAGAGCTGCGCGACCAGATCCGCGGCTTCGCAGCGGCGGGCACCACGGTGCTCGTCTCGAGCCACATCCTCTCCGAGGTGCAGCAGATGGCAGACACGGTCGGCATCATCTACCAGGGGCGCCTTGCCTACGAGGACAGGCTGCGCCCGGGCGAGGACCTCGAGGAGCTCTTCATGAGCGTCTGCCGGGAGGGGCGGCGCGCACGCGGGGAGGTGGCGGCATGACGGGCGAGAAAGGCGGCCTCCTCGCGGGCCTGCGCGCCGAGGCGCTGAAGTCGCGCCACGCGGCGCCGGTTCGCCTGGCCGTGCTCATGGCGCTGCCGATGCCGCTGCTCGGCGCGATGCCCTACCGGGGCGTGCAGTCCTTCAGCGCGTGGAACTACTGGTACGCGCTCTTCCTGCCCGTGGCGCTCTCGCTCGTGGTGGCGTGCGTGGCGCAGGCGGACGCGCGCACGCGGATGCGGGGCGTGCTGGGGCTGGGCGTGCCGCTCGGGCGCGCCTGGTGGGCCAAGGCGCTCTGGTGCCTCGCGCTCTGCGCGCTCTCGAACCTCGTGGTCTTCGGCATCTACCTCGCGGGGTCGGCGTTCTCCTCGCAGGGCCTCACGGCCGCCGGCGCGCTCACGATGCTCCTCTGCGCGCTCGCCAACACGGTGACCGCGGCGTGGATGGTCCCCGCGGGGCTCTTCCTCACGGCGCGGCTCGGCATGCTCGCGGGCATCTTCTGTCCGCTCGCCGCGCAGCTCGTGGGTGGTTTCGCCTGGTCGCTGATGCCGCTGCCGCAGCTCTTTCCGCCGTCGGCGACCATGGTCATCCCCACGAGCTTCATCCCCGTGCTGCCGAGCGGCGAGCCACTCGCGGCGGACATGGCGCTCGGCGGGGCGCTCGCGGCGGACGGCATGCTCACACTGGCGGGCCTTGCGGTCTGCGCGCTCGCGTTCGCCGCGCTCACGGCGGCGGGCGCAGCCTGGTTCGCGCGCTCCGAGGAGAGGTGATGGCCATGACACGACTCTCCGACGCGACGCCGCGCATGACTCTCTCGCGGGCCCTGCTCTCCGAGGCCCTGCGCCTGGCGCGCTCCCCGCTCGCAGCGGTGTGGAATTGCTACACCAGATTGGGCATTTTTCAGAGGGACAATCCCGCCTCCCGAAACTCGACCGGGCTCATGTAGCCGAGCGTCGAGTGCATTCTCTCGTTGTTGTACCACTGAACATATGAGTTGACCTCGTGGCGCAGCTCGTCGATGGACGAGTAGCTCCGCCGGTATATCGACGCCGTCTTGAGCGTCTTGTTCATCGATTCGATGGCGGCGTTGTCGTAGGGATTGCCCTGGCGGGAGAGCGAGCGCGTGATCCCAAAGACCTCGAGCATCTCGTCGACGGCCATGTTGTCGAACTCAGGCCCCCTGTCGGTGTGGAATACTTCTATCTCGAACAGGGGGAACGCGATCGTGGCGAAGGACGCCTTCACCAGGTTGGCGTCCTTGCGCTCGCCGCAGGCGTGCCCCACGATCTCCCGGTTGTACAGGTCCAGCAGCAGGCAGACGTAGTTCCACCTGCGGCCCACGCGAACGTAGGTGAGGTCGCTGACGATGTGGGTGTGGGGCGCGTGCCCGTCGAACTCGCGGTTGAGGACGTTGGGCAGATCGGCCTCGTTCACCTTCGATCCGCTGGGCTTGAACTTGGCCTTGGTGTAGCTGCTGACCAGCCCCTTCGCCTTCATGATGCGGGTTATGCGGCGCCTGGACGCGACCACGCCCCTCTTCGCGAGCGCCCTCTTTATCCTGGGGGCGCCGTACTCGCGCCTGCCGGACTCGAAGGCCTCGACCACGTCCTGCTCGATGGGGTCGGGACCGGGCTCGGCCTCCGGGTGCCCCTGCATCCAGTAGTACGTCGACCTGGGAACGCCTAGGACCCTGCACTGCGCTGATATCGGATACTTGCCGGCGTTAGCCCGTATCACGGCTACTTTCGTGCGAATATCAGCGCCGCTTGTTTTAAAACATCGACCTCCATCCTGAGCTGCCTGTTCTCCTTCTCCAGGTCGAGGATGCGCTGCTGCTCGGGGGTCCTGTTGTCGGCGGCCCTGGTGGAGCCATTCTCGTGGATAGCCTTCACCCATCGGGCGACGGTGGAATGGCACAGGTCGTACTCCGCCTCGAGCTCGCTCATCTTCTTGCCGTTGTCGTAGAGCTGCACGATCTGGCGCTTGAACGCCTCGTCGAAGTGCCTGGGATGCTTGGGGTCCGCCATGGTGGACTTCCTCTCTCCTCGTTTCCCGGTCCCTCAGAAAACTGTCCAGCAAAGTGTAGCAATTCCAAGGTCGTCAGGGCAGCGGACCCGACGGCGGTCCCGGGGACGGACCTCTCGCGCTTCGACCTCGTGCTCTGCGACGTCATGATGCCGGGGCTCGACGGCTTCGAGCTCGTGCGTCAGATCCGCCCAGACTTCGACGGCCCCATCATCTTCCTGACCGCGCGCGTGGCCGAGGAGGACGCCGTGGCCGGCTATGGCCTGGGCGCCGACGACTACGTCCGCAAGCCCTTCGGGGCCGCGGAGCTGCGCGCCAAGGTCGCGGCCCACCTGCGCCGGGAGCGCAGGCCGCGCTCGCACGCCCTCTCCTTCGGGGAGGTGCGGATCGACCTCGGGGCGCGCGGCCTCGCCGTGGGCGGCGAGGCCGTGCCGCTCACGCCCACCGAGTACGCCATCTGCGAGTACCTCGCCCGCCACCCCGGGCAGGTCATGAGCCGCGCGCAGATCCGCGAGGCGGTGCTCGGCTGGGAGAGCGACGCCGACGACGCGGCCATATCCATGCAGGTCAGCCGCGCCCGGAGGAAACTCTCCGATGCCGGCGCAGATCCGATCGCGACCGTCTGGGGGATGGGGTACAAGTGGCAGCTCTGAGGACCGGGGCGCGAGGTCGCGGGGGCATGCCGCTCTCCTTCGTCATCGCGCGCTACTTCGCCTACGCGTTCGCGGCGGTCGCTACGGCGTGGCTCGCCTCGTTCATGGCGCTCTCCGCGGCGATCAACGCGGGCTTCGTCTACGAGGCAAGCTGGGGGCCGGCCAATGCGCGCGAGGTCGCGGAGGGCCTGGCACGCGACGGCGTCTGCGGGCAGCAGGACGTGCCGACGGCGTACCGCTACCTCGTCCTGAACAAGGACGGATACGTGCTGATGACAGACCTCGAGGGCACACGGCTCGAGGACGCGACGGAAATGACCCGTGCGGCACTCGCCGCGGATCCGGGCACAGTGGAGATCGAGGGCGGGGGCTCAGGCCTCACCTACGCCGCGTTCCCGCTCAAGGGCGGCGGGGCCTGCGCACTCGTCAGCGAGTACCTGCCGCAGTGGGTCTCGCGCGACCTCGCCGGCCTGCTTCCCAACCCGCAGAACCTCATGCTCGTCGGCGCCGCTGCGGGAAGCGCGCTCGCGCTCGCGCTCGTGGCGCGCCGTGCGAGCCGCGTGATCTCGCGCAAGATGGCGCCGCTCGCGGAGGCGGCGGGGCGCGTCGGCGCGGGGGAGCTCGACTTCGCGGTCGGCAGCACCAACGTGCGCGAGGTGAACGACGTCCTCGCCGCGATGGACGCCATGCGGACCTCCCTCGCCGAGTCGCTCGAGGCCCGCTGGGCCGCGGAGCGGGGGCAGCGCGAGCAGGTGGCGTCGCTCGCCCACGACCTCAAGACGCCGCTCACCGTGCTGCGCGCCAACGCCGACTTCGTGGCGGAGGAGCTGGAAGACGAGAAAGACGCCGACCTCGCGGCCGCCGCGCGCGACATAGCCGGCAGTGTCGAAAGGCTCGACGGCTACGTGCGCCTGCTCATCGAGGCCTCGCGCGGGTCCGGCGGGGCGGAGAGGGTCCCCATGCGGCCGGCCGAGCTCTGCGAACAGGTCCTCGCCGAGGCCGCCCAGATCGCCCGGGCGCGAGGCGTGACGCTCGACTCGGCCACGGGCCCTGCTGTCGCGGGCGCGCCCGAGGCCCCGCTCGACCGAACCGCCCTGGCGCGAGCCGCCGCGAACCTTGTGGTCAACGCCGCCGAGCACGCGCGCTCGCGCGTGGCGGTCTCCTGCGACGTCGCGGGCGGACACCTCGTCATCGAGGTGGCCGACGACGGACCGGGCTTCTCTCCCGCCGCCCTCGAACGCGGCTGTGAGCGCCTCTTCACAGACGACTCCTCCCGCTCCTCGCGCGACGGAGGCCGCCACTACGGGCTCGGCCTCCACGCCGCCTCCGAGGCCGCGAGCGCCCACGGGGGCTCCGTCTCGCTCGCCAACAGCCCCTCGGGCGGCGCGGTGGCCACCATCGCGGTCCCCCTGTGAGGGCCTGACGACTCAGGCCCTCACACCGGCGTGCCTCGCAATCAAACGCTTCCCGGATAATAATGCCCGTTGCAAGGATCGCCCTGGCTAGTCGCCGCCCATGTGCATGAGCATGTCAGCGATGCGAGTCGCCATCTCGTCCGCCGCTGCACGGATGTTGGCGACCCAGGACGCAAGGCCGGCCTGATCGGATACCTCCGCTTCAAGCACGTCGCAGTTCGCGGTCACCGCCATGAGCGGGGTGACGAGGTCGTGCGAGGCGGTGCAAACGAACGCGCGCTCCCGCGCCTCGGCCTCCGCCACCGGTCGCAGGGCACGTCCCGTTGCCGACCACGCCACGGCGAGCGCCGCGAGGAAGATCGCGATGCAGGAGGCGAGGCACCCCAGCCCAAGGCCGCATAGTCATCGCCATATCGAACGGCGTAAGTGTTGAGCACTGACTCAATGGCTTCATTTTGATCCTCACGGGTAAAGGCCGAAAGGTCGGCCATTGAGGTAAAGTTGACGGAAGGAAAGACAACGTCATAAGCAGCAATATAGCGGGATAGCGGGTATTTGTAATAATCCCTTATCGCCTCAAATTCCAAAGAATCAAACAAGTCAACCGAGCTTAGAAGTGAGCATGATCCAATATGGATTCTTTCGAGCTGTCCGGTGTCGACTGTGTCCGACGCAAGCCAATCCGATAGGTAGATGGCTACAGAGTCCTTATCCGTCGCCTGGAGGAAAGAGAGCAAAACGGATTCTTCACTTCGGAAAAAACAATACTTGGGTTATCGTTAAATTTCGAAAAAACTGCATGAACATTGTAGGCGGCCTCGCTGCGCAAGGGACCAGCGTCTTTTAGATCAACAGCGTAGATATCAACGTTAGCATATGGCTCTTCGTAATCGGCGCTATAAAAAACGGCAAGTTTCGCGCACTTATCAATCAGGCTCAATGCGAGCCTGTCCTCGTCGGTGAGAATCCGGTGCGGCCTCGACCGTCGAAGGCGGCATCAGCGCCATCAAGGAGAACTCGTTCTCCGCACGCCTCCGCAAGGCGCGCATCAAGGGGTTCCGCGACGGCATCAAGCAGGGCGCCTACCTTGCGGGTCAGAAACGGCACAACTTCATCTACGCCTACGTGGCGACGCTCTGCTTCCTGATGCGCTGCGACGGCGATTTCTCCCAAGAGGAGCGGGAGTGGCTCGAGGACGGCCTCGACTACCTCAAGCTGGACGGCGGCCTCCCGGACGACGTGAAGGCGAAGGTGCAGGCAATCGCGGACGACGAGAACCTGTCCTTCGACCGGGTCAAGGATTGTCTGGCGCCGCGGCATCCCCGTCGCCGAGCTCGCCCGGCGTGTGGGCGTCGACGGGAAGCGCCTGTGGCGCGTCCTCAACGGGGAGCGCGCCATGCGCGCCGACGAGTTCGTGCGGCTGTGCGCCGAGCTCGAGGTGGGACTCGGCGTGAATCTACCCCGATTCCATTGACATCTTTTACGCCGCCTTTGAGCGGCTGTTTTCCTTGGGCCAATTGGCCTCTTCGAACTCCGCCGGGCTGAGATAGCCCAGCACCGAATGTATCCTCGCCCTGTTGTGGACGACCTCGATGTACTCGAACAGGTCCAGCGCGGCCTCCTCGCGCGTGGCGTAGGTGCGCGCGTGCACGCATGCGATAACGATTTCATCATCGCCGCCGATGTGGACCTGGATGCCACGCAGGAAGGCGACGGCGTGGTGTTCGCGAACTATCGCGTGGGCTTTGCCGACGAGCTGTAGCCGGTTCGCCGGCTGTATGCTTGCCGTTGCCGCTGCCGTACACGTGGGCGAGCGGCGGGTTTCGAGTGCTCGTCGGCGGCTATTCGTCGTAACGGCGGATGGTAAAGACCGGTTACAACGAATTGCCACCGTTTGCGTGGCAAATCGATGCGGCTTCCTAGAGGCGTGCTAGGCTTATGGCGCGGGACCCCAATCCGGTCTCGCGCCATAAGCAAGATGAACATACGCGCGGATCGGAGGTCGGATATGACTATCAAGAACGTTGTCGTCGCCGGTGGCGGAGTGCTGGGAAGCCAGATCGCATATCAGGCGGCATACAAGGGTTTCGCCGTTACGGTGTGGCTGCGAAGCGAAGGGTCCGTCGAGCGCGCGAAGCCGAAGTTCGAGCAGCTGCGTCAAACCTATCTGGCAACGCTCGAGGCGATGAAGAGCGATCCCGCGGCGTATTGCCGCGGTTTGGCAGACACGCCCGAGCTTTCCGTTGACGAAATCGAGCAGCTCAAGCAGCGCGCGCAGCAGGCGTTCGAGGGCATCGTCTTCACCACCAGCTATGAGGCTGCGGCAAAGGATGCCGACCTGGTGATCGAGGCCATTGCGGAGGATCCCAAGCAAAAGGACGCGTTCTACGCGGAGCTGGCAAACTACCTGCCGGAAAGCACCATCCTCGTTACCAACTCCTCCACGTTGCTGCCTAGCCAGATCGCGGCGTCCACGGGTCGCCCCGAGAAATTCCTGGCGCTGCATTTCGCCAATCGCATCTGGCGCAACAACACCGCCGAGGTCATGGGGCATCCCGGAACCGATCAGGCTGCTTACGACGAGGTGGTTCGTTTCGCCGCCGACCTGGGCATGGTTCCGTTGCAGCTGCACAAGGAGCAGCCCGGCTATATCTTGAACAGCATGCTCGTGCCGTTCCTGAACGCCGCTGAGGCGCTGTATGCAACCGGTGTCGCCGATCCGGAGACCATCGACAAAACGTGGATGCTGGGCACGGGCGCGCCCTTGGGCCCGTTCCGTATCCTGGATATCGTGGGCCTTACCACGGCGTATAACATCGTGGTGCTCGACCCGCGCACGAAAGACCCTGATTCCGTTCCCGCGAAGATCGCGGCGGCGCTCAAGGAGCGCATCGACGCAGGCAAAACGGGCGTTGACGCGGGCGAAGGGTTCTATCGCTACAACTAGGCTTATGAGACCCGCTTCCATGCGAGGTCATCTTCAACGACAGCTAAGCTTGGGAAGCTCAAGTTCTACCATTGAACCACGCCCGCAATTAAGCGAATGACAGTATTGCGCATCGCGCAGCTTTGTCACCGGAAATCCTCCTTAAGTCCATGCTTTCCCCCACCGTCCACGAGTCCTGGGACGAGCCTGCCGACGTAGCGGTTCGCGAGCCCCCTCGTGGTGGCGGGGATGAATCCGACGTAGAGGTCGAGCGTGTAGGACGCGTCGGCGTGCCCGAGGAGCACCGACACTGTCTTTATGTTCTCGCCCCGGGCGAGGTTGATGATCGCGAACGTGTGGCGCAGGGCGTAGGGCCTCGTGCCGGCGAACCCCGCCTTCCGGACGAACGCGTTCCACCTCTTCTTGAACGAGTTGCAGCCCCAAGGGTTCCCTGTCTCCCCCAGAGGGGGTGTTCCCATAGCAATGTCAAGGACCCCCTCGAATAAAAGAGGGCGACCTTTGCATGATCCGACGGACGGGCCAGGGCCATGCGGCGGCCACCCCGCCGCACCTCGCCGCGGGGTCATC
>Ga0129308_1003579_pt1 | contig 10921 bp, 9 predicted proteins | sample L827metagenome_FD_94440 | JGI IMG/M metagenome (GOLD analysis project Ga0129308, IMG submission 94440) | Ring-tailed lemur group fecal microbial communities from Wisconsin, USA - L827 metagenome | ecosystem: Host-associated > Mammals > Digestive system > Large intestine > Fecal | place: USA... | reverse complement strand
TGAGCTGCTCACTCACTCGGTCAAGCTCAGACTCGGGAAGCAGTGAAAGCAGATCCCACGCAAGATCAAGCGTTTCATCCATAGACCTGTTCTCGTCAAATCCTTGATTAAGAAAATACTTCTCAAACATATTTCCGAACTTCATAATAGCCTTGTCCGAAGCCGACAGCTCGTCCTCACCTATTACCGATGCAAGCGCTCTTGCATCCTGAACTCTCGCATAGCAGGCAAACAGCTGATTTGATACATCTGCATGATCAGCTCTTGTATACTCTGCACCGATACCGTCTTTCATAAGTCTCGAAAGAGAAAGAAGTACGGAAAGGCCTGGATAAATACCCGTCTGGTCAAGATTTCTGTCAAATACTATCTGTCCTTCGGTGATATATGCAGTAAGGTCAGGGATAGGATGTGTAATATCATCATTTGGCATTGTAAGTATAGGTATCTGAGTAACTGAGCCCGTACTTCCTTCAACTACTCCTGCCCTTTCATACATAGAAGCAAGGTCTGAATAGAGATATCCCGGATAACCTTTTCTGCCGGGAATCTCTCCTTTTGATGAAGAAAACTCACGCAGAGCTTCACAATATGAAGTAAGATCCGTCATTATAACGAGGATGTGCATATTTTTCTCAAAAGCAAGATATTCCGCTACGGTAAGCGCACATCTCGGAGTAAGGATACGCTCTATGATAGGATCGTTTGAAAGGTTAAGGAACATACATACACGCTGTATTACGCCTGTTTCTTCAAACGAGCGCCTAAAATATTCGGCAACATCATTCTGAACACCCATAGCCGCAAATACAACAGCGAAGTCCTTGCCCTCGCTGTCGGCAATCTTAGCCTGCTTTACTATCTGTACCGCAAGCTTGTTATGAGAAAGTCCGGAGCCTGAGAAGATAGGCAGTTTCTGTCCTCTTATCAGCGTCATCAGAGCGTCTATTGAAGATATACCAGTGTGTATATAGTTTCTCGGATAAGAACGGGCAACAGGATTCAGCGCTCTTCCGTTAATATCACCGTATTTCTCGGCAAAAACATCTCCGAGTCCGTCAATGGCTTTGCCTGCACCGTTGAATGTTCTTCCGAGCATTTCGGTAGACAAGGGTATCTCAAGAGGCTTTCCGGTGAAGCTTATCTTCGTATTAGTGAGCGAAATACCGTTTGTGCCTTCAAATACCTGTAAAACCACCTTATCGCCCTGCATCTCAACGACACGGCCAAGACGCTTAGTGCCATCGGCAAGCTTTATCTCTGCTATCTCATCGTAAGAAACACCTTTAGCACCCTCAAGGCATACAAGCGGTCCGTTTATTTCACTCAGTCCTGCATATTGAATCATAACAAAATCTCCTGTCGGGTTTATTCTTTGATAAATCTTTTGTTAATCATGTCAAAATACTCTTCAAACATTTCAGGCTTATCATTTGGTATATCATACTTCATTTTAATCAGCTTATCGAAGAAACCATAGGAAATAATCTCCGATATAGGCGTACCGCCGTTTATTGCATTGAGTGAATTATGATAAAGAAGTAATATTGCCTTCATCATCAGATTCTGCTTTCCAAGCGGAACAAATGTGTCATCTTTGTGGAAAGCATTCTGCTGTAAAAATCCGACTCTTATTACTCTTGCTATCTCAATAATAAGCTTCTGGTCGTCGGGCAGTACATCTGCACCGATAAGCTTAACTATTTCCATTAGGTTGCTCTCTTCAACGAGCAAGGTTGATATTTCCTGTCTGTAGCGACAGAACTCTTCGCCGACAGTCTCGTTATAATATTCTGCAAGGTCGTCGCTGTACTCTGAATAGCTCATGCTCCAGTTAATTGCCGGATAGTGTCTTGCGTAAGCAAGATTCTTGTCCAGAGCCCAGAAACAGCGTACAAAGCGCTTGGTATTCTGCGTAACAGGCTCTGAGAAATCCGAGCCCTGCGGAGATACTGCACCGATAATTGTTACGCTGCCCTCTCTGCTGTTCATAGTTTCCACATAGCCTGCACGCTCGTAGAATTCTGATAATCTGGAAGGAAGATATGCCGGGAAGCCTTCTTCTGCAGGCATTTCTTCAAGTCTGCCCGAAATCTCACGGAGTGCCTCTGCCCAGCGTGAAGTAGAATCCGCCATAATAGCGATATGATAACCCATATCACGATAATACTCGGCAAGTGTGATTCCTGTATATATGGACGCCTCACGGGCGGCAACAGGCATATTTGATGTGTTTGCAATTAATACCGTTCTGTCGGTAAGCGGTCTACCCGACTTAGGATCGATAAGCTCGGAGAATTCCTCAAGAACCTGAGTCATCTCATTTCCTCTCTCACCACATCCGATATATACGATAATATCTGCGTCGCACCATTTTGCAAGCTGGTGCTGAGTCATAGTCTTTCCCGTGCCGAATCCGCCGGGTATTGCCGCAGTACCGCCTTTTGCAAGCGGAAGAATTGTATCGACAATACGCTGACCTGTAATAAGAGGCTTTGAAATCGGAAGACGCTTCTTTATAGGTCTTGGTGTCCTTATCGGCCATTTCTGCGTAAGAGTAAGCTCTGTGACGGTTTCTTCATCGACTCTGAGCTTAAGTACAACATCGTTAACCTTGTACTTTCCGTTCGGAGCAACATATTCAACCGTACCCGACATATCGGGCGGAACCATACATCTGTGAGTTATAAGAGGCGTTTCGGGGCATTCGGCATAAATATCTCCGCCGCTGAGCTTATCGCCTGTTTTTACGGTAAGCGTTACATCAAATTCACGTTCCTCGTCAAGTGCGGCTATAGCGCTTCCCTCGGTTACAAAAACACCGCTAATATTGGTCATTGCCTTTAATGGACGCTGTATACCGTCATATATATTTGAAATAATGCCGGGGCCCAGCGTAGCGCACATAGGAGTTCCCGTAGGCTCTACGGGGTCGCCTATCATAAGACCTACCGTTCCCTCGTAGACCTGAATGGTAGTCATTTCATCGGTTACGCCGATTACCTCACCGATAAGTTTTGTTCTTCCTACCATAACCATCTCACGCATTGAGAATGATTTTGTATCTTTGACCTTTACTACAGGTCCGTTTATTGCATAAATTGAGTCCATACCGGCACCTCCGCTTACAGCGACAGCTCGCTGTGGCTTGCAATAAAAGCATTTCTCTGCTGTTCTAATGCAAGGTCAAGCGTGTAGTCGAGATATACATTTTCCGACGGATAATATACCGATAAACCGCCAATTTCTATGTTACGGTCAACAGCAGCACTTATACCGTACTCATTTGCGATATTCTCCGCAAGCAGTTTATCATTCCTGCTAACATTGATAACGCAGTCTTTTCCGAAGGGCATTTCTTTGTTTGCTTTTTCGGTAAGCTTGCGAACAAATGCTTCATATTCGCCGCTGTTCACAAAGCTTTCCAGTTTCTTTCTTATATTTTCAAAAAGGCTCTCTACAAGTTCGCACCTGTGACTTAATACCGACTTATGTGAAGCAAAATCACTCTTTGACAGCTCTTTTGCATACTTAGAATGCGTTTTCTGTCTGTCTTCGGCAATCTCGCTCTCTTCACTTCGTCTGTATTGCTCCCGAGCCTGTTCTAACAGCTCGTCAGCCTGCTGCTGTGCCTTGCTTATTATTTCATCCGCTTTTTTCTGAGCGTCGTTCAAAATTGAATTGCCCAGCTTTTCTATCCTGTCTTTTACCTCCGGCATACAGCTGCTCCCTTCTGATTAATTATAATTTGAGTCCTATTGCATCACGGACATAGCCGTCAATAGACTTGCTGATATCAGATGTACCGTGACGGTCGGGGATCTCCACGATCAGCGGTTTTGTACTGTTCAGCTTCATATCATATACTTCTTGTTTACACATTTCGATGAGCTTCTCTGTCATCAGAACGACAGCGATATCTTTGTCAGCCTTAGCCTTTTCAAGAGCGTCGGAGACCTCCTGCGGCTTACTGACAACGATACCTTCAATTCCTGCAAGCCTCATACCCATCTGCGTATCCGTGTTATCGCTGATAAGGAAAAATTTCATTATTCTTACCCTCTGATAATCACCGATGCTGTTATGAGAACAGGATAAGTATGGATATCAGCAGACCGTAGATAGCAACACCTTCACCGAGTGCAACGAAGATAAGCGCCTTAGTAAAGTTCTTATCGTTCTCTGCTGTTGCTCCTATAGCTGCAGGAGCAGCGCCGCCTACGGCAATACCCGTACCTATTGTTGCAAGACCTGTAGAAAGAGCCGCACCAATATATTTAAGGCCGTCACCGATGCCGAGAGCTGTCTGAGCCGCTTCTGCAGCACCTTCAGCCGATGCAAATGCAAACAAAGGAACAAATATGCTCATCATTATCATAACGCCGATAAACGAGCCTGCGTTTATCAGAATAGCTCTTCTTGTCTTCATCGACTTACCGTCTTTTCTTCTCTTAAGCATTACAAAGAACGGAATCATGATAAGTGCCAGTGCAAATAAAGGCAGTAAAAATAATAAGATTGTCTTTTCCATAGTTATCTCCTCCTGAAATCAGTTCAGATTAGCCTTAAGCGGCTCAAACTTCTTACCGTCGCTTATATAGAAACGACCGAATATTTCATAGAACTCAAGTCTTAATACCTGAATTCCTACTAAAAATCCCTCCATGCCTATTACAAAAGCATTTCCGAGAATCTGTACAATTACCGTTCCTACGCCTCCGTCACCGGCGAGAACGCCTACAACCAGCATCATTCCTGCATGGCTGAGTATAAAACCGCCGACACGAAGGAAGGACATTGTATTGGTAAGGTACGAAAGGCAGGTCTCAAACAGCTCAATAACGCCTTCAATAATAAAGTTGCCGACAGATTTCTTTTCTTTTTTACGAACAGCAGTGTTGTCTTCACTCTTGCCGTGTTTTGTAAGTTCAGACGGCATCTTCATCTTTTCAAAGCCAAGACCGGCAAATACTTCATCCGCAGAAGCCTTACTCTTCTTAGGAACAAAGTAAACACCATAAACACTGTCGTCGTCCTCGGTGACAGGTATAAATACAAAACTGTTATTATCTGAGTTCATTAGCTTTTCATAAGCTTCATGAGCCAATTTGCCGTAGACAACTCTGATAAACTTCATATCGCTGAGTCTATCAAGATCAAGTCTTGCTTTTCTGAGTGTCTCTTTATCAAGCTTGTCAGAAGACTTAATAGCAGCGTCGGCTACTGTCTTGTGACGAATATTAACGACATTATGCTTAATTGAATTTGCGAGCGCATGTGAAAGCGGCTCTTTAAACATCATAATTGCAAGCGGAAGAATGATAAGGCAGAGTATATACGGCATTGTGAACATTTCGATACCAAGCGCAAGCTGAAGCGCCGCCGCAACCACAACCGAAACATACAGCACCATTCCGGTAATTCCGTTAGCACCGAATATAGCAGAAGAATAATCTTTCCGTTTGAAAGACAGCACTATATTCATACTCATTGATATCACTATCATAATAACGCCGATAGCAAGCGCCGCTATAAGCAGATATGTCGATATCTGGAATATGCTCTCAGGCTTTCCGAGAATAGTATACAGCGGTTCGATGTGGAAAAACGGAGTGATAATCGTTTCATTGCCAAATACCGAGCCGTACAGACATCCGAATATTGCCGAACTGATTCCAATACGCTCCATAATAGGTCCAAGCTTTGCCTTTTTCCATTTAGTAAGGATAAATCCGAACAGTGAAATCACAAGTCCTTGTCCTAAATCACCGAACATTATGCCGAAGATAATCATATATGTTATTGCGACATAAGGCGTTGGATCTATTCCGGTATATGACGGCAGTCCGTACATATTTACAAACATCTCGAACGGGCGGAACAGCCAGTTGTTTCTGAGCTTGGTCGGCGGCTTCATTCTGTCATCAAGGAAGTATTTTTTCTCCTCGACAACGATGTCCGAAACCGACGAGAGATGCTCTTTGAACTTGTCTACCTCTCTTGTTGGAACAAATCCCGCCATATAGAATTTATTATTGATAACCGAAACCTGACTTCTCAGTTCATAGCTGTTGCTTAAGAACACAAGTTTACTGCGTACTTTAATAAACTCATCCTGAATACGCATCTTTATTTCATTAAGCTGCTCGCTTTCAGTCTTAAGACTGATATCAAACTCTTTCAGACATCTGTTGAGCTCAGCGGTTGCAACTTCTCCGTCGCCTCTGACAAAATCGGGAAGATGAACACGCTCAAAATCAAGGCTTGTAAAGATATCGTCAACCTGAACGCTTTCTTCAAACGAAGAAAAATACACGCCCCACACATATCCGTCTTTCTCCTCAAGCGGAACAAAGATAAAGCTCTTATCACTGTAAAATTCAAGCTTTGTGTAACTTTCCGAAGGCAATTTTCCGAAACGAACCTTCACATGCTTACAACCGAAGAGATCTTTGAAATCAACATTGATATCGGACAGATTATCGACCTGCCTGAGTACCTGACGGTATTCGGCTATCGATCTGTCAAGCTCGTCTTTTCGCTCAAGGATAGGAAGCACCTCACGCTCAATATCGGAGAAGAACATATCAAAGTCGTGAATGGCCTCCATCTGTACATCATCATAAGGTACATCTTTAGCCTCTATACCAAGACCGGATGCAATAACCGACGCTCGCTTAATAAGTCCGCCATAGATATCTTTATCCTTAAGAGTTTTGATCTGTGCGGAGCCATAGGTCATTGCATAAAACGACGGTTCGATATGAAAGCATTTCGTCTCACAACATCGCACCAGCGTTTTATTTACTTTTTTTAATGGTCCGCTGACCGATATCAGTGACATCTTTTCAACTGCCATTATACCATTCCTTTCGCTGTATATTTGCTCTATAATATCAGCATTTTTTCAATTTCAGAGGGTTCAAGTGAATATCTGACTCCTTCAATAACGGTAGTCAGATTTCTGTTTTCTATCATCATCAGTTCTGCAAGCGAATACATTACCACAGATGCGCTTTGCGACAAGGCGAGTCTTCCTTCGTAATACCGCTTATTTGATGTATAGACCGCAGTTTCTATATCAATACCCTCAATATCTGCCACATCCTTGAAATAAGGGAGTTTCAGCAGCTGCGGAAGTATCCGTTCATTATCGGCTATTGACAGTACCTGCTCCATAAGGTTTCTGTCAAATCTGCTGTAAATCGGCAATGTATAACGCAGAACCTCCTGCGTATCCATTTTGAACAATCCTTTAAGACGATAGCATATTTTTATATTGTACATATCGCATCTTCGCTTTATGCACTTTTCTGCTTCTTCCCTGTCGCTGCCCGACATATCCTTCTTGATATAATCAAGAAGTGTGGAATAAAGATATTTTGTCAGTTCATGGTCAATCGTAATAATTGGGGGAAAATCCTTAGTTCCTTCGGCAACAGGAGCCAGTACATCGTAATAAGGCGTATTTTCAAGCACTGATAGTATCTCACCGTAAGTTCTTGCTTTAGATAGCGAAAGAATGTCATACGAACAGATATCGGTCAGATATCCCGGAAAACCCGGTATAAACAGCTGATATACACCTGCGCCGATGTACATAGCCGCATTGATTATCTGGTTTACTTCTTCCTGCAAAAGCAGGAAGTCATTGAATCTGTTCTTTGTTCCTGGACAGAATTTTCTCAGCTCATCGTATACTCTGAACATCCGATTGCGAAGAAGGCGTTCTGCCTGACCTCGCCTGACAGAACTGTCAACGCCTGAAAAATCTTTATCAAAATCATCATAGTTTTTAAGCTGTGTAACGATCTCACCGACATTTGCTTTAGAGATCAAAGTCTTATACTCATCAAGACCCAGAAGCTTGCCGTACTTAGCTCTTGCCTTGGCTACTACCGCAGCCGAACCTGCCGACATCATATCACCTCCGAATACTTTTATAAATCGGCATTATACAGCCGATACGATATTACTGAATATCTCGTCAGCCCATCTGCCGCCGTTTTTTGAAAACTCATCGTCAAGGCGCTTTTTCTGAGCATCGCACTCATCGTTAGTAGCATAATAATGCTCTTCTCCGCTGATTTTTAGCTCACTATGGTATTTATCGATGGCGTTGCACCTGTCTTCTTCGTATTTTATGCGTTCCTGTTCACGAACAGCCGCAGCTTCGGACAGTATGGTGTCAGCTTTTTCTTCAGCCTCAGCCACTATCTTTTCAGCGTGCTTCTCGTATGCGATTATCTCGCTGATAATATCCATATAAGCACCACCTTTCAATATTACTATATAAAATCTAAAATCAAATTTAAGTTTACTACAATTCAGCCGAAAAAACAAGCAAAATAATAAACAAAAAATATGTGAAAATTTTGTTTGATTATATTCTTGACAGCCTTAATGCAAACTATTTATCCGTTTGTAGCGCTAATTTATAAGCATAATAATACAAACGATTCATAGCGAAATATACGAATAATGTCAAAACACCGCAGGTATGACCTACGGTGTCACAAAATCAGTTCTTAAGACTCTGTAAGGGTGCCGGTATACGACCGCCTCTTGAAATAAATTTAGAAGATGAGAATTTGCTGAGCTTCATTACAGGACCGCTTCCGAAAAGGCCGCCGAACTCAAGCGTATCTCCTTCTTTCATACCGATTGCAGGGATAACACGGACAGCTGTCGTTTTTGAGTTGACCATACCGATTGCGGCTTCGTCAGCAATTATTGCCGAAATAGTATCAGCTGAAGTATCACCCGGAACAGCGATCATATCAAGACCCACAGAACATACAGCTGTCATAGCTTCCAGTTTTTCTATAGACAGTGAACCGCAGTTAACTGCGTCTATCATACCTGCATCCTCAGACACGGGGATGAATGCGCCCGAAAGGCCTCCTACGCTTGACGAAGCCATTACGCCGCCTTTTTTAACTGCGTCATTGAGCATTACAAGAGCGGCAGTAGTGCCGTGTGCACCGCAGCTTTCAAGTCCTATCTCTTCAAGTATATGAGCTACACTGTCTCCGACAGCAGGAGTAGGTGCAAGAGAAAGGTCTACTATACCGAATGGTACTCCGAGCATCTTGCTCGCTTCAGTACCAACCAGCTGTCCCATACGGGTAATCTTGAATGCTGTTTTCTTTATTTCCTCTGCAATTTCGCTGATATTGGCGTCAGGCATCTTTGAAAGTGCAGAACGAACAACGCCGGGACCGCTTACGCCGACATTAAGAACGCAGTCAGCCTCACCGACTCCGTGGAAAGCTCCCGCCATAAAAGGATTATCTTCAACAGCATTGCAGAAAACAACAATCTTAGCAGCGCCAAAGCAATGATTATCTGCTGTAGCCTCTGCCGACTGCTTAATAATCTTTCCCATAAGCGCAACAGCATCCATATTGATACCTGCTCTTGTGGAGCCAACATTTACCGAAGAGCATACATTTGAAGTTTCGGCAAGCGCCTCGGGGATGGAATTGATCAGTTCAAGATCTCCTGCCGCAAAACCCTTCTGTACAAGTGCAGAATAACCGCCTATGTAGTTTACACCTGTGCCCTCTGCCACTCTCTGCAGAGTTTTTGCAAACTTCACCGGACGGCCCTTTGCAGCTGCCGCAAGCATCGAGATAGGTGTAACCGAAAGACGCTTGTTGATTATCGGAATACCGTATCGCTTCTCAATTATTTCACCGGTTTCGACATGATGCTCGGCAACACGCATCATCTTTTCGTAGACTTTTTCACACGATTTGTCTATATCGCTGTCGATACAGTCAAGAAGCGAGATACCCATAGTTATAGTACGGATATCAAGGTTTTCCTCCTGTATCATCTTGATAGTTTCAAGAATATCTTTTGAATTGAACATTTAGCTTCTCCCGTATCTGTATATTATATATTGTGCATCGAATTGAAGATATCTTCGTGCATAACATGAATCTGAAGTCCCATATCGCTTCCTGCAGCTTTAAGCTTGTCAGCAAGAACATTATAGTCAACAGAACAAGATGATATGTCGATAAGCATAGTCATAGCAAAAAGATCCTGCATGATCGTCTGCGTAACATCCATAACATTCGCATTGCACTCAGCACAGATGCTGCTGACTTTAGCAAGGATTCCTACTGTATCTTTACCAATTACTGCTACTACGGCTCTCATAATAATTAACCTCTCTTTTCAGGGTGAATTTTTATCTCTTGATATTATACACTACTTAACAGCAAAAGTCAAAACATTTTTAGGAAACAATCGGAATATTAAGGTTAACAGCCGTAAAATGTCATATTTTTAAAAAAGCACTTGTAATCAGTCGTAAAAAATGATACAATATTAATATCTATATAAAAAGGTTAATTTCAATTTTTTTCGGAGATAAGACATTGAACGACAGACTTGGTTTTTTAAGAGATAAATCGAATAAGCTATCGCTGTCCCCCGGAGTCTATCTCATGAAGGACAAAACGGGCAAAATAATATATGTAGGTAAAGCAAAAGCGCTGAAAAACCGTGTAACTACCTACTTTCATGCACTTGAAAGCCATAATGCCAAAACACGCAAGCTGGTTGACAACATATACGATTTTGATTTCATCGTTACTTCAAGCGAGCTTGACGCACTTGTTCTTGAATGCAGCCTGATAAAGCAGTATGACCCGAAGTACAACATATTGCTCAAAGACGACAAGGGTTACAATTATATAAAGATAACAAAAGAACCTTATCCGAGGATATCCTATGCGCTTAACTGCAAAGATGAGAAAGCGGAATATCTGGGACCGTTCACAAGCGGATTTACCGCAAAACAGGCAGTAGAAGAAGCAAACCGTATATTTATGCTTCCCTCTTGCCATAAGGTTTTCCCGAGAGATTTCAGAAAAGAGCGTCCGTGTCTTAATTATCACATTAAAAG
>Ga0129308_1003578_pt1 | contig 10925 bp, 7 predicted proteins | sample L827metagenome_FD_94440 | JGI IMG/M metagenome (GOLD analysis project Ga0129308, IMG submission 94440) | Ring-tailed lemur group fecal microbial communities from Wisconsin, USA - L827 metagenome | ecosystem: Host-associated > Mammals > Digestive system > Large intestine > Fecal | place: USA... | reverse complement strand
TTGAAAAATGGACAATTATTGTCCTTACAAAATCAAGAATTAAAAGAATTAGATGAATTAACATCATCATTACAATTGAATGCTCAAGATTTTACTCAAGAAACATTATCAATACCTACCTATCGTTTGTTTGATATCGAGCAATTATCTCACGAACAATCCCATGTTTCTTATTTAAAAAGTGAAGCCTTCAAGAATTTTGCTGATGGATTTGTGAAACCATCATCATTTGAAATTCCTGAAACATATCATGAGATTTTAAGAGAATATCAAATTCAGGGTTATGAATGGTTGCGTTTGATGGAACATTATGGTTTTTCTGGTATACTTGCTGATGATATGGGATTAGGAAAAACTTTACAAATGATTGTTTATTTAGAAAGCATGAAAACACAAGGACTTCCTTCATTGGTTATTACTCCAGCAAGTTTGTTATTAAATTGGCAAGATGAAATCCAAAAGTTTTCATCATCTTTAAATGTATTGTGTATTTATGGACAAAAAGCTCATCGTGATGAAATGATTCAAGATATTCAAAAGTATGATACGATTATGACTTCATATGACTATTTAAGAAGGGATATAGATTTATATGAAAAAATCATGTTTCATACAATTGTTTTAGACGAAGCACAATATATCAAAAATCCTAAAACCAGAAATGCTATGTGTGTCAAACGTTTGCGTTCAAAACAACGTTTTGCTTTAACAGGTACACCGATTGAAAATTCTTTGGCTGAAATGTGGTCGATTTTTGACTTCTTAATGCCTCATTATTTATATCATTATTCTTATTTTTTAAAGCAGTATGAAAAACCAATTGTTAAAGAGCATGATGAGGAAAAACAAAAGCGCTTAAGACAGATGATTACACCATTTATTTTAAGAAGAAATAAAAGAGATGTTTTAAAAGAATTACCTGAAAAAATTGAAAAAACAATGTATTATCAATTTAATGAAGAAGAAGAAAAATTGTATTTATCTAATCTTGTTCAAGTGAATAAGAATTTACAAGAAAAATTAAATCTTCATCAATTAGGAAAAATAGATGTTTTAGCTATGTTAACAAGGCTAAGACAATTATGTCAAGATCCACGTTTATTGTATGATCATATTGATGAACCATCATCTAAATTAAAGGGATGTATGGAACTCATTCATTCATTGAAAGATAATCATCAAAAAATATTGCTTTTTTCATCATTTACAAGTGTGCTTCATTTGATACAAGAACAATGTCAAAAGGAACATATTACATGTTATTTATTAGAAGGGGCTACTCAAAAAGAAAAAAGAAAAGAAATGGTAGATGCATTTCAAAAAGATCAAACGACATTATTTCTTATTTCATTAAAAGCAGGTGGTTCGGGATTGAATTTAACATCTGCTCAAGCTGTTATCCATTTTGATCCATGGTGGAATATGTCAGCTAAAAACCAAGCAACTGATAGAGCTCATCGTATTGGACAAAGTGAAACTGTTCAAGTTTTCTCGTTGATTATGAAAAATAGTATTGAAGAAAAAATAATGTTATTACAAAAAGAAAAGATGAATTTGGCTGATACTTTTGTAGAAGGACATAGTGGTTCTATTTCATCTATGAGTATAGAAGATATTCAATCTTTATTTGATATGGATTCTTAAGAAAAAGAAACTGTTATTGAATTGGCAGTTTCTTTTAAAAATCATAGATATCATCGCCTTCTTTTTCAAAGCAATCAAGTGATTGTGAAATAATATATTCAAAAAATTTATTCTTGACTTCTTCTCGGTGTCGATAAGAAATAGGAAGCTGTTGACGATTAATCAATGTTAAATATGATTGGTGGCATACTTGAACATGAGTTAAATTGACAAAATAACTTTGATGTATTTGAATAAAGTTATAGCGTTTTAATGTTTCTTTGATTTGACGTTTTTGCTTGATGCTTGCTAGATAGACTTCTTGAGTAGTAACAATTTTTATTCTATGATAATATGTTTCAACATACATAATATTACTAGGAGGTAATATTTTTTGACCATCTAATGTATCAAAAGTACAAGTTGCAGTTATTCTGGCATATGAACGTAAAGCACGATGATATTGTTTTTTAAATGCCTCTGGTTCAATGGGTTTGTACATATATTGATATGCTCTAATGGTAAAAGCTTCACTGACATATCCTGAATAAAATGATATAAATATAATAATAGCATATATGTTTTTCTTGCGAATCACTGTTGCGAGTTTAACGCCGTTGAGATTTTCAAGTTGAATATCTAAAAATGCAATGTCATAGGTATTATTTTTTACATGTTCTAAAATATCTTCAGTTGCAGATAGGGAAGTTAATGTCATCTTTGTCCCTTTTGGAGTATATTGACGAACATAACCTGTTATTTGTCTTAATGTAAATTCATTATCATCACAAACTAATATTTTCATTTCTTTCCTCTCCTCTACTTTGTTGAAATCTATTATATTCTAACATGATTTCTTGTTTTCTTAATGGAGAAGTTGGTAAAAACACTTTATTTTTTAATAAAACACCAGTTTCTGTAAAAAACATGATATGATTCATATTGATCATATAGCTTCTTTGTATACGCACGAAATATAATGTAGATAGTATTTGTTTAAGATAATGTTTTTGTTTGATGTTTGTTAAATATGTTCCATCTGTAGTAATGATTTTAATTTGATTATAATAAGTTTCAAGATAAATAATATCTTTAGTTCTAAAAAGAATTTTACCTTTATGAGTATGTAATATGAATTTAAAATTTCTTTTTTTATAAGCTAATAACATTCGTTGAAATTCTTTGTTGAAAAAAGATATATCAAGAGGATAAAGCATATATTGAAATGCTTGAATACAAAAAGCATCATAAAGCGAATCATAATTGTTAGCGATAAAGGTAATCAAACAATTTGGATTTCTTTTTTTTATTTTTCTAGCAAAATCTAATGTTTGCTTAACATGTGTGTGTAAACAAAGGAATGCTACATCAAATATTGGTTCATTTTGAAATTGACTGTCATCTTTGGATAATTCAATTTGATATTGGTTGTTGTTATGATATTGAGACATATATTGTTGAATAAGCAATGATATTTCTTGAAGTTGTTTTTCTTGATTTGAAAAAATAATGATATTCATTTCATTCACCTCTTTGCACATTTATTTTATCGATTTTCATTTTTGCTGTATTCTAAAATTTATCCCATTTCTAACTAAATTTATCCCATTTCGACATTTTTCAATGCTATAATAAAAAAGAAGGAGTGAAAATATGGAATTAAAATTATTAGAGGAAGTCAGAGATCATTTACCGATTGGCTTTAGTCCTTATACGATTTATAGTATGATGGTAGATGATGAAGAAGTCGGCAGAATTGTTTTAAGAGAAGGCAGTGATGAAGAGAGATATTTTGATGGGCATATAGGATATAGTGTATATGAAGAATATCAAGGACATCACTATGCGTATCAAGCCTGTTTATTATTGCAAGAAAAGATCAAAAAGGAACATGTTATTATTACTTGTGATCCTTTCAATATTGCTTCAAAAAAGACGATTGAAAGATTAGGTTGTCTTTATATCGAAACAGCTGTTATACCAAAAAAATTAAAAAAATTTTTTACTCCTGATGAGAAAGAAAAGTGTATATATAAATGGATGATAACTTCATAATTTTTATGAAGTTTTTCTATCTACATGATATAATGAAAGAAAGAGGAGTGAGGAGTGTATGAGATTTGTTCATATTGGAGATCTACATTTAGGAAAAGTCATTCATCAAATGTCTTTGCTAGATGTACAAAGAGAATTATTGTTTGAACTTTTGGATTATATGCAACAAGAAGATATTCATTTGTTGGTTATTGCTGGTGATGTTTATGATCGCTTGATACCAAGTCAAGAAGCTGTTCAATTGTTAGATGAGTTTTTAAGCCAAGCACTCTTAAAAAATGATATTGAAGTTTTGATGATTAGTGGTAATCATGATAGTAGTGATCGTTTACACTTTGCAAGTTCTATTTTAATGCATTCTGGATTATATATTGAAACTTATTTACAAAAGAAAATGACATGTGTGGAAAAGGGAAATACACGTTTTTATTTACTTCCTTTTTTTAAACCATCACATGTGAAAAATTTGTTCTTAAAAGAAGATATCAACAATTATCAAGAAGCTATGAATTTTTATTTATCTCAACAAGAAATCGACCAAACATATCAAAACATACTTGTAACACATCAATTTGTAGGAAAGTCCAGTATCACAAGTGAATCAGAAATTCCATTAAGTATAGGTGGCAGTGAAATTATAGATGCGTCTTTATTTCAAGATTTTGACTATGTAGCATTAGGACATTTACATGCTCCTCAAAAGGTTGGTAGGGAAACTTTGCGTTACTGTGGTTCTTTAATGCGTTATTCTTTTGATGAAGTCAAACAAAAAAAGTCTATAACAGTTGTTGATACTGATGATATGTCCATTTCTTTACATGAACTTCATCCAAGTCAACACTTAGAAAAATATGTAGGAACTTTTGAACAATTTATGGATCCTGAATATATCAAGAAAAAAGATGATATTTTAGCATTTGAACTTGAAGATGAAACTTTAATTCCTCATGCTATTGATCAATTGAGAGTATTATATCCTCATTTACTCCAATTAACATATTCACAATATACAACTCAACAAAAACAAGCTCATCAACATACATTTCAAACTTTAGAAAAAATGGATACATCAACATTATTTTCACAATTTTATCAAGCAATGAAAAATCAAGAATTAAATGAGCAACAAAAACAGATCATTAATGATTTATTAGAAAAGGTTGGTGATAATCATGAAACTCATTAAATTAACGATGAATGCTTTTTCTGCTTATCATCAACATACGACTATTGATTTTGAAAATATGATAGATCATGGCTTGTATTTAATCAGTGGTCCAACTGGTGCTGGAAAAACAACTATTTTTGATGCCATTACTTTTGCTTTATATGGAAGTGCGAGTGGTAGTGAAAGAAATCAAGCCCATTTTCGCAGTGATTATGCTGATGTCAAAGAAGAAACATATGTAGAATTAACATTTGAAATTCATCAAAAAATATATACAATCAAACGTTCTCCAACATATACAAGACCTGGTTTTAAGACTGCTAAAATGGCAACTGCTTCTTTGACTTGTGATCATCAAACAATCGAAGGAATCAAAGAAGTAAAACAAAAAGTTAATCAATTATTAGGTGTAGATGTTTATCAATTTAAACAAATTGTGATGATTGCACAAGGCGAGTTTACGAAACTTATCTATGCAGATAGTGAAGAAAGAGAAAAAGTTTTAAGACATATTTTTCATACGGAATCTTTGGTACAATTTGAAGAAGCGTTAAAAGACAAAACAAGAGAATATAAAGAAGAATATATGTTATCAAGCCAATATTTATCATCTCAATATCAACATTTATCATTTTCACAAGAATTTATGGATCAACATAAAGATGGTTTCCATCCTATTTATATAGATGAGGCTTGTATAGAAAATCAAAAACAAAAACAGTCTTATGAAGACTTTCAAAAGCAATATCATTTGCTTAAAAATACATACGACCAAATGTCGCAGGAGTATTACCAAAAACAAAAACAAAATCAAAATATTTTAGAATACAAACAAATTGCAAGAGAGTATGACAAACATCTTCAACAAAAAGAGACTATTGAAAGATGTCATGCAGATATTCAAAAATTAAAAATCTTACAAACAAATCAAACAATGATCTATCATTATCATACTGTTTGTAAAGAAAGAAAGAATCTTTTAGAAGAATTAAAGCAAGTCACAAAACAAAAAGAACAAGAACAAAAACATTTTCATCAAGTTGATATGCAATATCAACAATTGGATGCTTTGAAAAAACAAAAAGATCAATTGATGTTAGCGATTCATCATTTTAATCAAGTTTTAGAACAACAAAAACAATATCATCAGATTGAAAAGCAGTATCAAAAAATTAAGACTTTATATCACCAAAAGAAACAAACTTATGATGAATTATTAAAGGTTCATGAACAATTGAATAAGCGTATGGAAAGAGATCATGAAAATGTTAATCAATTACCAGAATTACAATTACAGTTAGAAAAAATCGATCAATTGGTTAAAGAGACCAATCAACGACGTTTATCAATTCATGACTTAAGTGAACTCTATGACCAATATAAAGATAAACAGGATAAGCATTATGAGTTGGCTCGTCATTATCAAAAAAAAGAACAAGATTATCAAGCGATATTTCAAAAGTATCATTTAGAAGATGAAAACTTTAAAAAGCAACAAGCTGGTATTTTAGCATTAGAACTTCAAGATGGACAGCCATGCCCAGTCTGTGGTTCACCACATCACCCTCATTTAGCAAAACTTTCAACTCATGTTTTATCTTCTCGAGAATTAGAAGATTTAGCACAACAAGTTGAAAAAGCTAAGGATATGAAAGAGGATGTTTATCAAGAAGTTTTATTGCAAAATGAAGCGATTCAAAGTGTTAAATCAAAAATTGATGTTTATAAACAGCAACTCAATATTCAAGATGAATTGTCAAAAGAAGTTTTTATTCGTTTGTTATCAACGATTACTCAAATGACGACAAAACAAAAGAAAAATTATCAAAAACAATATACAGAGGTTGAATATTTGAAAAAAATTAAAAATTCTTTGAAACAAGATCAAGTTGTTTTTGATAAACAAACTTCTCAATTAGAACGTTCTTTATTAGAAATTCATGAGTTGGAAAATAGAATTATAGAATTAAAAACACAAATGGAGTCCTTGAATCAAAATGATGAAATCAAGGATTGTAAACAACAATTAGAAAACAAGCAAGAATCTTTAAGGGTGTTGGAAAAGAAGATTCAAGATATCGATCAACAATATCATCAAGTTCAAGAAAGGTTGTCTTTGCTTCAACAGCGTGTTTCAAGTCTACAAACAAGTTATCAAAACACGAATGTTCAGTATGAAGATGCGAAAAATGATTATGAGATATTGATAAAAAAACATTTTCAAGATGCTGAAGAGTACAAGAAATATCAAAGCATGTTTAGTCAACTTAATGAAATGGAAAAGCAATATCAAGAATATTATATTCAAGAAAGAAGTTTATTATCTCAACTTAAGAAATTGGATGAATATAAGGATTTAGAAGTGGTTGATTTATCAATTGTAGAAGAAAAACTAAAAGTAACAGAAAAACAAAAAGATTCACTTTTTCAAATGATGAATGAAAGCCAAATCATTTATCAACAAAATCAAAAATTAATTAAGAAAATACAGACTATTTATTCTCAAAATCAAGATATTTTTCAAAAATATACAATGTATCAAGATCTTTATGATTATGCGTCTGGTAAAAATGCTCAAAGAATGTCTTTTGAAAGGTATGTTTTATCATCTTACTTTGAACATATTTTGGAGTATGCCAATATTGAATTGATGAAGATGAGTCAAGGTAGATTTGCTTTGTATCGTAAACAAGAAACCAAAGGAGCAAAACAACAAGGATTGGATTTAAGTGTTTTGGATTATGAAACAGGGGTGATGAGAGATATTCAATCATTATCTGGTGGAGAGTCTTTTAAGGCAGCTTTATCGTTAGCTTTAGGTCTTTCATCAATGATTCAAAGTTATGCTGGTGGTATTGAATTGAATACTTTATTTATTGATGAAGGATTTGGTTCGTTGGATAGTGAATCGTTGGATCAAGCTTTAGCTGTTTTAATGGATTTGAAAAATGATAATAAAGTGATTGGTATTATTTCACATGTAGGTGAATTAAAAGAACGCATATCGACTCAAATTGTGGTTGAAAAATCACATGATGGAAGTGTGTTGCATATAGAAAAAGATTAAATCATAAACCTGAAAGGAGACTTTTGGGTTTTCTTATCATATAAGAATGTTTTTGTATGATTGCATTTTATGTGAAATCTTGTATAATAGTAAAAGAAATATTTGAGAGAGGGGCATGAAAATGGCAAACAATAAAGTGAAAAATGATGCTATTACATCAAGAGATGAGGACTTTGCGAAGTGGTATACTGATGTCTGCCGTAAAGCTGAATTGATGGATTATTCGAGTGTGAAAGGATTTATTATTTATCGACCATATGGATATGCTTTATGGGAAATGATTCAAGCATATATGGATAAAAAATTCAAAGAAACAGGACATGAAAATGTTTATATGCCGATGTTGATCCCTGAATCTTTATTACAGAAAGAAGCAGATCATGTTGAAGGATTTGCACCTGAATGTGCAGTTGTGACAAGAGGTGGATTAGATAATTTAGAAGAAAATTTAATTATTCGTCCAACTTCTGAAACTTTATTTTGTGAACATTATGCAAAGATTGTGAATTCTTATAGAGATTTACCTAAATTATATAATCAATGGTGTTCTGTTGTTCGCTGGGAAAAAACAACAAGACCATTTTTAAGAGGTTCTGAATTTTTATGGCAGGAAGGTCATACAATTCATGCGACTGCAAATGAAGCTAAAGAAGAAACAATGAGAATGCTTGGTATTTATGAACAAACATCAAGAGAGTTGTTAGCTATTCCAATGGTAACAGGACGTAAAACGGAAAGAGAAAAATTTGCGGGTGCTGTAGAAACTTATACGATTGAAGCTTTGATGCATGATGGAAAAGCTTTACAATCAGGAACATCACATTATTTTGGTGATGGATTTGCGAAAGCTTTTGATATGAAATTTTTGGATAAAGATAATAAACAAAAATATGTTCATCAAACTTCTTGGGGAGTTTCTACAAGATTATTAGGGGCTATTATTATGGTTCATGGTGATGATAATGGATTGGTGTTACCACCAAGAGTTGCTCCAACACAAGTGATGATTATTCCTATTCAACAACAAAAAGAAGGCATTTTAGATAAAGCCTATGAATTAGAGCAACAATTAAAAGCATCTGGTATTCGTGTAAAAGTTGATGCTAGTGATAAGTCACCTGGATGGAAGTTCTCTGAAGCTGAAATGCGTGGCATACCTTTGCGATTGGAAATTGGACCAAGAGATTTACAAAATGGTCAATGTGTTGTCGCAAAACGTGTCAATGGTGAAAAAGTAACTTTACCTTTAGATGAGGATTTAACAAAAACGATTGCGCAATTGTTAGATGATATTCATGAGGAAATGTATCAAAAGGCGTTAGCATTTAGAGATGAACATATTACTGATGTTTTGACTTTCGATGAATTTAAGGAAGTTCTTAATTCAAAAGGTGGATATGTGAAAATGCCTTGGTGTGGAGATGAAGAATGTGAGTTAAAAATTAAAGAAGAAACTGCTGCGACATCTCGTTGTATTGATACAAAAGCACATGTTGATGGTAATTGTCCAATTTGTGGTAAAAAAGCTAAACATATTGTCTATTTTGCGAGAGCTTATTAAAGTGGAAAATTTTCCACTTTTTTTTCTTGACTCTGACATGATGATAAACTTTATACTATAGATGAGCTCAAAAGGAGGACCTCCAAATGTTAAAGATTTCAGATTTTTCAAAATTATCGAGAATAAGTATAAGAATGTTAAGGTTTTATGATGAAAATGATGTGTTGAAGCCTATGATTGTGAAAGAGAATGGATATCGTTATTATGATTGTAAGCAGTTATTAGTGGCTTCACATATACAATATTTGCGTTATTTAGGATTTAATACGTCACAAATAAAGCATATACTTGCTTCTTATCAGAATAAGAATGATATGCAAAGGTATTTGCAATTGCATTTGAATGAGTTAAAGATTGAACAAACAAAGATAAATGAAAAAATTTTGGCTTTAACAAAAACGATTGAAAAGATGAAGAAGGAGGATATTATGATAAATTATCAAGTTGATGTGAAAACAATACCAGAGAAATATATGATGTGTAAAAGAGGAATAATTCCTTCATATGAAAAAGAGGGATTATTATGGCATGGTTTATGTCAAGAGTTGAATGAAATAGATATGCAAGTAGAAAAAGTAGAAAATGGAATGATTATGGCTATGTTTTATGATCAAGGCTATAAAGAAAATGATGTTGATGTTGAAATCAGAATGGAAGTGAAAGGTCATTATCAAGATACTGAAAATATAAAGTTTAAAAAAATACCAGCTGTTCAAGTTGCATCTATCACTTTCACTGGAGGATATGAGCATATTACAGATGTGTCATATAATATTGCAGAGTGGATATCCAAACATAATTACGAGATTTGTGGACCGGATTTTTCGATTTATCATATTGGATATTTTCAAACACAAAATCCAAATGAATTTGTAACTGAAATTTGTTATCCAATACGTTAAACTTTATTGTTTAAGAAATGAGATATTGAAAAGAGAGTAATGCTGGATTTAAAGAGGATTATAAAAATATTTTGAAAATGGCTATTGAAAATAATTGATAATTATTGATGTTATAAGAAAAATATTTTTTAAAATGAAATAATAAAAATATTGATAAAATTTGCTGATTGTGATATTATAATGATGTGGAATTATTCAGGTGAGTTTTTATTGATTGCTGATTCAGGTAAACGTTTAGGGAATAAGTGAATATGATTGATCATATGATTTATTCCCTTTATTGATAATTGATGATTTGCTTTTGACAACTATGAAAATATTTAACTATAAAAATGACATCAAAACAATAGTCATTTTGAAAGGAAGATAAATATAGAAACTATATCTACTGATGTATTATCATCAGATCTTGTGATGACACAGGACAAGGCATCCTATGACAGTCAAAGCAAGAACCTATTATCGCATAAGATATTCCTTGCAAGGATTCTTTCCCATGTGCTTAGTGAGTTCATCAACCGAAGTGATGAATATATCATAAAGTGTATA
>Ga0129308_1003577_pt1 | contig 10928 bp, 12 predicted proteins | sample L827metagenome_FD_94440 | JGI IMG/M metagenome (GOLD analysis project Ga0129308, IMG submission 94440) | Ring-tailed lemur group fecal microbial communities from Wisconsin, USA - L827 metagenome | ecosystem: Host-associated > Mammals > Digestive system > Large intestine > Fecal | place: USA... | reverse complement strand
ATTTTTAAATTTCTTGTTAAAATACCATGACATTCACCAATTCTATCCATATCATTTATGACAATAAAATGTTCTTTTAATAATTGATATGATGATAAATCAATATCTTCACAAAGAAATATTTTTTCCATAAACACCCTTCCTTTTCTTTCATTATAAATTTAATAAGAAATAGTGTCAAATGCAATATCATTCATTAAAAATCAACATAATATAAGTGAGGAGGTGAGAAGATGACAACTGATGGTATTGATGTTTCACAATATCAAGGTGTAATAGATTGGGAAAGAGTCAAAAATCATATAGATTTTGTGATTATAAGATGTGGATATGGTCAAGATATTGAAGCACAAGATGATAAAATGTTTAAAAGAAATGCTGATGAATGTACAAGATTAGGTATTCCTTTTGGTGTTTATCTTTATTCATATGCTTCTAATGAACAAGAAGCTTTATCTGAAGCAAGACACGCATTAAGACTTATCAAAGATTATAAAATGGCATATCCGATTTATTATGATTTAGAAGATCCAAAAGTTGGAAGGCTATCAAACGAACAAATCGCAAGAAATGCGAAAGCATTTTGTGATGAACTAGAAAGAAATAGATACCTACCAGGTATTTATGCAAATTTATTTTGGTGGAGAACTAAGTTAACTGATCCAATATTTGATAATTATACAAGATGGGTTGCTAGTTACTCTGATACTTTAAATTTTGATAAACCATACGATATGTGGCAGTATTCATCAACAGGTTTTGTTGAAGGAATAGAAGGAAATGTTGACTTAAACTATGGTTATAAAGATTTTCTCATTGAAATTAGAGAACAAGGATTAAATAATTTTGGTCCAGAAGATAATGGACCTCATAATTATAAAGTAGGAGATCATGTTACTTTTGATCATGTCTTTATCTCTTCAGATAGTACCATGCCTTTAATTCCATATATGAATCATGGAACAATTACAAGAATACAAGAAGGTGCTAGAAATCCTTATTTGATTGGTGATGGCTTAGGTTGGGTGAATAATGAAAGTATTATTGGAACTTTAAGGTATTTATCAAATCCAACATATAGAGGTGATTCAATAGTTAATGCATTAACTGAAATAGGAGTTGATGCATCAATGGAAAATAGAAGAAGAATAGCAATGTTGAATGGAATAGAAAACTATCAAGGAAGTGCAAGACAAAATAATGAATTACTTGCATTATTAAAAGAAGGAAGATTAAGACATTAGACCGATTTTTTATAAATCGGTCTTTTCTAAATAATCATTTAAATAATCTTGAAAAATTTGAACGTGTAATTGTTCATCTAAAATAATTCTGTTTAACATATCACAAATGATAGGTTCATCAATAACTTCAATTTGGTGGAAATAAATCGAAATCGTATTTTGTTCTTGAATAATTGCATTTTCAAGCATAGTATGAATTTGTCTAGGATAAATATTAAAACCAGGGGACCAGTATTCCAAATAATCATTTTGACAATCCCATAATCTAGGATCGACTCCAAGTAAAAAACACATTTCAGCAAATATTTTTAAATGATGCATTTCAACTTCAGCAATTCCAGCCATAATTTTCATTAATTGGGGATCAACTTTTTTGAGAATAATAGAATTATAAAAATATAAAGCTACGGCATTCATTTCTGAATGTAAACCACTTAAATTACTTAACATCATTTGTCCATAATTCATATTAACATCGAGATCATCAATTGACGGATAAGGGAAATCAACAGCATATTTTGACATAAAAAAACCTCCATATTTTTATATATGAAGGCTAAAATAAATTATGCTAAAATCTTTTCAAATGCTATTCTTGGATCACCATTCTCTAAATAAATAGTTCCACAAGGTTTAAAATCATGTTTCTTTAAAAAAGCTTGCATTGATAAATTATCTTGATGAGTATCAATACGAATACTTTGAATATGTTTATTTTTACATTGATTTACAGCATATTGTACAAGTTCATATGCTAGATTTTGTCCTTTTAATTTTTCATCAACAACAATACGATGAATGACGGCATATGGTTGATGAGATGTTATCCAATGACCATTTTCTATATATGAATAACTAGGATCATCTTCTATTGCAAAATACATTGTTCCAATAATACGATCATTATTTATTAAAACATAACTTTTATTTTGATTAATATCTTTTTGAATGGATTCTTCATTAGGATAACCATCTTGCCATTGATTAATATGATGATTTTTGAAATAACTTTTTGCTTGATTTATAATTCTCATAATATCATCAATATCTTCATAACGTGTATGTTCAATCTTCATAAATATCCTCCTTTAATTTTCCATAAAGAACAATATCATAAAAACGATTATTTTTAAAGACTTGATTAACAAGATAGCCCTCTTTATGAAAACCACATTTTTCTAATACCTTCATTGAACCAATATTTTCATTAAAAACTTGAGCTGTGATTTTATAAACATTATATTCATTAAACAATAAATAACATAATCTTTCAATAACTAAACTCATTATTCCTTTGTTCCAATATTGAGAAGCTAACCAATATCCTATCTCACAACAATAACGATAAATATCTTGATGAAATGTAACACCAATACAACCAACACATTCACCATCGATGACAATACCTAGATTTAATAATTGATGAGATAAAGTATATTCAATAAACCGATTAGCATCATCTAATGTATATGGATAAGGAAAATCATCTTTTAAATATTTACTAATTTTTTCATCATTAGCATATTTTACTAGACTTAAAGGATCAATTTCATTTAATGCTTTTAAACATATTTCCATTATGGAAGAGGCTTATCACTTGCTAAATACAAATCGTACCATTGTTGTCTAGTAAGATTAACATTAACAGCTTCTACAGTTTCCTTTAAATGAGTTGGAGAAGTTGTTCCTAAAATTGGCTGCATTTGAGCAGGGTGTCTTAATAACCATGCAATCGCAATAGCTGTTTTATCAACATTATACTCATTAGCTAATTGATCTAATTCTTTATTTAATTTTTCATAGTTAGGATTGTTAATAAAAGTACCTTCAGCCCAAGATGCTTGGAGTACACTCCAAGGTTGTATAGTTATATCATTTAATCGACAAAAATCTAGTACACCACCATCTTTATCTTGTGCCCATGCTTCTTTCATATTCATATTTAATCCTGAATCAATCATCACAGAATGAACGATTGATAATTGTAATTGGTTAATAATAATAGGGTGTTTAGTATATTTTTGTAATAATTGAATTTGATATGGTGTATGATTAGAAACACCAAAATATCTTACTTTTTTAGCTTCATATAGTTCATCAAAAGCTTCAGCAACTTCCTTTGGATCACATAATGCATCTGGACGATGTAATAATAATATATCAACATAATCACAATGTAATCTTTCTAAAGATTTATTTACACTATCAATGATATGTTCTTTAGAAAAATCATATCTTTTTCCAGGAACAATTGCACATTTTGTTTGAATAATCATCTTCTCTCTATAATCTGGATGTCTTTTTAAAACTTCTCCAAATAATTTTTCTGATTTTCCTCCACCATAAATATCAGCATGATCAAAGAAATTAATTCCTAAATCTAAAGCTGTCTTGACTAATTCTTCTACTTGTTCAACACTTTTATCAGCAATTCTCATGCAACCAAGTGCTAATTTTGAAACTTTTAAATCTGTTTTTGGTAATTGAAAATATTCCATAAAAATCCCTCCTTATTGTTATTATATAAAAAATGAATTATAATGAAAAGCAAAAAGGGTGTGAAAAAATGATATATTATTTTGTTAAAGTATTTGTCTATATTATATCTATTTGCTTATCAATGTATGGTTTAAGTTGTCTTGATTTTCAAAAATGGTTAAAGAAAAGTAAAGTTAGAGAGTTTTATATACTATACATTATTTTATCAGTAGCTTTAGGTTATTTATTCGCCTCATTTATCTTAGATTTCGTTTTATTAAGTATGAGTGGATATTAAATATAAGCGTAAATATATTTGATTTTTATCCTGTTAATGAATGATGATTGATAAATATGAAGTATAGCATCATTATAAAAGTCTAAAACCTGTTGATATTCATCATCATTTAATTGATGATTTGAGAATTTTGCTTTTTTGATAATATCTATTATTTCCTCGGTAATATCAAGATTTAATTTTGCTAGGTAATAATACATCTTACATACTTTTTGATTATTATTTAAATCTTTAAAATGTTTTTGATAACGCAACCTAGATTGTAAATAAATGATAATTATAATAATAATGAATATAGATAAATGATAGACATATTGAGGAATTTTAAACTCTTGATCTTCAATATCTTGAATATCATTATTATTTTGATTATTATCTTTAGGTGTATCATTATCAGGTGATGTAGGTGTTATATTTTGTGGCTGATCATTAATCGTAGGCGAAGATGATGCAGGTGTTGCTTCAATTGGAATAATGCCAAGTATAGGATCAACGATTTCTACCCACGCATGAGCATCAGAATCTAAAACATTTATTGAATTATTTTGAGAATTTTTTCCATTGACTTGGTATCCTGTTACAAAATGTGCTTCAAAACCCAATATTTTTAAAATGACTGCAAGTGTAGAAGCATAATGAACACAGTATCCTTTTTTATTTTTATTAAGGAAATAATCAAAAAAATCTTCATTATTTGGAGTCGTTCCTGGCGTTAAAGAATATGTTGTATCTTTAAAGATAGCTTTTTTTGTTTTCTTTATTAAATCATCAATATCTTTATATTCATATAATTTATTTTTTTCAATATATGCATATAAAACACTATAAGTAATTTCAGGAATAACATCTTCATCTTCGAATTGATCATAATAACGATCTAACTGCATTTGCTCCTGATTAAACTTTAATTTTTCTTCCATAGATAAATTTAAATAATCGTTCCATTGAGAATTAGGAATAACTATGTCAAAGCTTTCTTCTTTTTCACCTTCAAAATGAGAATTAAAATAACGTAATGTAGAAGATTCTTCTTTAAAAAAATACGGAGTATAAACAATATATTGATGGTGATTATTAATGACTGTAATTTTTTTTGCATCACAATTTAAATAATCACTAACTGTTTGAATACGAGATATTAAATTATAATGGTATCCATATTCGGAGGTATTTTGCTTCCATTGACCATTAAAAATAGGATAAACATTACCTCTTAATTTAAATGATTGATGAGAAATACCATTGACTACTAAATCTACTCTATTCGTATAATAACGATTTCCTTGTTTCATTAAATCATAAACAACATTATCCTGTCTTACTGGTCTTGAAGAATTATTTTGACCTCTAACTTGCTTTGGATGAAAATAAGAAGAAGGAGGAACAACATAAAAAATAGAAAGCATAAAACATAGACTTAAAAATATAGGCAATATTTGTATCTTTATTTGTCGTTGAGATAACACCATGATCAAACAATATAAAATATATAGAGAACAATATAGAGGTGGTGTTATAGTAAATAATATTTCTACAAATATAAAAGGAAACAATGCAATAATAGATAAAATATATTTATGATGAGTAAAAAAATAGATATTTAAAATATTTATTGGTAAGATCATACCCATCATAGATATAAATAGCATTATAAAATCATCATGAAAATTATAAGTTCTTAAAATATTAAAAGTATAAACTGATACTTGCATATATTTTTCTAAGATAACATCTTTAATATATAACAAACCAGGTATAGAAATAATAAGACATATAACAGCAATGATTACTGAAATCACATAAAAATTCTTTTTTTCTTTACAAAAATGATAAAAAGCATATTGGAAAGCACAAAAAATAACGCAAGTACAAAGTAAAACAAAAGGCTGATCATAAAAATCAAATGATAGAATAAAAGAACTTAATGCAGAAATAATACCAAGTAAATATATAATTAAGTTCATAAAATCACCTCTTCATATAATGAATACCTTTTTTATCAATAAGATATTGATAAAGTGTTTTTGAATTATTGAAAATATCTTCTTTGGTCCATAATAACTGCGATAGTACAGTAATATATTGTTCATAATATGTAATTGTTTGATTGCATAATATAAATGTATAATGATGCTTAAATAAATATTGACAAAAATAATGGAGATATTGAAAAACTAAATCATTATTTTCATTATCAAATGAACATTGAATAGAAATTGTTTGTTTGATTGGTAAGGCATTTTCTTTGATTAAAAGTTTTTGGTGTTTTAATGAAAGTTTCCAATGTATATTTTTTAAAGGATCTCCTTCATGATACTCATGAATATCAAATATTTCTGTAGGATCATCACCTTTTTGTTGAGTTGAATAGATTTCTTCATTTTGTTTAGGTAAAGTCGGTTGAATAAATGATAAGTCATAGTCTATATCTTTTGGAAATACAGTTATGTCTATAAAGTTATTTGATTTTTTATTGAAATAAAAGATATTGAATATATCAAATTGTTTATATTTCTCAATAGAAAAATGGTATCCACCACAATGAGGAAAAGAAACATCTATATCATTTATATCTTTTTTTAAATAATGTTTTTTATTAAAAATATGTATTTGACAATATCCCATTGAAGGGCTATTTTTTTTGATTTTTAATAATGTTTTTTCATTTTGGATCAAAGATGTTTTATGATTACAAAATGATAATGATGATTTATGAATATTTAAAAGAAGTAAGATCAATGAAATTAAAGGTGTAATAATAACGATCAATAATACATAAAAAGATAGATAACCTGCAAATAATAAATAAAATACATATCCTAAAGCACATACACAAAGATATATTAAAATGTTTTTGATGATCATGGTTTATATTGAATAGGTGGTACTGTTTTTAAAATGTCATCAAATATCTTTTTGTATGTATCTTCGTTTTGTTGAACATGACTGGATAATATGAAACGATGATTTAAAATAGGGTATAACAAAGCTTTAATATCATCATCAATAACATAATCTCTATCATGAATATAAGCATAAGCAAGACTTGCTTTCATTAAAGCAATAGAAGCTCTAGGAGAAGCTCCTTGAACAATGGAAGAATGATTTCTTGAAGCTTGAACAATTTCTACGATATATTGCTCAATATCTTTAGAAATATAAACTTTTTCAACTTCTTTTTGCATTTCAACAATATCTTTAGATGACACGATTGCATTAATATTATTTATTGGATTGCCTAATCGTTTACGTCTAATTATTTCTATTTCACTTTCTTTATCAGGATAACCTAAAGATAATTTCATCATAAAACGATCTAATTGAGAATCAGGCAATAATTGAGTTCCTGCACTACCAAAAGGATTTTGAGTTGCAATGACCATAAAAGGATCAGGAGTATGATAAGTTTTTCCATCAACTGTTACAATTCCTTCTTCCATAACTTGTAATAATGCGGATTGTGTTTTACTTGAAGTACGATTGATTTCATCAGCTAAAAATATATTTGTAAGAATAGGACCTTTTTTATAAATCATTTCCTTATCTTCCATAGAATAAACAGAATAACCTAAAAGATCACTAGGTAAAACATCACTTGTTAATTGGACTCTTTGATAATCAAGTTGTGTTGCCTTTGTTAAAGCAATAGCCATATTTGTCTTACCTACACCAGGAATATCTTCTAATAAAATATGTCCTTGAGAAAGTAAAGCAACTAAAAGATAATCTAAAACTTCATCTTTACCTAATACAGCCTTTTTTAGTTCTTCTTTAATTAAATTTATTTTATTCATAAAATCACGTCCTTTTTTTAACCATACCATAAAAATATGAACAAGTTGTGGTTTAACTGTTCTAAAAATAAAAAATATTCATAAACTTGATACAAAGGAGTGCCTATGAAACAAATATATTTTAAACTCACAACAATTTTAGTATTATTAATATTTATAACTTACATACAATTTCCTTATATAAAACAAGGGATAAATTATATAACCCAGCCAACTGTCAAAGAAAAAAAACCAATCATGGTTACCATTACAATGAAAAATCAAACAATAAAGAAAAATTTAGATGATTATTTATTAGGAGTTGTAGCAGGAGAAATGCCAGCAGAATTTGAATTAGAAGCATTGAAAGCACAAGTTGTTGCAAGTAGAACATTTGTATTATCAAGAAATTTAAAAGTAGATAATACGACAAATTCACAAGTTTATTTAACTGAAAACCAAATGAAAAAGAATTGGGGTAATCATTATGAAGAATATAAAAATAAAATCAATAAGGCAATCAAAGAAACAAATAATGAGGTGATGATGTATCAGGGAGAATATATATCGGCATTATTTTTTTCTAGCAGTAATGGAAAAACTAATAATTGTGAAGATTATTTTAGCGGTGAAGTCGCTTATTTAAAATCAGTTGATAGTAAATGGGATTTAACAATAGATAAAACAAATAAAAGAACAAAATCTTTTACGAAAGATAATCTTGCGAAAATATTTAATGTCAGTACACCAAATTTAAAAATCATGTCATATACAGATAGTGGTTATGTAAAAGAAGTAATTGTGAATAATAAAAGTTATACTGGTAGACAAATAAGAGAAAAATTAGGTTTGGCTTCTTCAAGTTTTAAAATATCTTATAGTCAAAATAAATATACTTTTACTACATTGGGGAATGGTCATGGTGTAGGTATGAGTCAATATGGAGCACAAGGAATGGCTAAAGAAAATAAGAGTTATAAAGATATTTTAAATCATTATTATCAAAATATTGAAATTAAAAGTATAGACTCGTAAATATTGTTCATACTTTCATTGAGGTGAAAGTATGAAAAAGACATTAAAAAAATATAGAAGAATTATAGCATTAGCATTAGTCTTAGTATTATTCTTAGGTGGTATAGGCATTATTCAAAATGCTTTAGATCAAAAGACAGGATTTGAAGATGAATCAGTAGTAAAAGTAGAAGAAAATAAGAAAACTGAGGAAAATAAGGTTCAAACAGTAGAAACATTAAAAAGTCCTGTTGATGATAGTATAGGTATTGTTAGATATTTTTATAATAAAGATGATGATGCAAGTAAACAGGAACAATCTCTTATTTTGTGTGAAGATGTTTATAGACCTAATTTAGGGGTAGATTATGCTAATGGGAATAAAAGTTTTGATGTGAAAGCAAGTATGAGTGGAACAGTAACAAAGAAAACGAATGATCCAGTTTTAGGTTGGATCGTAACAATTACGAATGATGATCAATTGTCTACGACATATCAATCTTTATCTAAGGTGAATGTTGAGTTAAATAAGAAAGTAAAACAAGGTGATAAGATTGGTGTGAGTGGTGACAATATTTATGAATCTGATTTAAAAAATCATTTACATTTTATTTTAGAAAAAGATGGTAAGGTTTTAAATCCAGAAACATATATTGGCAAAGAAATAAATTTAATTAAATAGCGAATTTTCGCTATTTCTTTTTTTGACTTGTAAAATGTTAAAAAGATGATACAATAGGTATTGCTTAAAGGAGGAATGAATGTATGGGCTTATCAAAAGAAATTGGTATTGACTTAGGTACAGCTAATATCCTTATCTACGTTAAAGGAGAAGGAATCGTTGTTAATGAACCATCAGTTGTAACAATCAATACTGAAACAAATAAACCTATCGCTGTTGGTGAAGAAGCTAGAGATATGTTAGGTAAAACACCTGGTAAATTCCAAGCTATTCGTCCATTAAAAGATGGGGTTATTGCAGATTTTCAAATTACAGAAATTTTAATTACACATTTTATTAATAAGTTAAACTTAAAAGGAGTATTCTCAAGACCAACAATTTTAATTTGTTGTCCTTCAAATATAACATCAATTGAAAAGAGTGCTATTCAAGATGTTGCATTAAGATGTGGAGCAAAACGTGTTTATATTGAAGAAGAACCTAAAGTTGCAGCTATCGGAGCAGGATTAGATATTTCTAAACCTTCTGGAAATATGGTTGTTGACATTGGTGGAGGAACGACTGATGTTGCTGTATTATCATTAGGTGATATTGTTTCTAGTGCTTCATTGAAGATCGCTGGAGATAAAATGGACGCTGAAATCATCAAATATGTTAAAGATAAATATAAATTATTAATTGGTGATCGTACAGCTGAAGAAATCAAAATCAACATTGGTTGTGCATATAAAGGAACTTCTGAAAAAGTTATGGACGTTAGAGGTAGAGATTTAGTTACAGGATTACCTCATACTATCCAATTATCTGAAAAAGAAACAGAAACAGCATTAAAAGAATGTTGTGAAACAATTTTAAGAGCAACTAAACAAGTTCTTGAACAAACACCACCTGAATTATCAGCTGATATTGTTAATAAAGGAATTTTCTTAACTGGTGGAGGAGCTTTATTAAAGAATTTAGATAAATTCTTAGAAGAAGGTTTAAGTGTACCAGTATTCGTAGCTGAAAATGCACTTGATTGTGTAGCAGAAGGTTGCGGAGTTATGTTAGAAAATACTCAATATTTAATGTAATGAGTTTTAATTAATAAAAATGCAAGAAACGGATATATCTGTTTCTTGTTTTTTTTATAAAAATAAAAATTCTTTTATTTTATTCTTTTATATCCATTTTAATGTTACAATACTTCTATATCAATATAAGTGAAAGAAGTGAAAACAATGGCAGTATTAAAACAAAAAAACAATAAAATCATTCTTTTATCCCTATTTCTTTGTATAATTTTTATTGTTATTCTTTTCTTTTCTTTTACTATAATCAATTAAGTACAAATTTACATAATGAAAATATAAGAAATATTCAACAGGTATCACAACAAAATAAAATATCAATTCAAGGAAAGATGAAAGATATATTTAATATTATGGAAGAAGCCAAAT
>Ga0129308_1003576_pt1 | contig 10929 bp, 6 predicted proteins | sample L827metagenome_FD_94440 | JGI IMG/M metagenome (GOLD analysis project Ga0129308, IMG submission 94440) | Ring-tailed lemur group fecal microbial communities from Wisconsin, USA - L827 metagenome | ecosystem: Host-associated > Mammals > Digestive system > Large intestine > Fecal | place: USA... | reverse complement strand
CCGCTCCCCTTCCCGGATGAACAGGCCCTTGGCGTTGATGATGCCGCAGCGGAAGAGCTCGGAGATGATGTCGATGATGCCGGAGCCGCAGATGCCCACAGGCCGCTGGCCCGGCTCTCCCACAATGGAGAGGGTGGGCTCCATGGAGATTTTATCCAGGGTGCAGGCCTCAATGGCTCCGTCGGTGGCCCGCATTCCGCAGGAGATGTCGCCGCCCTCAAAGGCGGGGCCGGCAGAGCAGGCACAGCTCATCATGAAGTCCCGGTTGCCGAACACCAGCTCGCCGTTGGTGCCCAGGTCGATGAACAGGCTCATTTCATCCCGGTCCCAGAGTCCGGCGGCCAAAGTACCGGCGGTAATGTCGCCGCCCACATAAGAGCCGATGTTGGGCGCGATCAGAACAGGCGCCAGGGGGTTTGCAGGGAGCTTCACATCACCGGCCAGCAGTCCCTCCCAGGAGAAGAAGCTGGGCACATAGGGCTCCATCCGCACGCTCTGGGTATCCACCCCCACAAACAGGTGGTTCATGGTGGTGTTGGCGCCCACGGACAGGCGCAGAATGCTCCGGGCGGAGATGCCCGCGGACTTGCAGAGATTTGCAATGATGGGAGAGAGCGTCTCCTTGATGATGGCGTCCTGGAGCTTTTTCCGGCCCCCGGATTTGCTCTGCTCAATGATTCGGTTGATCACGTCGGCGCCATAGCGAATCTGGCCGTTGCCGGAGGAACCCTTGGCCAGGATTTTTCCGGACTCCAAATCAACCAGCACCATGGTCACGGTGGTGGTGCCGATGTCGATGGCACAGCCCACCAGGGCGGTATCCGACGGGGCCGTGATCTCCATGCAGGTAAAGACCCCGTCCCTCTGCTCTCCCTTGACGCAGACCTCCCAGTTATTTTCCCGGAGGGTATGGGCCAGATGAACCATCACGGCAAAGGGGATTTTCACGGTTTCCACGCCCAGAGCATCCTCAATGGCCCGAGTGAGGCGCTCGTTGTCGGGCATGGTGTCATCCAGGGTGGGCTCTGCCAGAGTGAGTACCACACTGCGGTAGCAGTTTTCAAAATGGATGCCGCTTGTGCGGAGCTGGGCCTGGCAGTTCTCGAAAATTTCAATTTCCTTGGGGCTGGACAGATCGGCGGTCTTCATCCGGGACTGATAGGCGCTGGCAATGTCCGGCACCAGGACGGTAACGTCCGAGAGCACCTTGGAGCAGCAGGAGAGCCGCCAGCCGGATTCATATTCCTCGTCGGAGATGTGGCGGCTCTTGGGGGATTCCAGCTGCCCCTGGAGCAGCTGAACCTTGCACTTGCCGCAGGAGCCGTTGCCTCCGCAGGGGGCGTCGATGGCCACATTGCTCCGGCGGGCCAGCTCCAAAAGATTGTCTCCGGCGTTGCATTCCACATTAACAGGGCTTCCGCCCTCAATTTGGAAGGTTACTTTCATAGGGTAAAGTTCCTTTCAATTGGTAATAACTCATCATTCTGGGATTCTTAAATCCGGGCGCTTCTCCCGGAGAAATTGCTTAGTGTTTTGGCAAAAGCATCGGACTTCAAATTGGATTTTCTCTCCTCGTGAGCAGCACGCAGGATTCCTTTCCATGAAAAGAGTCCATGAGCCGGTTGTTCTCATTCCTTGTTTGCCTTTGCTGTTGTGACGGATGCGATCAATTTTCTGTGAATCGATCCGCACATATTTCTCAACTCACGGTATTGCTCGTCGGTGAATTTATGTTTTCGATAGAGCAATTCCATCCAGTACTCCGTTTCGGAGGTTTCCTTCAACGCAATTTCCAATTTGCTGATAAAATCCGAACGGCTTTGCGCATATCTGGCTTCATGGACATTGGCCCCAATGGAAGACGAGCATCTAATCAACTGATTTACATAGATAGAAACGCCTTTCATTTCGCTGCATGTATCAGAAATGGCGATTGCAAACACAATTGTCTGCTCACGCAGCTCGTTTTTCTTGTCAGCCATGGGCCCTGCTCCTTCTCGTCGATATATTTTCCCTTTCGGGAAAATTCGATAAAATCTTTGATTTCGAGATATGCTCACTGCGTTCGCATTCGATTGGACATCCATTCCCTCTTGCGCCGCAGCGCATATCGAACGCCTTGCGTCTATCGAGTGCGGAGCACATATCGCCCATTCCGCCGGGAATGGATATCGAGGTTTTCTCCCAAATTGCGGGAGGGGCGAGATTTTGCCCCTCCCGGTTTTGGAATTTGCCTTACATTAAGGGCTCCAGGCCCAGAACGGGGTGGCCCTTCTCGGTCAGCCAGTTCAGCAGCTCCTCGCCGTCGGTGGTGATGGTCTCGTCGGCAATCATATCGGTGAAGTTCTCGATGCCATAGAGCTCCATGGCGGTCTTGTTCAGCCGCTCCGCCACATCGTCCTTCAGCTCCTTGGGCATCCACACAATTCTCTGGATGCCACCCTCGGCGGAGACGAACTTCTTGGAGGAGATGAAGTGACGGCCATGGCCCATGTAGCCGGGCGTCTGGACGCCGCCGCCGGTGCAGGAGGCCAGCTCGCCGAAGGTCATGCCCACAGGGGTCATGCCCTTGAATTCCCGGTTGACCACAATCACACCCATGGACATGGGCTCGATGCCGCAGATGCACTCGAAGCAGCCGCAGGAGGTCATGGGGTCCTCCAGCAGGGAGTAGAGCGTCACGTTCTCCACTGCGCCGTGGGTGGCCTCGGCGATGGCGGCGTTGACGGAATCATACCGGCCCAGGCGCTCATCGGTGCAGCCCTCCTTGAAGATGGGCTGGCAGGGGCCGTTGGGGTTCAGCTCATTGGTGGCCTTGGCATCCAGCCAGGACACAGCGCCGCACAGACCCAGACGCTCGGGAGTGACCACGCAGCAGTGGGCGGGGGCGAAGGACTGGCAGAGGATGCAGGTATAGTAGCGATCCACAGCCTCGTCGGTCATGGAAGCCAGCCGGTCGTCTCTCTGGTTGTAGCGGGGCATAGCCACCTCATCCCGGAAGGCAGCGGCCTGAGCGGGGTCGGTGATGATGGTAACCTGGCACTTATCCACCACAGCGTCAAACTCGTTCATAATCATGACGTAGAGCACCTCGGCGAAGTCCTTCAGCCGCAGACCCGCATCATAAGCGGCATTGCTCACACGGACACGAACCTGGTTCCGCTGGCCGGTGTGCATTACGCCCTCCATGTAGTTGAACCAGGCGTGGAACTTCCGCTCAATGACGGACTCGAAGTCGGTCTGCATCTTCTTGCCTGCCACTTCTACGAAGGTAGCCAGCGCCAGATCCTTTGCCTCGTCGAAATCCGGCCCGATGATGCTAATCCTGTGATCCTCGATCTCGTTCATCTCCCGCATGAGCACCAGCTCGGCGGTGGGGTTCTTGGAGGACCAGCACTCGTTGTGCATATCGGACTTGCGGATGATCTCGCCCTCAAAGGCGGCGGCGAAGGCCACGGGGATGGGCAGCTCGGTGGTCTTGATCTTGATGCTGCGCAGCTCCAGAGACTTTTTCACCGTCTCGTTGTGATCCAGCACGGATTCCAGCGCACCGGGCACCTGGTTCTCGCCCAGGTCAATGTCCACCACCACGGGGAAGCCCAGGGCGATGGCGCCGGCACCGGCGGAGACCACTACGGCGTCAATGGCGCCGAAGGTATTCACAAAGGCGGGGACTCTCTGCTTGGTGTACTCCAGCAGACCGGCCAGATCGCCGGGCTGGATGTTGCCGAAGATCAGAGCCGCACGGATGGCCACAGTGACCACATGAATCACACTGGTCACGTCATGGCCCAGGGGGATGACCCGGAGCTCCAGGCCCATCTTCACGCCGCCCTCGGCACACTGCTCGATGCAGTCGCCCACCAGGAAGGTCATGATGCCCTTGGACTGGTAGTCCTTGACCACCTTCACCACGTCGGCGGGATTCTCCGCCTTGCCCAGCACCACAGCCACACCTGGGATGTCGCCGGTAACCAGGGGCACGCCCAGGGAACGGATGATGGGATCGGGTACAAAGCCGATGCCGGACTCATTTTCGTAGGGATTACCGCCCTCCACGTATTTCAGGCCCTCGATAATCTCGGCACCCACAGCGGTGGCAAGGCCGGCGTTCAGCGCCTGGCCCAAATCCTCCTGGTTTGTAATCAGGCTTTTCAGCACGCCCACGCAGGCGGGCAGGTCGCCCAGGGTCTTGACCTTTACACCGGTGGCCGCATAGATCGTGGGGAAGAAGTATGCAGTGTCGGGGAATGCAATTTCTTTGTCAGCGCCGTATTTTGCGATGGCATTGTTGACAGCGCCCTCGGTCAGGCCCGCAACCGCATTGGAACCGCCATAAATCAGATCGGTTAATACGCTCATAATTGACTCCTCCTAAAATTGAAAATTGGGGAATGATTTATATCAAGCCGAAGCCCGGCTGAATATACGTAGTGGAATTAGGGGTTAGGAATGAGGAATTAGGAATGATGCATTTCGGAACAATTCCTAACTCCTAATTCCTAATCCATCTTTCAATAGAAAGGGCAAAGGCTGGGAGGGAGGACCCCTCCCAGCCGAGAATCGCAGGGATGAACGGTGCTCTTACAGCAGGTCGGGACGGTCGCCCAGGTAGCTGTCGGAGTACAGCATGTGGTTCTTGAAGATGTCGCAGGACTTGATGGTCTCCATCAGCCGCAGGTCGCAGGGATTGACGATGGCGGAGGTCAGGCCCTGCATCATGGCCATGGCGACCAGAGCGGAGTCCATGATGGGACGGACCTTCTTGGGTGCGCCGTTGGAGTTGTTGGACAGGCCGCCGGTGGACTTCAGGCCCTCGTCGGCAAACATCTTGATGGCGTTCAGCACGTCCATCTGCTTGTCCTGCATACCCTTGACCACCAGGAACAGGGGGTCAAACCACAGGTCGGTGGCTTCCATGCCCAGGCTCAGGCCACGCTCCAGCATGTTGTGGCAGTGCTTCATCCGCTCCTCGTTGTCCTTGGCAATGCCGTCGGCAGAGCACAGGGCGATGACGATGGCGTCGTTGGCAGCGGCCAGGTCGATGTTGGAGATACGGGAACCGGCGTCGGCGGAGTTCACAATGGGCTTGCCGTTGGTCCGGTTGTACACCTTAATACCGGCCTCGATGGCCTTCTTGTTGGCGGTATCCAGAGCCAGAGGCACATTGTTGAAGTTCTCCTGCAGCAGCTTGACTGCCCACATCATGCGCTCGGGGCCGTCCTTCTCGGCAGGTCCGATGTTCACATCCAGGTAGGTGGCGCCAGCGGCGATCTGCTCGGCGGCACGCTTCAGGATGGGAGCGGGGTCACGCTCGTCCATGGCCTTGCGGATGACGGGGGAGATGCAGTGAATCCGCTCGCCGATGGTGACGAAGGTGGCCGATTCGGGGTTGTAGCCGCCGTACTTGACGCCCATGTCCACCACTTCAATGGCGGGCACCTTGGTAGCCAGCAGCTCGTCGAAGGTCAGCTCCTTGGTCTCCACGGTGGTGGAAGCCTTGGCGGCGGCCTCAGCAGCGGCGGCCTTGGCAGCGGCCTCGTACTCCTTGTCCTTCATGTACTTGGGCAGCTGGACAGCCTCGGTGGGTCCGACCACCACATTCCAGCCGGGCAGCTTCTCCTGGATTTCGCCCTTCATCACGGCAACCTTGCCGGGGATGATCAGGGTACGGTTCTTGATCTTGTTCTCGATGTCCAGGGTCTCGAAGGTCTTCTTGATGGAGGAAGAGGAGAACTTGCCGGCAGCCCAGGCAGTCAGAACGGACATGCCGGAGGCATCGGAGATAATCAGGTTCACAGGCTCGTTGGAGCGCTCCAGCTCGCCGGAGACCAGGAAGTAGGTCAGGGCGAAGTCAACGGTCAGGGCGCAGGGGCTGTTCTCGTCGGCGCCGTTCAGGGGGTAGATCTTGGCTTCCACCTTCATGGGCTTCTGAGGATCGGTGTAGATGTTCTGGCGCAGGCCGTACAGAGGCAGGGCTGCGGTGTAGTCCATCTGCTCCATGACGATGATGGAAGCATAGCGCTCGGTGAACATGGCGGCGTAGGCAATCTGCAGCTGCTTGTTGCCCTTGGCCAGATGCGCCACGTTGACGATGGAGGGGTAGCCGAAGCTGCGGTCGCCATCCACCAGAGCGGTGCGGCGGACCTGAACAGCGGTGGCCAGGGTCTGCTTGGCATTCTCGCCGGTGACATCCAGCACCAGGTTCTTGTTGCCGGCGCCTTCCAGCTTCTTCACCAGGTCATACAGATCGGACACGTTGGGAGCGGAAACGCCCAGGGTCACGCCGGCGGCAGTGGCGACGGCGTTCATAGCCTCCCAGTTCTCGGGGGTGGCGCCGTTCAGGATGGGCTTGCCAGCCTTGCAGACTTCCACAGCCGCCTTGGCCACATCCACGTCCTTAATATCCAGCACCAGAGCACGGCCGGTGGCCATTGCCTTCTTGACCAGCTCCACGGTGGCATCAGCATCGCCGCCGTGGCTCTTGACGTAGACGAATTCCACGTACATCCGCTCGCCAATGCGCTCGTAGTCCACCTTGGCCATGTCAGCCAGCTTGGTGTCCACGTCGTCACCGCTCATCTTGGTGCACACGGGAACGGCGAACAAGTTCTTGTTCACCAGGGTCTTCTCATGACGGAACAGCACGGTCTCGCCGCCCAGCTTCAGGCCATCGCCCACGGTAATGGTCTTCATGGGAGGAGCGGTCTGCTCGTTGAGCATTGCCTTGGCGTCATCGGAGAAGTAGGGGCACTTGTCGATGGACACAGCGCCCTGGGCCACCTTCATGCAAAACGCCATACAGGTGGGGCTGCCGCACTCCTTACAGTTTTTCTTGGGAGACAGCTTAAAAATGTCAAGACCTTTCAAAGCCATGGTATGTATCCTCCTTCCAATCAGACCAGTTCAGTGATGAACTGCTTAACCGCCGCAATGGCCGCCGGATGACGCATGATAACGGCATCGGCGCCGCCGGTCAGGTTGGCAGCCGCAGTGGCAACTTCCATGCTAACGCCCCGATCCTCGGCGTTGCCCCAGGCGGGCTCGTCCTCTTCGGAGGCGGTAGCTTCCTTCACGCTCCAGGTGTCGGTGGACACGGGGGCAATGATGGGCATTTGCAGGTCTGCATCAGACTGGGCCAGTGCGGCCAGGCGGACACGATCCAGGGTGGAGGCCACGTACTCATAGCCGTAGCCCACGGCGGCGGTACCCACGTTCATCACGATGGAGGTGGGAGCCACGGTCAGGCCCTTGAGCATGATGTTCAGCTGCTTGGCCAGGTTGATGTCGTCGGCGGTCTCGGCGCCAACCTTCTGGCCGTAGGCCAGGGCCACGGAAGCGCCAACGGTCTTGTAGTCCTCGCTGCGGGCAGAGAGCACCAGGATGTTCTTGCCCTGGAGGGCTTCGGCGATCTTGCTGAACAGCTCGCCGTCCTTCTCGATGTTCTTGCAGCCCATGACCACGATGGGCATGGACACAGCATCGGCCACTGCCTTGGCGTCGGCCACGCAGTCAGCTACAGAGCGGTTGGCTCCATTGGGATCGGCGGACTCGAAATGCAGGCACAGGAAGTCAGCGCCGGGCATGGTTTCCGCCTTCTTGGCGTAGTCGGCCATGGTGGTGCAGCCGGCATAGAACTCCTTCAGCGCAGGAGCGGTCCACTCACCGGCGCAGTCGGAGATTTCTACACCGATCTTGGGTGCGTTCTCAATGGGCGCATCGAAGGTGTAGAAGGGCAGCACGTTCTGACCGCCGATGACGATTGCCTTGTCGCCGGTGCCCAGGGTAACGGCGTTGATGGCGCCGCGGTACGCAACCTTCTTGGGTGTAAAAGCCATTGTAATGTTTCCCCCTTGTTTTTTCTTAGAGATATTAATCACACGGGAATCGCCCGACAGGGACGTGGCACGCCGCTCCCCAGGGACGATTTTCAAATTTCCCGCCTGGGGAAACTTGAAAATCGCACCTTTGGAAGCCGCAGGCGCAAGCCCCATTCCGGCGGTTTTCCATGCAATATACAATGTTTAAGATGCGAGATATTAAGATATGAGATTATCACAGTACTATCTTGTATCTCATATCTCCAGTTTCAGAGACCGAGATTTTGCAGGACTTCCCGCAAGGCGGCCTTCATTTCGTCGGATTCCGGCAGGTGAGCGGAGGGCTCTCCGTTGCAGTCGCAGCGGTAGACCTGCTCATCCTGGGGCAGCACGCCGAAGAGCGTCAGGCCGTGCTTCTCAATCTCCGCCTTCACCCCGTCTTCCAGCACACCGCCGGGAGCACGGTTGACGATCAGCCCCATCTTTGCAGGATTCAATTCCATTTCGCCAATCATTTCCGCCAGTCTTGCCACCGCCTGGATGCCCCGGCGGGAGCAGTCGGAGATCAGCAGCATGGTATCCACATGGGGGAGCGTCCCCCGGGCTACATGCTCCAGCCCCGCCTCATTGTCCATGACGATATAGGAATAGTTCTTGGCGTATTTATCTACCTGGGCCTTGAGCACACCGTTGACATAGCAGTAGCAGCCCTTGCCCTGGGTGCGGCCCATAACGATCATGTCAAAGTCGTCTTCCTCAATCAGGGCATCGTTGAATTTCATTTCGGCGTAGTCGGCCTTGGTCATGCCCTTGGGGATGGTGCCTTTCAGCTCCGCCTGGGCCATCTCCTCCCGGATTTGCCCCAGGGAGGTCTCCGCCTCCACCCCCAGCACCTCGTTCAGGTTGGAGTTGGCATCTGCGTCCACCACCAGAACGGGGCCAACGTGCTTCTTGCACAGATAATCAATAATCATACCGCAGGTGGTGGTTTTACCCACGCCGCCCTTTCCGGCAACTGCGATGGTATGAGGTGTAGCCATAGTAAATGCTCCCTTTGCAGATAGTCATGCCGATTTTTCCCGGGAAACCCATTCCCGAAAGCATCGGATACCGAATGGGCGCACTGACCCCATATCGATACAAGCTTATCGTATCACAAGTAGGCCAGAAATTCAACCCTTTTTCACAGAAAAAACTGTTTTCTACAAGAGAACTTTCCCCAGCCCTTCCCGGTAACACTTTTGCGGCCACAATGCCCTCCGCACTGCCCTTTTCGCCGTAGGGGAGGCTATCAGCCTCCCGCTTTCGTAACGGGTTTTGAGCACTCCGTTGGTTCCACTTGTGCGGCAGCGTCCAAAGCTTCCCCCCCCGGGGAAGGTATCAAGGCAGTGCCCTAGTTCCATTCACCGGAGCACTCAGGTGTCCAACATAAGCGGGCGAGTCTTAACCCGCCTCTTCCATAATTATCCAAAGAAGCCCTTAATGGATAGCAGAAGTAGTGCGCACGCTGCGATTATCAGTAACGCTGTCAGTATGAATCCCACATTCAAAACTGAGTTTGACTTCATCGGATTCGTTTCTATTAAATAGGTGCTCCTTAAAGCTTTAATAACAGGTTTATACAAGAGCATGGTAATCGCCGCATTTAGGCCGCCTTTCATCAAATTAAACGGCAGAAACGCCGGAATCAGCAGCTTCGCAACTGCTTCTCTTGGACAGCCCATATAAATCGGGGCAATGAAATAGTTCCAAACCAGCATTACCAAGACCATACACCCCCACCCGCATAGTAACCCAGCAACAGCTCCTGACCGTTTGTGCTTTTTCTTGTAAACGAATGCAGCGGTGCAGGCAAAGGAACAACTTGAAATAACATTCATTAAGAAGCCTAAAATTCCATTTTCACTGATTGTAAGCATCTCAGCAAAAGAAACGATCAGGGCAACGAAAAAAGAAGTAAGCGGGCCAAAAACCAATCCGCCAATTGCAATGATAATGTCCTTTGGGTCGTACTTCAAAAAGAGCACAAGAGGAACACGTCCAATTGAAGTCGCAGCATAAGCAAATGCGCAAAGCATACCTACTGTTGTGATTTTCTTACTGTTCATGGGGAATACCTCCTAAAAAATTAACACCCAAAAGCAACGAAATGCCTTCAGATGTTAAAATTTTAAGATGTATTGAAAATGTCAACAAAGCATTTATCAGACAGGCAAAAAAGTGCATAACGTCAGAATAATTCTAACAATTCCAATACACCTTCTTTAATCCAGACTGTACTGTCGGTTTTGGATTTCCACCAAATCAGCCTTTACATGCTCGCGGACTTTACCGCCGATCGGGAATTTCACCCTGCCTTGAAGACATTCATTCTATTCAGTTGTTAGAAATGATTATAGATTTATTTCCCCTTAAAGTCAATAGAAGAATTATGGAAGGATTTTATTGCAGATGAAGGAAGTCCCTTGTGTAAAGGCGGGCATGAGCTCAGAAGACGGCACCCTGGTTCCATTCATCGAAACACTCAAAAACCATTGCTTGGCGGGAGGCTAATAGCCTCCCCTACGGGTGCGTGAGAGGTAATTCCTAATTCCTAACTCCTAATTCCTAACTCCCCTCTGTTAGAAAAATCCCACCCGGGAATCGGGTGGGATTTTGATGTATCTTTCACTGGTCAGGGCTGCTTGCCGATGTAGGCCAGGATGCCGCCGTCCACATAGAGGATGTGGCCGTTGACAAAGTTGGAGGCGTCGGAGGCCAGGAAGACGGCGGGGCCGGCCAGGTCCTCCGGGTCGCCCCAGCGGCCCGCCGGGGTTTTGGCCAGGATGAAGCTGTCGAAGGGATGGCGGCTGCCATCAGCCTGGGGCTGACGCAGGGGGGCAGTCTGGGGGGTGGCGATGTAGCCCGGGCCAATGCCGTTGCACTGGATGTTGTAAGCGCCGTACTCGGAGCAGATGTTCCGGGTGAGCATCTTCAGCCCGCCCTTGGCGGCAGCGTAGGCGGAGACGGTCTCCCGGCCCAGCTCGCTCATCATGGAGCAGACGTTGATAATCTTGCCATGGCCCTTTTCAATCATGCCGGGAATCACGGCCTTGGCCATGATGAAGGG
>Ga0129308_1003575_pt1 | contig 10930 bp, 11 predicted proteins | sample L827metagenome_FD_94440 | JGI IMG/M metagenome (GOLD analysis project Ga0129308, IMG submission 94440) | Ring-tailed lemur group fecal microbial communities from Wisconsin, USA - L827 metagenome | ecosystem: Host-associated > Mammals > Digestive system > Large intestine > Fecal | place: USA... | reverse complement strand
TTGATACCGGCCTTGGTAGAGCCCACATTCACACTGGCGCACACTCGCTCGGTGGCGGCCATGGCGGCAGGAATGGAGCGCATCAGCTTCCAGTCTCCTGTGGTAGCACCCTTCTGCACCAGGGCGGAAAAGCCGCCGATGAAGTTGACACCGCAGATCTTGGCAGCAGCATCCAGGGTTCTGGCGATCTCCACATAGGAGTCTGTGTCGCAGGAACCGGCAACCAGGGCAATGGGGGTGACGGAAATGCGCTTATTGACAATGGGGATTCCGAACTCCGCCTCAATATCATTGCCAACCTTTACCAGGTCCCTGGCACAGCGAGTGATTTTATCATAAATCTTCTTGCAGCAGGTCTTGAGATCGGGGTCACAGCAATCTAGAAGACTGATTCCCATGGTGATGGTACGGATGTCCAGGTGCTGTTTCTCGATCATTGCCTGGGTTTCCAGAATATCTTTCTGATTCAGCATGGCAAGTCCTCAAATCCGGTGCATGGCCTGGAAAATGTCCTCCCGCTGGACGTGGATGGACAGCCCCATCTCTTTACCGGCCTGATCCATACGCTGGGCCAGCTCCGCAACAGGAACGCTGCACTGGGAAATATCCACAGCCATCATCATGGTAAAATAGCCCTGCATAACCGTCTGGCTGATGTCCAGGACGTTTACATTGAAGGTTGCCAGCTGGGTGCATACGGAGGCAATGATGCCCACTCGGTCCTTTCCTACAACGGTGACAATTGCTTTCATTTGATTTCTCCTTTACAAGTCGTAATCGGCGGCTACACGCTTATCCAGCAGATGGAAGAACTGCTCCTTTGCCGCAAGATGCAGCGGATGCACCGCATAGGCAGCCAGTGCCTCCCTGCTCTCAAATTCAGAGTAGAGCGCATAGTCAACTCCGTTGTAAGCACGGCGGATTTCCAGGTGCTGCAGGCCGGGAATCTGGCCAACCAGCGGCTCCAGCAAGGAGGCGATCAGCTTCACGGAAGCTTCCTTGTCAACATCGGGTTTCAAATTATATAACACAATATGCTTAATCATTTTAACATTCTCCTTAAAAAACCGGGGCAGTCTCCTGCCCCGGTATGTGTGCGTTGCACCTTCTCGGCTTACTCGGCGTCCTCGTCGTTGCCTTCCAGCAGAGCACGGATGGACAGGGAGATACGCTTGTTCTCGGCAATGTCGGTAATCTTCACCTGAACCATCTGACCCTCGGACAGCACATCCTCGGGCTTGCCAATGCGGCGGTCGGCGATCTGGGAAATGTGAATCAGGCCGTCAACGCCGGGGATGATCTCAGCGAAAGCGCCGAAGGTCATCAGCTTGACAATCTTAGCTTCCACCACGTCGCCCACGCTGTACTTGCTCATGAACTGATTCCAGGGGTTCATCTCAGCAGTCTTGTAGCCCAGAGAAATCTTACGCTTCTCGGGATCAAAGGAGATGACATACACATCGATCTCATCGCCCACCTTCACAACATCGGCAGGGGTCTTGATCCGGTTCCAGCTCAGCTCGGAAACATGAACCATTCCGTCCACGCCGCCGATGTCCACGAAGGCGCCGTAGGAGGTCAGGGACTTCACAGTACCATGGTACTGCTTGCCCACCTCGATCTCGCTCCAGATCTTCTCCTGAGCGGCCTTACGCTGCTCGGAGGTGACGGCACGGATGGAACCGATGGCACGGCGGCGGGCACGATTGACCTCGGTGATCTTCAGCTGAACGGGCTTGCCCACCATGGCGGACATGTCGCCGCCCTTGGCAATGCCGGACTGGGAAGCGGGGATGAACACCCGGACACCCTTCACATTGGCAACCAGGCCGCCCTTGTTCTCTTCGGTGATAACAGCGTCAATGGTGGTCTTGTTCTCCACGTAACCAGCCATGTCGTCCCACACCTTCAGGCCGTCCAGCTTCTTCTTGGACAGCTGCACGGTGCCCTCTTGATCGTTGACGCGAACCACGAAGACCTCGATTTCGTCGCCCACCTTCAGCACATCTTCAGGCTTTACAGAAGCGTCGGTACTGACTTCGTCGTAGGGAATGTAACCAGCATGCTTGGTGCCCAGATCGACCTGGACTTCGGTATTACCGATTCCGGTAACGGTTCCAACAACCTTATCTCCTGTATTTAAAGTTTTGATGGACTGCTCGAGAAGCTCGGCAAAGTTCTCCTCCTGCACAGCCTCAACATTGGTAATTTCGCTCATAGTCTTGTTGACCTCCTTTATAATCCACGCCGGTGTTGACGCACCAGCAGTGATTCCAACATCAGAAACACCCCGGAAAAAGTCCCTGTTCAGTTCGGACGCATTATCCACCAGGACAACTTTATCGCAGTGTTCACGGCAAATCATCGCAAGACGGCCTGTGTTGGAACTCTTGAGATCTCCTACAACGACCATTGCCTGACATCTTTGGCTTAACGCGGATGCTTCGCTTTGCCTACACTCTGTTGCTCTACATATTGTATCAAATGTTTGCAAGTAAGTAAACTGTTTTTTTGCAAATTTGACGCATTTTTTCCACAAAAATTCTGTGGACGTAGTTTGTGAAACCATACAAACTGGCAAATCCCTTGGAACATGCTCCTCGAGCACCCATTTTTCCAGGGATTCGGCGTCCGCAAACACCTTGCAGCGGCTGCACCAGCCCGCAATCCCCTCCACCTCCGGGTGGGTGGGGGTTCCGATGATGATGGGGAGCCGCCCCTCCTGCTCCGCCTGGGATACCAGTTTGTGAATCCGTTTTACAAAGGGACAGGTTGCATCGATGATTTCACAGCCCTGCTGTTCCAGCCGCTGGTATACGTCTCTGCTGACCCCGTGGGAACGAATAATCACAGAGTCCCCCGTCGATGCCTGCTCCGGCTGATCGATGACCTGAATGCCCATCTTCTCGAATCGGTCAACCACATGACGGTTGTGGATGATGGGCCCCAGGGTAACGGTGTGTTTCCCTTCCCCTGCCGCCGTCTCCACCAGCTCAACTGCCCGGCTGACGCCGAAGCAGAAGCCAGCGCTCTTCGCTACTGTGACACTCATAGGCCGGTTTTCTCACGGACAATGGCCCGAATCGCCGCCACGACCTCTTCAATGGTCATCTGGGAGGTATCCACCTTGATGCTGTCCCGTGCCATTTTCAGCGGGGCAATGTCCCGGTGGGTGTCCTGGTAATCCCGCCGCTGGATTTCCTCCAGAATAGCGTCATATTTCACCTTCTGGCCCTTAACGGTCAGTTCCTCAAAGCGGCGCTTTGCCCGCACTTCTGCCGAGGCGGTGAGGAAAATCTTCACCGTAGCCTTGGGCAGCACCACAGTTCCAATATCACGGCCGTCCATGATCACATCGTGCCGGGCGGCCTCCTCCCGCTGCATATCCAGAAGCATTTCCCTGACGCAGGCGTGGGCGGAGATCAGGCTTGCCTTCTGAGAAATCTCCGGGGTGCGAATGTCGCCCGTCACATCCATCCCGTTCATGATCATGTGCTGAAAACCATCTTCGTCGTATTCAATTCCAATGGTAAGCTCGTCGATATACCGGTTTACACCGTCCGCATCCTTGGGGCTTACCCCCCACAAATCCATAAAATAGGCCACAGTACGGTAAATTGCGCCGGTGTCCACATACCGAAAGCCCAGCTCGGCGGCAAGCTGGCGGGCAATGGTGCTCTTACCGGCACCGGCGGGACCGTCAATGGCAACAGAAATCGTTTTCATGGTTCATCTTTCCTTCCCTTAATTCGTCTGGCGCAGCTTGGACAGGGCCGCTGCCTCCCGCCGGGAAACCTCTCCGACGGTGAGATTCAGCATCCTGCCTACTTCCTCGGCGCTCATGGGGCGTTCTTTTTCCAGGCCAAAGCGCAATGTAAGAATTTTGGCCTCCTGCTCGTCCAGCGTGGAAAGAAGCTCTCCGATGCGCTGGCGCATCTGGAAATAAGCGGTATCCTCCACAGCCATTTCATCCTCGGGGGATTCCGGCTTTGCCAATTGCGCCGTCTGACCCACAAGAAGGGCGTCGCTCATCATCTTCTTGATACATTTAGCCTCTTCCAGGGTTATCTTCATACCCTCGGCAATTTCTTCCAGGGAAGGGTTGCGGCCAAGCTCTGTCAGAAGCCGCTCGTCAGTGCTGCGGTAATCCTGAAGCGCCTGGCGCATTTTCTGACCGACGCCATTGCTTCTGGCTTGCAGAATTACGGACTTCGCCAGTGCAAGCCGAATCATCTTGTCCCGGTAAAGCGGGTAATCTCCCCCGGGGAAGGAGCGAATAGCTTCCCACAGTCCGATGCTTCCCTCCTGAATCAAATCCAGAAGGAGGACATTCCAACCTGCAAATTCCTGAGCCAGCTCGATAACCCGGCTGAGTCCAAGATTGGTCAGCTGTTCATCCGCCTTCTCACCCCCGGAGAGCAGTTCCTGAGAGAGAAGCAACTCGTCGCCAAAGGAAGGAATTCCGGCGATCTCCTCCAAGTACAGCCGCAGAGGGTCATTTTCCTCCATGTCAGTGGTTTTCAGTCCGTTTTGGACATATTCCCGCTCCTGCCTGAGCCGCTGTGCCATTTGTCCATCCGGGACGGTTCTGGGAAGACCGGAAAAATCCACGGAGATGTTCTTTTCCGCAATGGTCTGAAAAGCATCCTCTACGGAATCGTCGTCTTCACCCTCCAATAAGGAGAGAAGCTTCCAGGCCGGTAAGGAAGCCCCGTTACCGCAGGAATTCAGATACGCTTCCCAAGGGCTTTGTTCAAACTGGAAATCCATCATTCCAAAAAATCCTCCAATCCCATGCTGGTCCCCATTTTCTGGAGCTTGTCCATGGCCTGACGCTCAACCTGCCTGGCCCGCTCTTTGGAGATTCCCAGCAGCTTTCCAATCTCTTCCAGAGAATGCTCCACTCCATCCTCCAAGCCGAAATGCAGACAGAGAATCTTCCTCTGCCGCTCTGTCAGGGTGCTGAGCATCTTCTGCATCATTTTCTCCAATTCCTGACGAACCAGGGCCTCCTGGGGCTGGAGCGCATCCAAGTCCGCCACCATGGACCCCAGTGTGTTCTTGTCACTGTCCCCAGTGAGTGCGTCCAAGGAGCAGACATCCGGCGCAAGCCCCAGCAGCGCCTCTACCCTGTCGGCGGACATCCCCACCAACTGGCTGATTTCTTCAGCGGTGGGTTCGGTACCGAACCGCTGTTTCAGTTGATTTTTTGCCGCCTCCACCTTCCGAATTTTCTCCGCCGTGTGCAGAGGCACTCGGATGATACCGCTGCTGTTCATCAGGCAGCGGGTCACGCCCTGGCGAATCCATTTGGTGGCATAGGTTGAAAAACGGTAGTCCTTGGTATAATCAAACTTTCTGGCAGCTGCCAGCAGGCCAATGCTGCCCTCCTGAATCAAATCCATCAACGCAACGCCCCGACCGGCATACTCCTTAGCGATATAGACCACCAGGCGGAGATTGGAATTGACCATTTGCCGGATCGCCGCTTCATCGCCGGCAGCGCAGCGCTTTGCCAAATCCCGCTCCTGCTCCGCCGTCAGCAGAGGAATGCCTCTGATCTCATTCAGATATTGATGAATGTCCTCATCATAAGTGTTTTCTGTACTTTTTTCAGTGGTTTCAGTCATGATTTCAGTCCTTTTCGGGCAAGCATCTGTTTCTGATACGACAGAAGGCCGTCGTTGTTTTGGTCGGTTCTTGCAGTCTGAATCTGGTTCTCCGTGCGAATGGTTCGGATGCAGTCGAGGAGTCCATCCTCGGAGACGGGGCCATCGTGCCGCTGCACAATCAGGGCGATGTGTGACATTTCCTCGGGTGTAAAATCCGTCAGAGCCGCCAGGGACACATCCACTCCATGGAGGGCGTTCTGACACAGCTGTTCATAGACCCTCCCCAGCATCTGAGAAGAAAAGCATTCCCGGGAAAGACCCTGACAGGAGCCCAGCAGCGCCGGTTCCCGCAGAAGCATGGCAATCAGGCTCTCCTCTGCCATGGCGGATTTGATATTGTCATAGCGGATGTGCCGATCCTTGGGCTGAAGATTGGCCGCCGGAGAAAGATTGATCTTCTCCTGCTTTTTCTTCTCTCTGGAAAGGCGGCGTTTGAAGGCCTTATTGACCTCAATTTTCATGGAATCTGCCGAAATCCCGGCGGCCTCGGCAACTCGACCGCCGTAGACCTCCCGCTGAACCGCACTGCCAAGGGTGCTGATGAATTCCGCCGCCTCGGCAATGAACCGAATGCGCTGGTCGTCCTCCCGCAGATCGTATTTTCTCTGGATGGCCCGGAGCTGATACTCCACCCGGTTGGAGGATTCCTCCAAAAGAAGCCGGAACCGGTCGGCACCATATTTTTTCAAAAACTCATCCGGGTCCTTTGCGTCCCGCATTTGCAGAACCTTCACCTGGAGGCCCGCCTTTTCCAGCATGGGAATGGCTCTTTTGGTGGCGTTCTGCCCCGCCTCGTCCCCATCGTAAATCAGCATCACCTGCTCGGTATAGCGGGACAGCAGCGCCGCATGCTCCTCCGTCAGAGACGTGCCCAGGGATGCCACCGCACAGTCAAAGCCATACTGGTGCAGCGCCACGGCGTCCATATATCCTTCCACCAGAATCATGTAACCCAGCTTTGTTTTCTTGGCCAGGTTCAGCGCAAACAGATTTTTTCGTTTGTTGAAAATAGCAGTTTCCGGAGAATTCAGATATTTGGGGGTGGAGTTATCCATCACCCGACCGCCGAAGCCAATGACATTGCCCCGGACATCGATAATAGGAAACATCAGGCGGTTGCGGAACCGGTCATAAATCTTTCCGTTTTTTTGTGAGACAGAGGCAAGCCCCGACTCCTTCAATTCTTCCTCGGTATAGCCCTTTGCCATCATGGCGTCGCAGAGGGAGGACCAGGCGTTGGGCGCAAACCCAATTCCGAATTTGGTAAGGGTGGATTTTGGCATTCCCCGTTTCTGGGCATAGGCCAGCCCTTCCGCCCCTGCCGGAGTATACAGCTGGGTATTGAAAAATCGTGCAGCCTCCTTGGACAAGGCCCAGAGCCGCTCCTGCTTATGGTAACGATTTTGGTACTGGGCATCCTCCGGCACCTCCATCCCCGCCCTCTTCGCCAGGGCACGGACGGCATCCGGGTAACTCAGCCCTTCAATTTCCATCTGAAAATTGATGACGCTTCCGCCCTTGTGACAGCCAAAGCAATAGTAGATTCCCTTCTCCGGATTGACGGAAAAAGATGCGGTCTTTTCCCCGTGGAAGGGGCACAGGCCGAACAGATTGGAGCCGGATCGCCGGAGATTGACATATTGTCCAACCACATCCTCGATTGGGTTCCGGGCCGCCAATTCATCCAAAAACGACGGTGGAAAAGCCATAATCCCCCTCCTCTCTCTTTACACTTCACGTGGCTATCATATCACATTATCCACGGATATTCCAGCCTGCCGGCACAAAAAGTTCCGTAAATTTGTTCACAGCGTAATTGTCTGTCATTCCGGCAATATAGTCGCAGACGGTACGCTCCATACCATCGAAGCTGAGCTGGGGCTGGAAGTCCTCGGGAAGGGCCTCCGGGTGGCTGATGTAGTATTCAAAAAGCTTTTGAAGCATGGCCTTTGCCCTGCTCTCCTCCCCTTTTGCGACAGGATTTCGATAGACACGGTCAAACATAAAGCTGCGAAGTTCTTTCAGCGCCTCATCAACCTTAGGTGTCAGGCAGATGGCCCCCGCCTCCCGGGAGGTAAAAATCAAATCGCACACCAAAGTGTTGATTCGCTCCTTGTGGGTGGCTCCCAGAATGGCGACAATCTCTTTGGGAAGATCATCGTCGCTGAGAATTCCAGCTCGGACGGCGTCGTCAATGTCATGGTTGACATAGGCAATCTGATCGGAGCGGCGGACCACCTGGCCCTCCAGCGTCTGCGGAATATAGTCTCCGGTGTGGCCCAGGATCCCTAAGCGAACCTCGTTGGATAAATTCAGGCCTCTGCCGTCATTTTCCAAATAATCCACCACCCGCAGGCTCTGCTCATTATGACGGAAGGGTTTTCCCAGGCAGGCGGACAGTGCCGCTTCCCCGGCATGGCCAAAGGGTGTATGCCCCAGGTCATGTCCCATGGCAATGGCCTCCGCCAAATCCTCATTCAGGCCCAAGGCACGGGTCATGGTGCGGGCAATCCGGGTTACCTCCAGGGTATGGGTCATTCTGGTGCGGTAGTGGTCTCCCTCCGGCCGGAGGAAAACCTGGGTTTTGTGCATCAGGCGGCGAAAGGCCTTGCAGTGGACAATGCGGTCATTATCCCGCTGATAACAGGTGCGCACATCGTTTTCCGACGGCAGCTCCGCCCTGGGGCGGCCGGAGCTCTGATCGGCAAAGGCGGCAAGGGGATTGAGCCGGCGGTGCTCCTGGTATTCCAATTCTTCTCTCACTGTCATGGCGCTACCTCCTACGTAATGGGGAATGCCCGGTACTCCTGCCCGGTTTCCAGCCCTTCCACGGTGCCGGAGGTCATATCCGTCAGCCGATTCAGAAAGGGCTGCGCCTGGGACTGGGGGAAGAGAATTTCCAGCTCCACCTCCGCGCCAAACTGGGCATCCCGAATGATTCCGCCGAAGCTCTCCACTTCCAGCCTGACCCGCTCAAAGAAGCTGTAGGGACAGGGCACATACAGCACTGTCCACACCCGCTTCATGGATTTTCCGGCGGCGTCAACCGCAATTTTCGCGCCCTTTGTATAGGCGCGAACCAAGCCCCCCGCTCCCAGAAGAATGCCGCCAAAATACCGGGTAACCACGCAGACAATGTTATGGAGCCCCTCCCGCTGCAACACCTGGAGCATGGGCATTCCGGCAGTGCCGCCGGGCTCCCCGTCATCCGAAAAACGGACGGGGCCGTCGTGGATGACGTAGGCCCAGCAGTTGTGGGTGGCATCGTAATGCTTTTTCTTCATTTCCTGGATTCTGGCCAGCGCCTCTTCCTCTGTCTGAACCGGCCAGACCCGCCCGATAAAGCGGGATTTCTTTTCCGTGAATTCATCCTCTCCAAAATCGGTGGGCACCAGGTATTCTTCCAAGGCTCAGCACTCCTTCGTCACGTAAGAACGCAGTCTTCCATATAAAATATCGTCCAACACCGCTTCCAGCTCAATTCCCTTCTCGGTGTATTCCACACGCTTCACCTGGGCATGGTCGTGAAGGGTCTCCACCTGGCCGCCCATGGAATAGGGCAGGCACAGTGCCACATGATGCCGGGCCTGGCCAAGAGCGCACTCAATCTTGCGGAGCAGCTCCTCCATCCCGGCGCCCCGGGCGGCGGAAATGGCTACGACATCCTCTCCGGTTGGGATTTCCTCCGGGGAAACCAAATCCGATTTGTTATAGCATTTCAGCACCGGCGTCCCGGGCTTTGCCAGCTGGGCGATCAGCTTGTCCACCACGGAAACGTGCTCCTCCCGGTTGGGGTCGGAGGCATCAATCACATGCAGCAGCAAGTCCGCATACTCCAGTTCCTCCAAGGTGGCCCGGAAAGCGTTCACCAGGTGATGGGGAAGCTTTGCGATAAAGCCAACGGTATCCGAAAGAATCACATCCAGATTGTCGGACACCGTAAGCTGACGGGATGTGGTATCAAGCGTGTCAAACAGCCGGTTGTTGGCCGGTATTCCGGCGCCGGTGAGCCGATTCAGCAGAGTGGACTTTCCGGCGTTGGTGTAGCCCACAATGGCCACCACCGGAACGGAATTCTTGATTCTCCGCTCCCGCTGGACGCTTCGGACCTGACGCACCCGTTCCAGTTCCTCCTCCAGCCGATTGATCCGTTCCCGGATGTGACGGCGGTCGCTTTCCAGCTTGGTTTCACCGGGGCCTCTGGTACCAATGCCGCCGCCCTGCCGGGAAAGGCTGGTTCCCATGCCGGAAAGCCGGGGCAAGAGATACTTGTACTGAGCCAGCTCCACCTGAAGACGGCCTTCCCTGGTCTTGGCTCTCTGGGCAAAAATATCCAGAATCAAGGCGCTTCTGTCCAGCACCGTGACGCCAATAATCTCTTCCAGCGCACGAATATTTCCCGGGGAAAGTTCATTGTCAAAAATCACCATGGTGGACGCAGTGGCCTCCACCAGCATCCGAACCTCCTGTGCCTTTCCCTCACCGATGAAGCTGTGGGCATCGGGGGCATGGCGGTTTTGCAGCACCTTCGCCGTGCAGAAGCCGCCGGCGGTTTCCAGCAGCGCTTCCAGCTCCTCCAGCGTCTCCTCGGTGGCGGTTTCCTCCTGGGTAAAGCAGTCGGCATTCAGGCCCACCAGAATTGCCCGTTCCTGCGCATTTTCATATTGTTCCATAGATAACCTCCATTGTCAGTACACAAAAGATAGTATACCACATTCTGCGCGGCGCGGGCAAGACAATCAAAAAAGAAAAAGCCCGCACCACGTCGCCGTAGTGCGGGCTTCAATCTTACTTCAGGCCAAAACGCTTGTTGAAGCGATCAACACGTCCACCAGTGTCAACCAGCTTCTGCTTGCCGGTATAGAAAGGGTGGCACTTGGAGCAGATTTCAACACGAATATCCTTCTTCGTGGAGCCAGTCGTAAAGACATTGCCACAAGCACAGCGGATCGTGGTCTGTTCGTATTTGGGGTGGATACCTTCCTTCATTTCGTTCACCTCTTTCTAATCAGTTAAAGGCATAAATGCCCTGGCAATCTTCAATCGCCCGGATATAGTATCACATTTCAAGATAGATTGCAAGTGTTTTTTTGAAATTTTCTGTTTTTCTTTGGAAACTCCTGGCTGGTTCCGCAAAAGCCCCTTAGAACGCCCAGTTGCCGGCCCGGAAAATGGGCACTACACGGCCATCAGCACAGGTGGCATCGATGTTCATGCTGTCACAGCCGATCATAAAATCCTCATGAATCATGGAGTCA
>Ga0129308_1003570_pt1 | contig 10938 bp, 5 predicted proteins | sample L827metagenome_FD_94440 | JGI IMG/M metagenome (GOLD analysis project Ga0129308, IMG submission 94440) | Ring-tailed lemur group fecal microbial communities from Wisconsin, USA - L827 metagenome | ecosystem: Host-associated > Mammals > Digestive system > Large intestine > Fecal | place: USA... | reverse complement strand
CGACGACTGCATCATCGAAGCCATCGTTCACCGATCGCTGCCCGTCTTCGGCCTGCAGTGGCACCCGGAAAACATGGTGCTGACGCCCACCGAAGGCGCGGCCGACGCCGAACTGCTCTTCCGGTATTTTGTCTCCCTGATGACGGCATAGCCGGGCGGACGGCTAACAGAAAAAGATATGGCGGGTGAAACAGGAACAGAAGGATCGAAAAAGGCCGGCCGCAGTTTTCTGCAGCCGGCCTTTTTCCTATTCCGCGTACTCCTTCGAGTTGAAGTTGATATCCTTGAGCACCGCCTGAGCGATATTTTTGCAGTAATCGCCGATCTTTTCCAGATTGTGCAGCACGTCTGTGTAGAGCACTGTGAACTCCGGCGAACACTCGCCCCGTTCCAGCCGCTCCAGATGGTGATTTCTGAGCCGCAGTTCCAGATGATCCAGAGCGTCCTCCTGCACCAGCACGTCCCGGGCCAGATCTTCATGGCCGTCGTTCAGCGCGCGGATCGTATCCTCCACGATGCCTTTGACCTGGGCAAAACCGCCGGACAGCTCCAGCACCGCCCGATCTGAGAAACGATAGCCCTTCTCCATTTTCTCCCGGGCAAACTCCGCGATGTTCTGGCACTGGTCGCCCATGTGCTCAATGTCTCCGGCCACGTGCATCAGCCCGGAGATCTGCGCCGACTGGTGAGCCGTCAGGCCGCCCCCCGCAAAGATGGAAGACATGTACTTCACCGTGGCCGCCTGCAGAGCGTCGATATTTTCTTCCAGCTCCGTGACCTCGTCCACAGCGCTCTCATCTCCCTCAAAGAACGCTTTCTCCGCCGATTTCAGCATGGGGAGGATCATCTGAGCGATGCGGGACAGTTCCCGGGTAGCCAGATGCAGCGCGAATACCGGCTGATCGATGATCTTGTAATCCAGATAGAGCGGCGTACAGGTGGCCACCAGCTCTTCTTCCTTCTCCGGCAGCAGCCTTGTCACCAGTTTTACGAGAAAACCGATAAAGGGCAGCCACAGCAGGGTACACACGATATTGAAGATGGAATGGGCGTTGGCGATCTCCCGGGAAATAATGGCCAGTTCCGGTCCAGGCGGCGAGACCAGCCGCACGATCCCGCAGAACTGAGGGATGAACCACATGAAGATCAGCGTCCCCGAGATGTTGAAGATAGTGTGGGCGGCGGCCGTCCGCTTGGCGTTGGTGGAACCTCCGATGGTGGCCAGGATGGCCGTGATGGTGGTTCCGATATTGCTTCCGAACAAAATGGGCAGCGCGCCCTCCAGTCCAATGATGCTGGCGCCGTCCGGTCCTGCCTGGGACGCCAGATTCTGCAGCACAGCGATGACCGCGCTGCTGCTCTGCACGATCACCGTCATCACCGTACCCAAAATGACGCCCAGAACGGGTATCTCGCTGACCTCAAGCATCAGATCCGAGAAAAACGGCAGCGCCACCAGCGGCTTCATGGTGCTTCCCATATACATGATGCCCAGGAACAGGAGCCCGAAGCCGAAGACTGTTTGTCCCACAAATTTGATCTGCGGCTTCTTCGCCGCAAAAAAGAGCAGAAAACCAATAAAGATGATGGGCCAGATGTAATCATCCAGCTTGAATGCGATGAGCTGTGCCGTCATCGTCGTACCGATGTTTGCGCCGAGGATGATACTGATCGCCTGCGGCAAGTTCATGAGTCCTGCGCTGACAAAGCCGATCACCATTACCGTGGTAGCGCTGCTGCTCTGCAGAACAGCCGTGGTCAGGGCCCCCGCCAGAACTCCCACGAAAGGATTCTTCGTCAGCAGCCCCAGGACCGACCTCATTTTCTCTCCGGCGACCTTCTGAAGTCCTTCGCTCATCAGATTCATACCGTAGATGAAAACAGCCAGGCCTCCCAGGAGTCCGAACACCATCTGTACTGTCTCGTTTCCCATATTCTTTCTTTTTCTCCTTTTGCAGACCTTACTCTGCGCCCGCGGCAAACCATCGGACTCCGGCAGGTCCTACACAGATTTTGCCGGATGATCCGGCCACATTTACCGGATGACCCGGCCACATTCTCTGACGATCCCGGACGGGCGCGTCTCGCCCCCGCAGGCTGTACGCCGTCCGCCGTACTGTCAGACCGTCCTATTTTACGACAAAATCTCCGCCAGGTCAATAATGGATTCATCGTGAGGGCGCTTCATTTTCAGAGCCTCTTCCAGATCATAATCCACGATCTCCGATCCTCTGATCCCGATGGCTCTGCTCCCGCTGTCCGCCAGCAGCAGTTCCACCGCCCGGTATCCCATGCGGCTGGCCATCAGACGGTCTCTGGCCGTTGGGGATCCGCCTCTCTGGATATAGCCCAGAACGACGACCTTCGTCTCCATGCCGGTGCGCTCTTCGATCATATCAGCCAGATCCGCGGAGGACATGGCCACGCCTTCCGCCCGGATGATTATGCTGTGCAGCTTTCCCCGGTTCCTGCCCTGGATCAGCTTGCGGCAGACTGCGTTGATGTCCACGGGTACCTCGGGGATGAGTATCGTCTCAGCGCCTCCGGAGAGACCGGCGTAGAGAGCGATGTCCCCGCAGTTTCGTCCCATTACTTCCACCACGGTGGCCCGTCCGTGGGAGGAGGACGTATCCCTGATATTGCCGATGGCTGAGAGGGCCGTGTTCACCGACGTGTCAAAGCCTATGGTAAAATCCGTATAAGCCAGATCGTTGTCGATAGTGCCGGGAAGTCCCATCACAGGCACGCCCGCCTTCGTCAGATCCAGCCCTCCCCGCAGGGAACCGTCGCCGCCGATCACCACCAGCCCCTCGATCTCGAAATTCTCGATCATGTCCAGGGCGCGCTTAAACCCTTCCGGCGTCTGAAACCGTTCGCTTCTGGCCGTCCGCAGCACCGTGCCGCCTCTCTGGATGATATCCGACACCGACGAGATCTGCATCTCGTCGATATCTCCGCTGATCAGCCCCTCGTAGCCTCTTTTGATCCCGTAAATCTCCATCTTGTTGTAGAGTCCGCCTCTGACCACGGCGCGGATAGCCGCATTCATGCCCGGGGAATCTCCCCCGCTGGTGAGCACACCGATACGCTTCATATATGCACCTGCTTTCTTACTTCCTTATATTATCTCTCCCTATGAGAGCTTCCATCTCTTTAAAAAATCCATCGTCCGCCGTGATCCACATGTCGGATCTCGTGCGGTATTTCTTTCCGCCCGCAGCAGCGATGATCACAGGCGTGTCTCCCGGATGGGCCCGCAGCACAGTGCTGATGAGTCCCAGCGCCGAGCGTTCGTCCATGCCGGCCGGGATCAGAAGATTCACCGCTCTGGCGCCGGATTCCTGCGTCATTCCCTGCTGGGACGCGGCAGCTGCGCCGTATCCCCGCCGGTCAGCCGGTCCGCGCTGCCGTTCATCCTGGACAGACTGTCCATACGGTGCAGACTCCCGGCCGGGTCTCTTTCCCCACGGTTCGCCGGGATCCCGGTTACCGCGGCGCCCGTTCCCGAAGATGCTCTCCGGCGCGGCTCCTTCCTCCGGTTCCTTCAGCTCCACCACCTGATTGGCCAGAACCTTAGGCGCCTCGTCTTCCTTGAAATTGACGGTGCCCTTTACCGCGATGATCCCGTCCTCCCGGATCAGATCTCTGGCCCGCTCATACACATTTGGAAAAACGATCACCTCGATGGTGCCGTAGAGATCTTCCAGCTGGACGAAGGCCATCATGGTGTTTTTCTTCGTCACCAGCGTCTTCTTGGAACTGATGATGCCGGCCAGCCTCACCTCCATCCCGTCTGTGATCTGTGGATTCTCCTCCGCGTGGATCAGCTCTTCTGTGGACGTGGTCGCCACCTTCTCGATGAGCTCCGTCACATCCATCAGAGGATGCGCCGTCAGATACACGCCCAGCATTTCCTTTTCCATAGACATGAGCAGAGATTTGTCGAACTCCGTCAGATCGGGCAGGCGGTTCTGCGCGCCCTGAGCGTTCATCAAGGTCTCACTGATCTGAAACAGCGACATCTGCCCCTCGATATTCGTCCTGGAATCGTTCTGCGCCGATTCCAGCAGCCCTTCGTAGACCGCCAGATGCTGCGCGCGGTTTCCCGGAAAGCAATCCAGCGCGCCGGCCTTGATCAGGCTCTCCACCGCTTTCTTGTTGACCTCGTGGATGTTGAGATGCTCGATGAACTGAAAAATGTCCGCCGGCCTGCCATGCTCCTTCCCGGCGCGGATGATCTCCTCGATCACGCCCTCGCCCACATTTTTTACGCCCAGCAGCCCGAAGCGGATCTTGCCGTCCTTCACCGTAAACTTCTTGCCGCTCTCGCACACATCCGGAGGCAGCACGGAGATCCCCATTTCCGCACAGTTTCTGATATATTTTGCGATCTGACCAGCGTCACCCATGACGCTGGTCATCAGCGCAGCCATAAATTCCACGGGATAGTGGGTCTTCAGATACGCGGTCTCATACGCCACGACGGCGTAGGCCGCCGCATGGGATTTGTTGAAGGCGTACTCTGCAAAGCTGATCATCTGGTCGTAGATCTCCTTCGCCGCCTTCTCCGGGATGCCGTTTCGCACACAGCCCTTTATTTCAACAGTTCCGTCTTCCCCATCCTTTCCATAAATAAAGTATTCCCGCTCCTGTTCCATTACATCACGTTTTTTCTTACTCATGGCGCGGCGCACCAGATCGCTCCTGCCGTAGGTATATCCTGCCAGGTCCCGAACGATCTGCATGACCTGTTCCTGATACACCATACAGCCGTACGTCACGTCCAGAATCGGCTTCAGGCTGGGATCCACATATTTACTTTTTCCCGGATTTTTCTTATTTTCGATATACGTGGGGATCGACGCCATGGGGCCCGGTCTGTAGAGCGAGATACCGGCTACGATATCCTCAAAGCAGTCGGGGTGCAGATTTTTCATAAACTGCCGCATGCCGCCGCTTTCCAGCTGGAACACCCCCAGAGTATTTGCGCTGCTGATCAGCTCGTAAACCTTCGGATCATCGTAGGTCATCCTGGAAAAATCTATGGTATCACCGCAATTTTCCTTTATCATCTCCAGCGCGTCCCGGATGACGGTGAGATTGCGCAGGCCCAGGAAATCCATCTTCAGCAGCCCCAGTTCCTCGATGGTGGTCATGGTAAACTGCGTGGAGATCCCTTTATCCGCCAGATACAGCGATACGTATTCGTTGATGTTCTTTTTGGAGATCACCACCCCCGCCGCATGGGTGGAAGCGTGACGTGGCATGCCTTCCAGCGCCCGGGCGTAATCGATCAGTTCCCGCACGCGGGCGTCGCTGTCGTAGGCTCTCTTCAGATCGGGATTCATATTTAAAGCCTTGTCCAGCGTCATCTTCAGATCAAAGGGCACCATCTTGGCGATGGCGTCCACTTCGCTGTAGCTCATGTTCAGCACGCGGCCCACGTCCCGGATGGCAGCCTTCGCCTTCATGGTCCCGAAGGTGATGATCTGGGCGACCTTGTCCTCGCCATACTTGCGGATGACGTAATCGATGACCTCCTGCCGCCGTTCGTAACAGAAGTCGATGTCGATATCCGGCATGGTCACCCGCTCCGGATTGAGAAAACGCTCAAAGATCAGGCCGTATTTGATGGGATCGATGTCCGTGATGTGCAGACAGTAGGCAACGATGCTGCCTGCGGCGGATCCCCGCCCCGGCCCCACCACGATGCCGTTTTGCTTGGCATAATTGATAAAATCCCAGACGATGAGGAAATATTCCACGTAGCCCATGCTCTCGATGGTGCTGAGCTCATACTCCAGACGCTGCCGCAGCTCATCTGCGAAGGCCTCATCCTTCAGCCCGGCGGCGCCGTCCGTCCTGAGACCATAGCGCTCTTCCATTCCACGATAGCACAGTTCCCGCAGATACTGGGGACTGGTCTTGCCTTCAGGCACATCGTAGTCCGGAATGTGGATCTCCCCAAAGGTGATGTCCACGTTGCACCGGTCCGCGATCTTTTCTGTATTTTCAATGGCCTCCGGTATTTCCGCGAAGAGCCAGGACATCTCTTTTTCCGATTTCAGATAAAACTGGTCGTTGGGAAAACGCATGCGGTCTTCCTCGTCCACCGTGGCCGCTGTCTGAATACACAGCAGCACGTCGTGGGCCCTGGCGTCTTCCTGGCGCACATAGTGCACGTCGTTGGTGGCCACAAAGGGGATCCCCGTCTCCTCCCGCAGCCGCTTCATTCCCGGCAGGATGCGGCGTTCCTCCTCCAGTCCCTGATCCTGAAGTTCCAGAAAGAAATTGCCTTCCCCGAAGATATCCAGCAGTGCCAGCGCTTCCTCTTTCGCGCCTTCGTAGTCGTCCTGCAGCAGGCGGTTCTGCACCTTTCCCGCCAGACAGGCGGACAGGGCGATGATGCCTTCGCTGTGCTGACGCAGCACCTCGTGGTCGATCCGTGGCTTGTAATAAAACCCTTCAGTGAAACCCACGGAAACGATCTTCATCAGATTGTGAAACCCGGTCTCATTTTCTGCCAGCAGCACCAGATGTCCCTGATGCTTATCCTTCGAGCCGTCTTTGTCCTTTCTCCCTCTTGCCGCCGTGTAAACTTCGCAGCCGAGAATGGGTTTCACGCCCTGCTTCTTCGCCTCTTTATAAAAATCAATGACCCCGAACATCACGCCGTGGTCCGTGATCGCCACCGCGTCCATGCCCAGCTCTCTGGTCCGGGCAATGAGGTCGGGGATCCGCGCCGCTCCGTCAAGCAGGCTGTATTCCGTATGTACATGCAGATGTGTAAAACTCATAGTTCCTCCTGTTATCGCCATGGCTCCCCGCCGGCGATCACCGACGGCAAACGCCGCGCGCCAACGCTGACTGCCAGCGCCGACCGCTGACACGCCTGCGAACGCACGTCATGAACGCCCCCGCGGACACTGTCCGCCGGGCCGGGCCGCGCTGTTCGGGCCCACGGGATCATCCGCCGGACCTTCACAGAAGCCATACGCAATTATTTTACCACACATTGCGCCGGGGCGGTTGTATTTCCTGTTGTTTTTTTTTATAATATAAGGGATGTCCTACTCAGATATTTCCGTATTTTTCAAGAAAAGTTTGAGATATCTCTCCTATGTCCGCGTTAAAATAACCAAAGAAAAGAGAATATTATAATGAAGAAAATGACCATGATCAATGGAGCGCGCCGCACAGCGCGGCGCGTGATCCCCGCGGCCCTTGCGCTGCTTCTGTGCTCGGGCGCAGCCTTCGCCGATGAGATCACCGTGGAGAAGGAACCCGGCTTCTCCAATTTCACAAGAAAACAGGATTACAACGCCGGCCAGTTTTCCGATGTGGCGGAAAGCGACTGGTTTTCCCAGGGCGTTCAGAGCGTGTTTGAGCTCAGTCTGATGAACGGCAAGAGCCACACCGCCTTCGCCCCGGAAGCCACGGTCAAGATCAGCGAGGCTGTCTCCATGGCCGCGAAAACACATAACATCTACAACGGCGGCGACGGCGCGCTTCCCGAAACCACTTCCGGAAACTGGTACGACAGCGCTGTGAATTACGCCCTGAGCAGCGGGATCATCCGCGCCGGCGACTTCGCGGACTACGATGCGGAAGCCACCCGCGCCCAGCTGGCCTACATTTTTTCAGGCGCGGTGCCTCAGGAGACCCTGGCCCCCATCAACGCTGTGGACGCGGTGACGGATATCGCCGCCCGCACTCCCTACGCCGGCGATATCCTGACTCTCTACCGGGCGGGGATCGTCTCCGGTTCCGACGCTTCCGGCGCTTACCGGCCCGATCAGTCCATCACCCGGGGAGAGGCGGCTATCATCCTGTCCCGCATCGCCTCCCCTTCCCGCCGCATCTGTCTCACGCCTGAGCAGGAGAAGGTGTTTTCGACGGGAGATGCGGAGAACGCCGGCGGCGGTTCCGACGGCGGCGGGCAGTCCAGCGGCCAAGGATCCGATGACACCGACAAGACCGGCAGCACTGACAAGACCGGCAGCGCCGATAAAGCAGGCGCGGACAATGCGGAAAAGGACAAGACCGGGACCGGCGATCCCACCGCCCCGGCTCCACAGATCTTTACCGCAAGCGGCGGCGCTTTTACGCTGACCGCCAGTACCAGCTGGACCACAGGCCCGGCGGTGTCCGATTCCATCAGCCTGAATCTGACCCTGCCCGATCCCACCGCTCCGGCGGACAACTCGTCCGACCGGAACCGGAACCGGGACAAAGCGAAGACTCAGCTCTCACCGGGCGCGGCCCGGGCAAGCATTCTGGGCTTTCTCTCCTCCCGTCACGACGCGGCGGCGCCCCTGTCCATTTTCCACAGCATCACGGCGAAGAGCGTGGCGGAGGAGATCTCCGGCGACCAGATCATGCCCTCCGTGTATTTTACGCTGTCCGGCGGAGCGGGAGCCTGCATCAGTCCCCTGCTTTCCAGCAGTCAGGAAGACGCGCAGTACTGGATCATTACCGCGGAGGACGACGGCGATTTTGTGACCCTGGTAGGACGGGTGTCCAAATCCGCAGGCATGGACGTGCAGAACGAAGTGCTCTCCGTCCTGAAATCCCTGAGCCTGCGCTGATACCCGGAAAAACCGGCGCCGGTTCCGGCCGGCGGCGTACCACCCTTAACCCACAGAAACAGGAGCAGAACCTTGATATTACTCAACGCAAGCGATATTTCAAAATCATATACAGAAAAGCCCCTTCTCTCCGGTCTGTCCTACAGCATCAATGAAGGCGACAAGATCGGGCTGATCGGCGTCAATGGGACGGGAAAGTCCACCCTGCTGCGGATCACCGCCGGTGCGGAGGATGCAGACTCCGGTACGGTGACGCTGACCAGAGGCGTTCGCATCGCCTGGCTGCCCCAGACGCCCCGGACCGATCGGGACGTCTCTGTTCTGGAACAGGCCCTGGCCTTCGCCGGCAGAGACGCCGCCGATGAGGACGTCTACGAATGCCGGTCCATGCTGTATCAGCTGGGCATCACCGATCTGGACGCGCCCGTATCCCAACTCTCCGGCGGCGAGCGGAAACGGGTGGCCATGGCCGGTATTTTCAGCGTTCCCTCGGACATCCTCATACTGGATGAGCCCACCAACCACATTGACAGCGATACCGTAGAATGGCTGGAGGGGTTTCTCTCCCGCTACAAAGGCGCTATTTTCATGGTCACCCACGACCGTTATTTTCTGGACCGCGTGGCCAACACCATATTGGAGCTGACTGACGGAAAACTGTACCGGCATCAGGGCAATTACCAGGTGTATCTGGAAGAAAAAGCGGCCCGCGAAGAGATGGCCATGGCCGCCGAGCGCAAGCGGCAGGCGCTCTACAAGCGGGAGCTGGCATGGATCCGCAGAGGCGCTCAGGCCAGAAGCACCAAGGCGCAGTTCCGCGTGGACCGCTTTAAGGAGCTTGAGGACAGCAAACTGACTGTCTCCGACGCCAAAGTGGAAATGAGCTCCGTGGCCAGCCGGCTGGGCAGAAAGATCATCGAATTCTCCCACATCAGCAAATCCTACGGCGGGAAGATCCTGATCTCTGATTTCAGCTACACCGTCCTTCGAAACGACCGCATCGGCATCCTGGGCCCAAACGGCTGCGGAAAGTCCACTCTGCTGCGCATCCTTCTGGGGCAGGAAACGCCGGACAGCGGCGATCTAGACATCGGAGAGACCGTGCGGATCGGGTATTTTTCTCAGGAAAACGAACACATGGACGACAGGCAGCGCGTTATCGACTACGTGCAGGACATCGCCTTCAACGTAAAGACCAACGACGGGATCATCAGCGCCTCCCAGATGCTGGAACGCTTTCTGTTTCCGCCTGCCATGCACTCTATTGAGCTTGGCAGACTTTCCGGAGGGGAAAAACGCCGGCTGTATCTGCTGGGGATCCTCATGGGCGCTCCCAACGTGCTGCTGCTGGACGAACCTACCAACGACCTGGATATCGATACGCTGACTATTCTTGAGGATTATCTGGACACGTTCCCCGGCGCGGTGATCGCCGTATCCCACGACCGCTACTTTTTGGACCGCATCTCCGTGCGCACCTTCGCCTATGAGGGAAATGGAACGATCGGCCACTATCCCGGCGGTTACTCGGATTATATGGAACTGAAAAAAGCCCGGGAGAGAGAGACCGCGCAAGCCGCAAGAAATTCAGCCGCAGCATCCCGAAGCGCCGATTCCCGGCCCGCCGCCGGCCCCCTGGCTGAGAACGGAGAGGGAGAGCAAAACGGTGAAAACGCCCGGGCTCCAGAGGGTCCCGGCCAACGGTCCGGCAAGCTGAAATTCTCTTTCAAGGAGCAGAGAGAATACGAGAACATAGACAGCGACATCGCGTCGCTGGAAGAACAGATCGCGGCGTGCGAAGAAAAAATGGCGCAGAATCTCACCGATTATGTAGAGCTGCAGCGGCTGGGCGATGAAAAAAGCCGCCTGGAAACGGAACTGGAGCTCAAAATGGAACGATGGGTCTACCTGAACGATCTGGCCGAGCGCATTGAAGCGCAGAAAAGAGGATGACATGAAAGAGGAACTTGACTGTATCTATGAAGCGGAGACCGAAGTCTCGATGATCAACGAAAACGGCGTCCTGAAGCCCCACGCTTATCAGGTGCTTTTCAATCAGATCGCAGAGAAGCACTTGAACGATTTTCACCTGAACGCCGGGTACATCATGGGCTACGGCGTGGCCTGGGCGCTGATCTCCATGACCATTGAGATCGAAAAACAGGCAGAGGGCTGCCAGAAGCTGTTCGCACAGACCTGGCACTCTCAGCACAAAGGACCCTACTGGCGCCGTGAGCTGATCTTCAGGGACGCGGCGGGCGACACGATTTTCAAGGGTTCCACCTTCTCCGTCCTTCTCGATCTGGAAAAGCGTACCGTCTATCGAAAGAAAGAGATCCCCTTTTACGTG
>Ga0129308_1003569_pt1 | contig 10942 bp, 11 predicted proteins | sample L827metagenome_FD_94440 | JGI IMG/M metagenome (GOLD analysis project Ga0129308, IMG submission 94440) | Ring-tailed lemur group fecal microbial communities from Wisconsin, USA - L827 metagenome | ecosystem: Host-associated > Mammals > Digestive system > Large intestine > Fecal | place: USA... | reverse complement strand
TTCTCTTAAAACAATTTCGATATCATAATCATGTGATGAATTTAAGAGTTTTTGAGGAAATATTTCAAATATCTTTTGAGAAACTTTTTTAACCAATTGTGGTTTCTTTTCTCTCATTTCATCAACGACACGATAATAGAAGAAAGAACTCTCATCATATAATTTATCCAAAATCTCTAAAATATGAGATTTCTTTAATCCCTCAATAATATCATCTAAATTTTGTTGTAGCATTGAAGCTCCAATCGGAAACAACATTTCTCTATAAACACGAATAGAAAGCAAATCATAAAGGGAATCAGTACGCACTAAAACACCTTGACTAACAGGCTTATATCGCAATGATAAAACATGTTCAAAAACAACAAATTGATAATATGGTAATGTTGTTAAAATGACGTCAATAGGTTCATGTTTTAATTTGATTAATTTTTTCTTATGTGGTTGACTTTTTAAAATTAAAGGATTTAATACTTTCAATTGTGCTTGAATATGTTTTGCAGAGACATCATCAAGTTGTAATAAATGTTCTTGAATTTCTTTTAATTCTTCTAAATAATCAGAACAATTTTGAAGACTCATTCCCTTCAAATAAGCTTCTTTCACATATTCTGTTTTTTCCTTATGATAAGCCTTTAATAAAACAGGAATACATTCTTGATAATAGCCTAATAATATAGCTACATTTTTTCTCACTTTAGGATCTTCATGTTCTAATAAATGAATAAACTTATCACGCAATTGACAATGATGATAAAAAGAAGTATCTGCTTGAAATACTTTCTTTAACTCTATCAAAGACTCCCTTAAATTATTTTCATTTAAAACATTTTGTACTAATTTCATGATTAACTTCCCTTTCAATTTACTATCCTATCATATCATATTTTTACGATTTATCCAACTTATTTTGGGAAGTGATACATAGAAAGAAAGAATTCTTGTTACTTCTACATACATTTTTCTTTCTTTTTCAATATATAAAAAATATTCTTCTATTCTTTCCTTTGTCATCTGTTGAGAAAGAATTTCATTAAAAAAATGAGAGGGAAAAAATAATCTTGCATAAAAATACAATATTTCATAAACATCAAAATAATAACTTTCTAAAAGTTGTTCAAGCATATCATAAGACAATAATTGACTTCTTAATAAATAAACAATATGTCTCATCCTAGAACTCATAACATAGTTCATTGGATTTAATAAATCATAGACATAATCAGTAATTGTATGTTCTAAAGCTAATCCCATCATAATGGATGCCTCTTTATGAATAGAAAGAATTTCATTAAGAATATTGATACAGTTTTCTCCAAGACCTGTATAATAATAAATCAATGAAACCAATTCTGGATTATGTTTAAAACTATAAGCGTATTGTTTGACGAGTTCCTTGACACTATCTATTTTACAAATCCATTGTTCTTTAACTTGAGAAATCATTAACTTTTTCTGTGGTAATGGCTGTAAGAATGCATTAAGATATTGATGAATATGAAAATCTGTTTCATGATAAGCCAAAAGCACATGTTGATAAGAAATGACATCTTCATTGTAATTTTTGACAAGTGAGTATCTAGGACATTGACATAATTGAACAAGATAGCGATAATATTGAAAAACTTCTAAGAATGCATGGGGATTTTGAAGATATGAGAAATAATAAAGTTGATCTTGATAATGAAAATATTGAGGTGGATTGACATCTTCTTGAATACCATAATAAAGTTTTAATATTTGATTCACATAAATTCTTCTTTCTATTGAGTATAGACAAGTGGTACTTGCCCTTGAAATATTTCTAACAATACTGGAATTTTAATTGTATGAGAATGATACTGCTCAAAAAAAGGATAAGTCATTGTCAAATTCATTGTGACTTCAATAGATAGCTCGACCATGACATGATTAACCCCATAATTCTCAATCTTTTTGACAACCGAACTGCTTACACTTGATAAATGTTTATAACGAATGGGAATTGTTGGCATAATAGGTTGAAAAAAAGGAAGATGTAATAATGAAGCAATAGATACTTTTGAAATAATACCATTTTGTGAAACTTCTTTCATTCTTCTTTGATAATATGGTTTATCAATTGCTTGATAATTCCCTTCTTCGATTGAAGAATATGTGTCTTCTATATCCATAACAATAGAAGTTGCTAATTGATTTACTTTGACCATATCAAAATCAATTAATTGGATATTTTGTTCATCATCTCTTTCTATAATAACCAAATCATCATATTGAGAATCATCAGTAAAATAACAATGAGAAATAATCAATTGATTAAATCTCTCGACTTCCATTTTTCCATATTCTTTAATACTTGGAATCAAATGAATATAAAGAGTTGTTGTTGAAATAATGATGAGTGATATCAAACAAATCATAATTATAATCCATTTTTTCATCCTCTTCACCACTTCATTATATGTTCAAACATAAAAAAAATAACATACATTGTATGTTATTCACAAATAATCTCATCTAATGGTATATCATAGCGATCTTTGTCAAAATCGTCTACTTTCTGAAAAGAAAAGGCAATTCCTAATTTATATCCTTGAAAAGATGATGCAAAATACCTATCATAAAATCCTTTACCATATCCTACACGATAAAGATTTTGATCAAAGGCTAACATGGGAACGATCATTAAGTCTATATCTTGTGGATCAGCGATTTCATTTGTTGTAGGCTCTAAAACATGAAAATAGCCTTCTTGTAAATCATTGAGTGAATGAATGTAATAAAACACCATATCATCACCAATGACCTTAGGAACACAGACATGATGTGTTTTTAACATTTCAGTTATCAATGCAATCGTATCGACCTCGCCGGGTAAGCTCACATAAACACCGACTGTATTTGCCTTAAGATATTGACAGTGTTGAAGCACTTGATGAAGAATTTGCTGACTATGAAGTAAAAACGTCTCTTGAGATATAAGAGAACGTTTTTTCTTCATGACCTTTCTTATTTCCTGTTTATCCAATACCATCTTCTCCAAAATCAAGTTTTAATAACTGATTTAATTCAACAGCATATTCCATTGGTAATTCCCTAGAAAATGGTTCAATAAATCCCATTACGATCATTTCTGTTGCTTGTGCTTTTGTGAGTCCACGACTCATCAAATAAAACAATTGATCTTCAGAAACTTTAGAAACAGTTGCTTCATGTTCGATAATAGAATCATTATTCAATGTCATATTTGTTGGAACAGTATCACTTGTTGAAAGAGCATCAAGAATCAAAGTATCACATTCAACTTTACTCTTGGCATCATATGCCTTTTTATTGTGACGTACTAATCCACGATAATTCACTTTTCCACCATTACGAGAAATGGATTTAGAAATGATTTGACTTGATGTATGAGGTGCTAAATGTAACATTTTAGAACCAGAATCAATTTTTTGGACATCATCTGCCACAGCAATTGTGACACATGTTCCTTTTGCCCCTTCACCTGCCAAAATACATGTTGGATATTTCATTGTCACGAGTGAACCAATATTTCCGTCCACCCATTCCATTGAACCATTTTTAAAAACTTTAGCTCTTTGTGTAACAAGATTATAAATGTTTTTAGACCAGTTTTGAATAGTTGTATAACGACATTTTGCATCTTCTAAAACAACGATTTCTACCACTCCAGCATGTAAAGAATCTTTTGAATAAGATGGTGCTGTACAACCTTCGACATAATGAATATCGCTACCTTTATCAACAATAATCAAAGTTCTTTCAAATTGTGCCATTCTTTCAGAGTTGATTCTAAAATAAGATTGTAAAGGTTTTTCTAACTTGACTCCAGGTGGTACATAAATAAATGAACCACCTGACCAAACAGCACCATTTAAAGCAGAGAACTTGTTATCATTATAAGGAATAACAGTATCAAAATATTTCTTAAAAATATCAGGATATTCTCTTAAACCACTATCAATATCTAAGAAAATAACACCTTTTTCTCTCACTTCTTCTAACATATTATGATAAACGACCTCAGATTCATATTGAGCTGAAGCTCCAGCTAAAAATTTTTGTTCAGCTTCTGGAATACCTAATTTATTAAAAGTATTCTTAATTGTTTCAGGAACTTCATCCCATTTATCAGTCTTCGTATCACTTGGTCGATTATAATATGTATATTCATCAAAATCCATTTGACTTAAATCAATACCCCAAGTTGGCATTGGCTTTTCTAAAAAGCATTTTAAAGATTTTAAACGATACTCTAGCATCCATTCAGGCTCACCCTTAATACGAGAAATTTCTCTTACAATATCTTCATTTAAACCTTTAGGTGTTTTAAAAACAGAAGTATCTTCATCTTTAAAATCAAATTCAGCATTATTTGTAGGAATATCATAATTATCTAAAGCCATGTCTATTCCTCACTTTCTTCAATTAATTTGACAAGCCCATTCCATCCCAATGTAGCACATTTGATACGATTAGCTTGTTTATGAGTATTTTTAAAAGCAATTGCTTCTTCTAAAAGATCTTCATCATAATCTTTCTCATAAATCATATTCATATAATTTTCAACGATTTCCATCGCCTCTTCTTTTGTCTTACCAATCACAAGTTCACTCATGATCGAAGTTGATGATGTACAAATAGCACATGCTTCTCCATCATAACGCACATCTTCAATCACATCACCATCAAACTTAACTTGTATATCTAAATCATCAATACATGTATCAGAATTCATATTGACTTTTTTGTATGAATCATCTTCCACCAATCCTCTATTACGTGGATTTTCATAATGATCCATGATAATTTCTCTTAAAATTTGAGGATTATCCAAAGAATGCATCTAAAAAGTCATCTCCTTTCTTACACACTTCAATAAATTGATCAATTTCTTCTTTTGTATTATAGAAGTAAAAAGAAACTCTCAATGTTGAAGAAACATGCAAAAATTCATCTAAGATCTTTGCACAATGTTGTCCAGCTCTTACTGCAATACCATATGTATTAAAAAGACTAGCAGCATCTTGAGAAAAAACACCTTTAATATTAAAAGCTATAGCACCTGTAGAATCAATGTTATAAATGTCTACATTATCCAATGCTTTCATTTTCTCTATGCAATAAGCTCTCAATTCATTTTCATAAGCTTCTATATCATTCATATTTAAACTTGAAACATATGTAATAGCACTTCCTAAACCAATCACACCTTCAATATTAGGTGTTCCTGCTTCAAATTTATAAGGTGGATTTTTTAATGTCACAACACCACAACTATTGTAACGAGAATTAGAACCTCCACCTAAACGTGTTGGCTTTGTTTCACACAACAAATCATATTTTCCATATAAAACACCAACTCCTGTTGGACCACACATCTTATGCCCTGAAAAAGCTAAAAAATCCACATCTGTTTCAATAACATCTGTTTTTTGATGAGGAACACTTTGAGCCCCATCAGCAACAACAATAGCGCCATGTTCATGAGCATAAGCACATATATCTTTCATTGGTGCTTTATATCCTAAAACATTTGTCACTTCAGCAATCGCTAAAATCTTTGTCTGATCACTCATTGCTTTTTTGACATTATCCAATGTCAAGCGACCTTGCTCATCTAACTCAATATATCGAATCACTGCTCCTACTTCATTTGCAATATCAAACCAAGGCAAAGTATTAGAAGCATGTTCAGCAACTGTCAACAATATCTCATCACCAGCATGAAGATGTGTTTTTCCATAACCATAAGCAACTAAATTCAAAGAATCCGTTGATCCTGATGTAAAAACAATTTCTTCCTTACGTTTAGCATTGATAAAATTTTTGACAATTTCTCTTGCATTTTCATATTGTTCATCCACCTCATGAGATAAATCATAATCACCACGATGAGCATTGCCAGAGTAATTCGTTAAATAATCACAAACCGTATCAATCACCATTTGTGGTTTTAAAGTCGTTGCCCCATTATCAAAATAAATCAAAGGTTGTCCATGCATCATTTTCCCATTCAACATAGGAAAATCCTTACGAATTTCATTAACATCAAACATACTATGCACCCACCTTTGATAAAACAGTTTCAAAACGTTCTTTTAACATTTCATTATCAATGACTTCAATAACTGGTTTTAAATAACCATATGTAATCAATTGCATGGCTTGTTTCTTTGTTAAACCACGACTTTGTAAATAATACAAATGTTCTTCATCCATTTTTCCTACACCTGCGGCATGAGATGCCTTGACATCAAAATCATCAATAAAGAGATAAGGATTAGCACTTGCAATACAATCTTGATCAAAGACCATGATTTTATTTGTTTGATGTGAAGCTGAACCATGTTGCCCTTTGGTAATCGTTCCTATTCCATCAATAACCAAATGCCCCTGATCCTTCACAACACCATAATTATCCATCTGTCCATAAGTATGAGGTTGATTATGTTGGATCAATATCTTAAAATACTTATTTTCTTTTTCTCTTGATAAAATAGCCATTCTCACTTTCACATCAGCATTTTCACCATCTAAATAATAAAGATACTCACCTTTAATGCTACTATCAGATAATTCCGCATAACCACATTGACAAACAGCATCTCTTTGTAGATAGACTTCTTCATGACATTGTGTCGTATCATTGCTGATAGAACTATTTTCATTAAAAATATGCACAATCGCTTGTTCTTTTAAATTCATTTTTTTATTAAAGATCGCATGATCTTCTAAAATCTTTGTTTCAATAATACTCACATCTGTATTCTTTTCAAAAGTATATTCTATTGAAAATTCAACATCTTGATTCAATACAAATATTGTTTGAATTTCTATTGGTTTTTTGTTTTGAAATACCAAATGATGATCTCTATAAGATACACCATCAGGTAAAGAAGATTGAATACATTCTTGATTCTTAAAAATCACATAATAAGAACTTGTTAATTCAAAATTATTCATTCTTTAAACTTTCCTTTTTACCACATGATTCTAAAATAATAGGTCGTTTTTCCTCTTCTTCCTTCATTTCAATCCCAAGTTCTTTGATCCATTCATAGCCTTGTTGATCAATCTTTTCAACCAATTCATAACCACCACTCATCACAATTTGTCCATTAACCAAAACATGAACATGAGTTGGTTTTACCAATTCAAACATTCTTTCATAATGTGATACCATCACACATGCAAAATCATCACTACGCATTGAATTAATTGCTTCACTGACAACACGCAAAGCATCAACATCTAATCCTGAATCAATTTCATCTAATAATGCAAATTGTGGCTTTAATAATTTCATTTGTAATATTTCATTACGTTTCTTTTCACCACCAGAAAAACCTTCGTTTAAATAACGATGTGCTAAGTTTTCGTCCATATTTAATTCTTCAATATTCTTATCCAAAGTTCTAATAAACTTAAATAAAGAAATTGGTTTTTCCAATCTTGCATTCATAGCTGCTTTTAAGAAATCAGAATTTGTCACACCAGGAATTTCTTGAGGATATTGCATTCCCAAAAATAAACCTGCTCTTGATCTTTCATCAACACTCATATTTAAAACATTTTGTTCATCTAACATAATACTTCCACTTGTGACTGTATATTTAGGATGTCCCATAATAGCAGACAACAACGTTGATTTTCCATTCCCATTAGGACCCATGATGGCATGGATCTCACCAGTTTTCATTTCTAAATTGATACCTTTTAAAATTTCTTTTTCTCCCACACTAACATGAAGATCTTTGATTAATAAAGTTGACATATTAGCACTCCTTTCAAACACATATATTTTACTGAAAATTAAATACAAAGACAAGTTATACGATAATAATTTTCACATCTTTATTATGCACAAGTTCTTTTCATAATATAAAAGTCCCTATAGAAAAACTATAGAGACCATCTCACTAACAAATGCCACAAATAATGACTAATAGAATAAATAAGACCAAAACTAAAGTAAAAGATCCTTGATGAGCCATATATAATCCCTCCTTAATTTAGAATATAAAGCAACTAAAAATGATTAACAAAATAAATAAAACAATTGCTATTTCAACTTGACAATCTATTTTCTTTCTTTCCATAAAATTCCCTCCTTCTATGCACACTATATAATATGGTAAAATAATGGTAAATTTTGTGTTATGGCCTACAAAAGTTGAAAATTTCTTAATATCGTGTATAATAAAATTGTTTATATCAAGGAGGTATATATGAAAGGAAAACAATTATGTGGACTCGCTCTTGCCAGTCTCATTGTCTTAAGTGGATGCTCTTCCACTGTTCAAGAAGATGGTAAAGATGTTATTGCATCAATTGATGGGAAAAATATTCTTGCTGATGATGTTTATACATCACTTTCGACATCAAATAGTGGGAAAACAGCTTTATTTGACTATGTATTAGAAACATTGGTAAAAGAAAAATTCCCTGTGACTAGTGATATGAAAGAAAATGCTTCTGAAATTGTAGAAAACATTGAAGCAAACTATAATAGTCAATATGGTGATGAAGCTGAAGAACAATTAGAAAGCGCTCTTGCATATGGGGGATATGAAGACATGGATGCTTATGAAGAATCCTTAATAGAATCTCTTCAATATGCAGAATTTATAAAACAATATATAAAAGATCATTTTGATGAAGTATATGAAGATTACTATCAACAAGAATCTCCACGTATTTTAAGTATTATCAAAGTTTCAATGAGTGATGTTGAAAATCCAACAACTGAAGAAAATGAAAATTTAAAAGAAGTTAAAAATTTATTGAAAACAGATAAAAGTTTTGGGGATATTGCAGCATCTTATTCTGATGATGATTCTAGCAGTGCCAAAGGAAATATTGGGGTTGTTGATTCTACATCAGATTTAACAAGTTCTTATGGTGAAAATGTTGAAAAGAAAGCTTTATCTTTAAAAGCAGGAGCTGTATCTGATGCTATAAAAGGAACTGATGGTTACTATTTCTTATATTGCACAAGCACTGATAAAGATAAAATTAAAGAAGAATTATCAACTGTTAATATTGATTCACCATTATTAGCTTATGATGACTATATTATTTATCTTGCTTTTAATAGTTATGAACTCACATATAGTAGTGATGAAGTGAAAGAGATGATTCAAGGCGTTATTAATGATGCTTTAGAAAAAAGAGAAGAAGAAAGAGGTAATTCATAATGAAAAAATTAGCTATGTTACTTTTATGTTCTGGTTTACTAGTTGCTTGTTCTTCTTCAGGATATTCTGTGAAAGTGAGTGATAGTTCTGATACTTTGATTAGTGGTGAAGGTATTGAAATTACAAAACAAGACTATTTTGAGCATTTATTAGATAGTTATGGTTCTAGTCAGATCCTTAGTGATGCATTAACGGCTATTGCTGATAAAGAAATCACAGATCAAGATGAAATTGATGCTTTATTGAAAGAAAGAGAAGAACTCTATGCTCAATATGCAGATGGTGATCTTGAAGAATATGCTAAGTCTTTAGGTTATGAATCTAAGGATGAATATATCAATGAGGCATTGTTACCTGATGTTAAACAAGAACTATTAAGAAATAAATATATTGAAGAAAATTTAGAAACATTATTAACTGAATATCAAGTCACTTGTTTCAAGAAAATTATCGTAGATAAAGAATCAACTGCTTTATCAATTATCAAAGCTTCTACAAATGAAGATGAATTTGATAAGCAAATGAAAACATATAGTGATAATGCTGAAGATGCTGGTATTGTAACTAAAAATACATCTTTAGATGAAAATTTAACTGCAAAGTTAGAAACATTATCAAAAATAACTGAAGATGGTGTTTATAGTGATGCTATTAAATTGAGTGATGATACTTATGCTGTTATCTTTATTTATGATACTGCTAGAAAAAATAAGGATGATTACATTACTGCTTTAACAAGTGATCAAGATGTTCAAGAAGCTGTTGAAGGAATATATTTGGAAAAATATAATTTCACTGTAAATGATTCAAAATTAAAAGATGCCATTAAACAAATTTCTAGTCAATATATTGAATAAGGGAAACCCTTATTCTTTTCTTTAGTGTAAAATAAAAGGTAAGGAGGTTAACATAATGGATAACTGTATTTTTTGTAAAATTGCAAATCATGAGATTCCTGGAAAAATCGTATATGAAGATGATATATGTTTGGCTTTTCTCGATTTAAGTCAAACAACAGATGGACATACTCTCGTCATTCCTAAACAGCATTATGACCACTTTTTAGATGTTGATCAAAGTGTTCTCTCTCATATGATGAAAGTTGCTCAACTTGTCGCAAAGAAACTTGAAACAAAATTAGATGCTAAAGGATTTAATATTATTTCAAATATGAACGAAGTTGCTGGACAATCTGTTAAACATTTTCATATTCATATTATTCCACGTTATCAAACTCATGAGGGATTTGATCCTCAATATACTGATCGTTCAAAAGAAGTGGATTTAGATGATATTTATCATCGTATAGTTGATTAATGAATGATCTTTAAAACAAGAGTTTTGAACTCTTGTTTTTCTTTTTTTTCATTGTATTTATGTTATAATAACCAAAAGAGGAGACATTTATGAATAAAATAAGAATAAATATGTTATCAAATGCAGATAAAGTTAATGGGCAAGGTGTTGGTAGTGCTTATTTAGAACAAGTTGCTTTGATTCGTGATGAATTGAGTGAATATTTTGATGTAGCTATTAATGATTCAAAACCAGCAGATATTATTCATTGTCATACAATATTACCTGAGTATCTTATTAAGATGAAAAAAAACAAGGGTGTTAATGTTGCTTATGTTCATTTTCTTCCTGATACTTTGGATGGAAGTATTCGTTTACCTAAATCTGCTTTTGGTATTTTTAAGAAATATGTTACATATTTTTATGATACTGCTGATTATTTGATT